>Ga0310342_100002064_pt1 | contig 12795 bp, 9 predicted proteins | sample S15DNA20500_MG_FD_206155 | JGI IMG/M metagenome (GOLD analysis project Ga0310342, IMG submission 206155) | Marine microbial communities from station ALOHA, North Pacific Subtropical Gyre - S1503-DNA-20-500_MG | ecosystem: Environmental > Aquatic > Marine > Oceanic | place: Pacific Ocean: North... | reverse complement strand
TCGCCGCCTTGCATTCCAGACATATCCATATTCATACTGCTATGATCCATACCTGACATGTCCATACTACTGTGATCCATACCTGACATATCGCCCGACATATCCATGCCACTATGATCCATATCTGACATATCGCCTGACATATCCATACCACTATGATCCATATCCGACATATCGCCTGACATATCCATGCCACTATGGTCCATATCTGACATATTGCCCGACATATCCATGCTGCTGTGATCCATATCTGACATATCCATACCAGACATGTCCATACTGCCATGATCCATGTTCGACATCTCAGCAGCGTTTGCTAAAGGTGACATTAGTAGCATCAAAGATGACATGCCAATAAACGGTAGACCTACTTTATATATTTTCATAATAAGGCTCATATTCGAAGGTTTATTAAACAACGGCAACTTCTCTAAACATCCCGGCTTCCATATGATAGAGCAGATGACAATGCCATGCCCAGCGACCAGCTTCTCCGGTGACATCAAAGCTTATCTTTTGTGCAGGCTGTACCATTATCGTATGCTTACGTACTTGAAAATCGCCATCAGGCGTGCGCAGATCGCTCCACATACCATGCAGATGCATAGGGTGGTTCATCATAGTGTCATTGACTAAGGTAATACGCACACGCTCGCCCGGTTTGATATTGACAGGCGGCGCATCCTTAAACATAATACCGTCTAACGCCCAGATATAGCGCTCCATATTACCGGTTAGATGTATTTCAATCTCTCGAGTGGGTTTGCGCTGCTCTGCCATTATCTCATCGCCGACAGAATGCAGTTGGTTATAGGTTAAAACCTTACGATTAATATCACGCAAATTAATACCCGGATCATCGAGATTCATCCGTGGACTATCGACGCGCATATCTGTCTTAAAGTCATATTCGGTCTTAGCATGACGGGCATCATAGCCATTAGCACCCATAGCCCCCATCATATCGGACATAGTTAGCCACTCAACATCATCCATAGCAGGTATGGCAGCGCGAGCGCCTCTTTTAGTGGCAAGCGTGGTTGCGACAAAGCCGGTGCGATCGATGTTTTGGGCAAATATGGTATGCGCGTCACGGGTTGGGGTGACGATGACGTCATAAGTCTCGGCCACCCCGATACGGAAGTCATCGACATCAACGGGCGCGACATCAATCCCATCCGTCGCGACGACTTTCATTTTTAGGCCGGGGATGCGTACATCAAATATCGTCTGCGCGGAGCCATTGATAAAGCGTAGTTTGACAGGCTGTCCAGCCTTGACAAGTTGCGTCCAGTTAGCCGCTGTCGTTTTACCATTCATAAGATAAGTAAACGTGGTCTCACCAGATAAATCAGTAAAATCAGTCGGCATCATGCGCATCTGGTTCCACATTTTACGTTTATCATAAGCCGCCTCAAGATCCGTAGCGGCAATATCGGACAATAGCTTTTTAAAGTCTGGCAGATGATAATTATCAAAGTCAGCACGCTGCTTAAGTAGTTTTAGCAGATTATGCGGATCGCGATGCGTCCAATCACTAAGCAGGATAACGTGATCTTCCTCGATAGGATAGCGTTCGCGCCCTTTAGGTTCAATCACAATAGCCCCGCGCATACCGGTCTGCTCTTGGAAGCCAGTATGCGAGTGATACCAATAAGTGCCTGACTGTGTCAGTTTAAATTTGTACGTGAAGGTGCTACCCGCAGGAATACCATCAAAGCTGATACCCGGTACGCCATCCATCTCAAACGGCACTAAGAGGCCATGCCAGTGAATAGAGGTCGACTCATTCAGCTGATTATGGACTCGAATGGTGACCGTATCGCCTTCTTGCATCTTAAGCGTTGGCGCAGGCAGTGAGTCATTTATCAGCGTTGCCATGCTTGACTTGCCGTTGACCGTTATCATCTTCTCACTGACATAAAGATCAAATTCATTACCCGTTAGTATAGGTACTTTATGATCGGCTCTATCACTATTGACTACGACATTTTGGCTTTTAGTTAAAGCACTATTAGCCATCGTCGGTAGTGTGGATAGCATCGACGCGCCGAGCAAGGTGGATGACCCTGTCAAAAAACGCCTGCGGTTAAATCTGTTTTTATTCATAATATTGACCTAAGTTAATCCATGAAATGAGAGTTGAACTTATATATCTGATAACTTATTAATAGAACTACATCTGCTGCGCTGGCGACTCAATAGCCGCATACACTTGAGTGCTGCCATCCTTGTTCAATTGCATGACTTTATAGGGCATAAATTTATCTTGATATTCCATGCCCGGACTACCAACTGGCATACTCGGTACCGCAAGACCGATGGAATCAGTTGGCGGATTGGCTAGAAACTGTGCCATGTATTTGGCAGGAACGTGACCTTCAAAAACATAACCATTAGTAGTGACGGTGGTATGACAAGAGCGCATTTGCTGCGGGACACCGTAACGCTCTTTAAATAAAGATAAATCTGTAACGTCTTGCGCAGTTGCGCTTAGACCATGACCTTCGGCATAGCCTACCCATTCTTTGCAGCAGCCACAATTAGCATCTTTGTAAACTGTAGCCGAGACGTTTTGTAGAATTGTCGACCCAGTACCTGAATTAGCACTGACAGACATCATTTGCGGTTGTGGTTGCTCTATTTGAGCACTTTTGGTGGCAAGCGTTGGCTCAGTTTGAGTAGAATTTGAAACACTAGTATCGGGCTGACTACAAGCCATTACTGTTGACGTTGCTACTAGTAAAAGAGCAGAAGCTGATACCTTTTTATGTCCATTGCCCATTATATTTATATAGCGTCTCATAACTTACTCCTAAGCGTCTGCTTATCTGTTGAACCTTCTAAAGATTTATACCCTATAACTAAGTGTAGTATAGGCAAAGTTTAACTCCCAAAAGGCAGCACTATTTAGCACTGCGCTTTTATAAAGGAATATGGAAGAATTAATGCTGCATTCCAGATTCATCATCCGACATATTCATATCACCGTCAAATGACATGTCCATCATATCGCCATCTATCCTAGTGGTTAGCATCGTGTACTGAGCTTCATCTAATTCAGGTAACGATCTAATAAAAGCGACCATTGCCCACATTCTATCGTCGTCATGAGAAGCACCCCATGCTGGCATGCCTGATGCCATAATACCGTGCTTAATCGCCCAAAAACTTTGCTGAGCTCCTGCATCCGTTTTATAACGATCAACTACTTGCGCATTAGTGAAATTAGGTGGCTTAGGGTATAGGCTCTCACTAAAATCAGTGCTCTCTACCCCAGGAGACAAATGGCAGCCTGCGCACATATCTTTGTAATCGGCACCGCCTGAGCTAATCATCTCTACTTTTTCTAAATCTGGAACAATAATGTCCTTGCTAGCGTAGGCTATTGAACGGGTGCGAGCCGTCTCCAAGAAATTATAAACCAATGGACTATGTCCTTGATCAGCGCCAATATTAATGACACCACTCATAACCACAGTAAAGACACCAACAATAGCGACCACGACAGTGAAAAGTACTCCTAGTAAAAACTTCATGAGTTTATCCTAAAATCCATTTTCTTTAATACCCTACTCTTAGCGTCTACAAATATTTCCTACAAACCCTTATTACTGATTGATGAAACTATCTAGCAGTAATAAAGGATTTATAAAATCAATGTTTAAGAGTCACTTTTATCTGTTACGCAGTGCTTTTGATACATTTGCTTCATTTTACCCATGTTAGCCATCATCGCTTTCATGGCAGGATCGCTCATGTCCATTTTGCTATGATCCATTTTTTGCATCATTTGCATATGCTTTTGCATTTTTTCACAGTTCATTTGATCTTTTTGCGCATGCATTTTAGGGTCATGCGCCATAGCTGAGGTCGATACGACAAGAGCGACGGCAGTGGCTACGATTGCTTTAGGTAAAGACTTTGATTTAAAGAGTGACATGGTTAATCCTTAATTGATTTAGTTGAGGGTACATAAAGCTTTAGGATATTAATTCAGTCTAAAGCATAACTTATTGATTCTGACAGAGAGATGACAGCAAGATGACAATATAGTCATCTTGCTACTTTTATATTTTAATCCGGCACGTATTCATTTAGTATGGCATCAGCATTTCTATCACGATCGCTACCATATTTTTTTATAAAATACTTTTCAGACTGCAGATGTTGATTTTGATGCTGAACTTCGCAAGCGACTCGTGCATCAACATAGCTTTTCATTTGAGCATCAGACATCTGCGCGTTATTGTGATCTAGATTTCTGGCAAACGTAGTTAAGTTATCGCAATTATCGATAATTGAAGTGCTTAGATTGGTAGTATGCGCATTAGCTGCTGATATACCGATAAGCATCGAAGCGGATAGCAGCACCACTTTTTTGAATGAACGATAGCTTTTCATATAACATCCTTAATAAATTATTAAATATTGAAACTAATTACCTGTAGTAATAATTCATAGTAGCTACTCGTATCAAGAATGAGCCGCTATGTACTATAGGTATAGATTAACAAACGAAGACTGACCATTTGATGACGAGCGCATGACATCTTTGTCAGATACCAGTCCGTTTTGTCATTTATATTGATTTGGGTATTATAAAATCATAATTATATTGAAGGATTACTATGAAAGTACTACTAGTAGAAGATGAATTAAAACTCGGCGAATATGTAAAAAAAGGCTTAAGTGAAGCAGGCTTCATTGTTGATCATCAGCTGACAGGTTTAGATGGCTACCATGCTATGATGACTGAAGAGTTTAGCGTGATACTCATGGATGTTATGCTGCCTGATGTTAGCGGTTTTGAGCTAGTACGTAATTACCGAGCGGCTGGCAAGCATACGCCAGTGTTATTTCTAACCGCAAAAGATGATTTAGATGACAAAATCAAGGGGATTGAGATTGGCGGTGATGATTATCTGACCAAACCTTTTGCCTTTGCAGAGTTAATAGTCAGGATAAAAAGCTTATTACGACGCGCCAATCAAGCCGACTATAAAAGTACGCTCATGCAAATAGCGGATCTCAAAATGGACATTGCCAAGCGCACTGTACATAGAGGAGACACGCCCATTAAACTAACCGCAAAAGAGTTCTCCCTATTACAGTTTCTATTAGAGCGCCGCGGTGAAGTATTACCACGCTCAATCATTGCTTCACAAGTATGGGATATGAACTTTGATAACGATACTAATGTGATTGATGTGGCAATAAGACGTCTGCGTATAAAAATAGACGATGAGTTTGATACCAAGCTAATTCATACTGTGCGTGGCATGGGCTACCGATTAGATGCTGTCGACGTTTCAGCTAGTAATAAAGCTGCCAGCGAAACGGAAGATAGCCAATATGATAAATAGATTGGACAATCGACGCTTACCCTTACTATGGCGAACTGTGTTTTTATTGACGATATTTGTCGTTTTATCGCAGTTGATAATCTATATCTGGGTACAGCACTCTGTTAAAAGCCATTTTGAGCAAATGGATGCTGAAATCATTACCCACGCAGCCTTTAATCTACGTAAGCGCGTAACAGAGGCGGATAACCAAATAGCCTCTCAGATACTACCTAAGCCTCAAAGTCCATCAAACACTCAACAACCGCTAAGCTCGAAAGCTTCTTCAAATCTACTTCCTACAATAGCCACAGAAAATGATGATCACCTGCATTCATCAGCGCTAGATTACGATCTAAAAACTATCATTGCTGATAAAGAGGGGCGATTGCTATCTAGTACTCCCAAAAACTTTGCTAATGAATTAAGTGCCGACTTTAACCTATTATCATTACAGCAAAATCATGATGACAGACAGTTTGTAATAAATATTAAAGACAGACGTTATCGAGCTATGGTTATTGGAGACGATGACATGCTTGCCCTTATCGCCTTACCCATTGACGTGCATCATCAGTATTTATTACAGTTTAACCGTCAACTTAGTCTGATCCTATTTGCCATCACACTACTGTTGGTTTCAATAGCAGCCTTAAGCGTGTATTGGGGTTTTGCCCCTTTATCCACTATCGTGCAAAGGATGAAAGGTATTCATCCTGAAAGATTGAGCGAAAGAGTAATAGTTAGTGATATGCCATTAGAGCTAAGACCTTTAGCAGAATCCTATAACTCGATGATGGCTAAGCTTGAAAGCAATTTTGAGTCGTTGTCGCGATTTTCAGACAATATCGCGCATGAGCTACGCACGCCAATAGCGACGCTGATTACGCAAACGCAAGTCATGTTAAATAAGCCTAGAGAGGAAGAGGAATATGTCGAACAATTACATCAGCAACATGACACCTTAGAGCAATTATCGGCGATGATTAACAACATGCTACTGCTAGCAAAAACCCAAAAAGGACTGAGTGATTCGCAAGTGACTACTGTAGATACTGAGGTCCTAATCAATAAGCTGTTAGATTACTTTGAAATGATTGCCGAGGATCGTAAAATAACTTTTGTAAAATTAGGAGATTTTAAGGCAGTATTAGGCGATGAAGGTTTATTACAAAGGCTATTTGCTAATCTGCTATCAAACGCGATCTACTACGCCGCTAGTAATAGCGTCGTCACAATATCAGCCACTGTCAACACTCCAAATACTTCCGTTAATAATTATAAGATGCTTGAAGACGATCAAAGTAACACTCAAACCGCGAAGCAATCTTGGCTAGAGATAACTTTTACTAACCTTCTAGAAAAACCTCTAAACCAAAGCGAAGCAGATCGATTGTTTGAGCGCTTTTATCGTCATGATAAAACTAGCCAGCACCATTCAGGATCAGGTTTGGGTTTATCTATCGTTCAGGCTATCGCCAATGCTCATAATGGCAAAGTTAGTATTACTATCAAAGATGAGTATTGTTTTGAAGTTACTGTAGGATTATTGATTGCTAAGTAGCATACACCTCAATATCCTAGTGTTCAAAATATTAATAATATGTAGACCTACTATAGGTCTATTTTATTTTGATAAGTCGAAAGGCTCTGAATACTATTATTCATATAGTGTATAAGGCTAGATTATGAAGTCTAATTTTCTTAGGTGATGTTGTTGATATGGGGGTTTGAACCAGCTCGGCGTTCATATATGTTTTGCCACCCAGAATTACCGTAATATTCATTTTCATAGACTTCAAGTAGAGGCGACCAGTAATACTCTAAGTTAAATATATCGTTATGCCTCTCTACAGGCTCAGGCATCCATCGACCCATAAAGTTTTTATTTTTTATATTTGTTACGATCAGATCAAAATCTTCATTTTTTACTAGGTATGCTTTGACCATATACCACATACTTTGATATGAGCCAGAATAATTACCATCACCTAACTTCTTATTAGGCTTAAATTCAATGTGTCTATGTAAAGACAACCATTCTTCATTTTGGAAATCGTTTAAAATGACTTCTTTTGAATCAATTAAATTATCTTTCGAAATTACCCATTCTTCGAAGTCATCACTCCACCCATTGTACTTAGGAGAAGTTATAAGACGGATATTAGTTGAATCAGGAGGTATGAACGTAGGATCAATATCTCTAAAAGAAGGCTCTACAGAACCGTTGTACCATATGTATTTCTTATCATCTTTCCAACGTGTTGATGGATCTGTCATTTCAAAGTTATCCGCTACTCTAGCTACCACTTCATACATTGCCATCCACTGATATTTTTTGCCAATTCGTTCAACTCTATTTTCACCACGACCTGTATAGGGAGTGTTTCTATCAAATTCACCATGTTTTTCTGCATCATAACCAAATTTATTAAAAATTATTTCTACAGCATAATTGCTAAGCTTATCAATATTTATATTACTCCAGTTACTAAAATTAGACTGAAAAACGTAACGCCCAAAATCACCGTACCAACCTGTACCTCTACCATACTCTGTCGTCATTGAGTCTATAATTCTATCTTGAGCAAAACGATATTTAGGAACACTTTCATCTTTATAATCATTACTGTATTTGCTATCAATTTCTTCATTACTAGGAAGGCTTTCAGGAAAAGCACTCTTATATGGTGGTCTAGCTAACGTCAGCTCACTTTCGCTAAAACCTACTAAATTATGACTATTAGCATATTCAATGATATTTCGAGCAAAGTCTCTTACAAGAACATTAGGATACACCTCTTCTTTAGCGAAAATATTGCTAAGGATAAAACTGGATATCTCATTTATTGCTTCATGGCTCTGTGACGATAATATTGCACCATACACTGAAGCTAAAACACGCTCAAGCACATAAGGATCGTCTACCTGTTGAAAGGTGGATAGCAATTGAACCGCAACATGAATGTGGTTTTGTAGAAGGCGAGTCAATGCTATTGTGGCATTGTCTCGTAACTTGATGTTTGAAGTGGTAAAAACCCAACTAAGGGCAACAGCGACTAAGTATCTGCTAGTACCGGTTAAACTCTCCGAAAAACCTTGTTTCTTTGCCCAGTCGATAAGCGTATAGATAGCAGATTCTTCACCAAGATAACCACTACTAATATGTGTTGTCCAAAACGCATCTCTATCAGCTAAACTATACTTTGAAAGCCACTCATGCAATTTATTGGCATTTAATGGATGGTTTTCTTTACCTGCTACCTTGTACTGTAAGTCTATAAGTTTAGCAAACAGATCATCATATCTTAAAAGGCCGTTATTTATATAATCCTTGCACTTGTTGAAATCAAAATTGCTACGGTCACGCCAGTACAAGCCATCAATGAAGGCTAAGCCAAATGAATAGTTTTGATAAATATTGTCTTTATCTAACAACTCAAACAGCTCAACTTTAAATTTTATAGGAATAAGCACAGACAAGATACTTAATGCACCTTGTGATAGCTGTTGACTCTTATACATTACGCTGAATTTATTACAATTAAGGGATATTTCTAAACCTTTTGTTGTCGTATTATCATCGCAAATAAAGTTAGCGGTCAAATAGTCATAAAAACGCTCATATGAGAAATACAGTATTTCGCTGTTGTCTCTTTGATTTTTATAAGAAGTTAGTAGATTCTCATCAATCAGAACTTGCAAAAATATATCTGCATTCAAAGAATAGGTGTGAGCATCGACAACTTGAATTGCATCTTCATAAGTTAACGATTGAGTGTTATTACGAAAAATTTCTTCAGCTAATTTATTTAGTATTTTTTGCACATAATTAAGAGCAGGTCTGTATCCAAACTCATTAGCTATCTTGGCATTGATTGATGAGAAATAATTATCGAAAACTTCTGTCAATACCATTGCGAAGTCATCGGTTTGTGCGTGTTTTCTATACTCACAATAAATCTTAAGAAATAAAGGATTCGTAAACTCTTGCGTTAGTAACGGCTCTTTGGGCAAAGCCAACTGATAATACTCAAAGAATGACCGAACCGCTTCAAAAACATTAGACTGAAACCCATAATGGCGCACTTCACTGACTATGCCATCCTCAATATCTTGTTGTAAGTTAATTAAAATCCCTTCTTTATATTCACTTCGAACTGATAGTACCAGTGCTACCCAAGGATATTTTTTAAACTTTTCAATAAAGCCTGCCAACGTATTTTTCCAGAATGAACGTCCTTTGCCTTCGTTCAAAATCAATAACAATAGGAACCCTCTCTTGTTGAGCGTGACCTATCGTATTTAAAACACCTAGAAATACATCTTCATTACAGTCAAGTCTTAGCTCATCTTTTAATATTTGCGTCCAGGGGTTCGTGGTGTCTGTCAATGTTTGACCGAGAACGAAAATGCTAGGCTTATTGTCTTTAATCAACTTGTTTGAAAAATCACCCAATAGATGAGATTTGCCAATACCCGCATCGCCATAAACGATCAGATAAGGATGATTAAATAAGTTAAATGCTTGTGACTCGACTTCAAAGTCATCAGTAGCGTTCCTAAATTCGTACTTGTCATTTTGAAATGCTCGTCTATCGCTTTCACCTTCAATCGTTCTGCTTTCTTTACTAATTTTATCAAGAATGCTTCCAGATAACCTTACTATTTCTTTAACTGCTATGTCATAAGTATTTTCGATTAGAATGACGCTGGCGTCTCCCCTTGATATATTTTGCCAACTATCTACTAAGCAATTTGATAGTTTATTAAAGTCATCCTTTATATCTAACCCATACTTATCGCAAGATCCTTTCAAACTTTTAAGTGCTTTATAGAGCACGTTAAGTTTCTCAAAAATATAAGTTCTTGCCTGTTCATTCTTTAATACAGCATCAAAATTATGATTAATTCCATGTATTTCTACGTTAAGTTTGGGCGTAAATCTTGGTCCCAGATTTTTAATAGACGTATTGACCTGTTCGGTAAACCATGTTTTAGAAAAATTATCTCCACCAAACCAGAATTGAACCATGCCAGAATTTATAGGTTTTTGCAGTTTATTATTAAGCTCAAAAGCACCCCAAAACTCGACCTCAACAGTCATACCTTTACCTGAGGCAAGCGCTTTACACTCTTCTGCGAAGTCATTCCATCTGTCCTGAAGGTATTTTTTATCTTTTATTCTTGGGTCTGCTCTATCAAGAGGACAACAAACATAATACTTCACCAGTTTCGGGTGCTTTGTGATAGCTGTCTCAAACGATTTCTTAATCTGCTTGAACTGACTATCTTGAATATCAAAGAAATACTTAGCCTGCCAGCCAATTTCATTGCCATTGTCTAAGGTTAGATAAGACTCAACACCACCGTCGGGAGCTTTGACTCTAATATATTGACCATTTTCTTTGTTCTCGTTGTAAGCTAATTGGCAAACAACCTCTTCAAAGGCTGTGTTTTGTGAGTGCTCATAGCTTTTTATATCTTTCCAATCTATAGTATTTGCTAGCATAATTTTTGCATACCTAATTCGATAAACGGTTATATCGAAGGCTGAGTTACTTGAGTCGTATAGCAATGCCTGACAGTCTTAAACTATCGTAATAGCGTCTTTCAAATTTAAAGAATGACACGCAACCAATTGTGCTATGCAGTCGCATTTTATTGAGCCAGTCCAGTATTGGCAGTTGTAGGTGTTTAGCCACTAACTTCTTGACGGTATTGACTCAGCTATTCCTGCAAGGTGAGTTTGACTATACCCAGTGAATCAACAACATCAGGTATTTTATGCTTTTGATCAATCACTAAGCTAATAGCTTCTAATTTGAATTCTCGGGTATATTGGTTGCGTTTGGTGGCCAAACTACTTTTCTTCTTTGGGGTAGTATAACCTTGTGTGCTGTCCAATTTAATTATACCACTACACTAAGGCCGTTAAAAAATCGCAGATAACAGCTTTATCTAAAATCTGATGCTTTGTAACTAGAAGTAGCAATACGAAAGTTGCATACATTGATCTCAGCAGTATATTTTCATCATTTCTATAAAAGTAAGTGTACTTCGCTATTCACTTTTTTGATACTTTGAATGAAAGAGTCGTCCTTTATTGTTAGGTGCTATAAGATAGATTTTACGAGTCATTTAATTCAAGTTTATTCGGGTCAGCAGTCTATTTGATACTATTTTGATACTCTGCATATATTGTTAGATATAACTCTTTATTGATATCTATATTTCATTTTTATCGTTAGACCTTATTATTAAAGGTTTTTATCTAAAAAACATAGCTACTCGTTGATAGATGTTGTGTATTATTGTTGTAAGAAAAAGGACTCATAATCCTTTGGTCGTAGGTTCAAGTCCTACTGGGCCCACCATATCTTAAAAACCCCTTACAGGCATTAGCTTGTAAGGGGTTTTTGTTGTTTAAAAAGCTCAAGTTATTATTATCATCCAAGCTAACCATATATAAGTAATTATCATTAATGAGCTGACTACTATTTTTGATAATAATCAGCTTATCTCTTTATATTTTATAGCCCTAAAAAGAAGTACGGCGATAATTACGATACTCAGGTAACCAAAAATTCGCTTCTAATCGACGTTGTAGGTTTTCTGCCGTGACTGGCAGGGCAAGCTTATCTTCAACAGCTTGCATTGCCACAGCATGAGCTATTTTTTCACTGATCTCTTTAATGACGTTGATGGGCGGTAATATAGCACCGAGTGCTTTTTTATATTCCATAGATATATCTGCTAGGGCTTGGCTTGCGGCCATGAGCATATTATCGCTGATCCCTGTTGCCCGTGCTACCAAGACCCCCAAGCCTATACCTGGGAATATATAGCTATTATTACACTGTGACACTTCAAAAGACTGACCATTATAAGTGGTATTGGCAAAAGGACTACCCGTAGCAATGATTGCGCGTCCGTCGCTCCAGTTTGTCACTTCTTGCGGTGTGGCTTCAACGCGAGACGTTGGGTTTGACAGCGGTAGCACAATAGGATGTTCTGTGTTGGCACATAAAGACTCAATAATCTCTTGGGTAAACAGACCTTTTTGCCCGCTAACCCCAAACAATACCGTTATCTTTGCTTGTTTAACCACTTGTAAAAGCCCAAGTTTCTGACTCTTATCCCAGTGCTGCATATCTGCTTCTTTTTGCACTAGTGGCACTTGGAACGCTTGTAGCTCTGTCATGTTATCGGTGAGTAGGCCATAACGATCCACCATAAATACCTGTCTGCGTGCCTGCGCCTCACTTAAGCCTTCACGCTGCATTTGGCGAACGATATGCTCTGCAATACCGCAGCCTGCCGATCCTGCACCCAAAAACGCTATGTTCTGCTCACTGAGTTTTTGACCTTTGTTTAAGCATGCTGCGATCAATGCACCGACTGAAACCGCAGCCGTACCCTGAATATCATCATTAAAGCAGCATAATTG
>Ga0310342_100002063_pt1 | contig 12799 bp, 12 predicted proteins | sample S15DNA20500_MG_FD_206155 | JGI IMG/M metagenome (GOLD analysis project Ga0310342, IMG submission 206155) | Marine microbial communities from station ALOHA, North Pacific Subtropical Gyre - S1503-DNA-20-500_MG | ecosystem: Environmental > Aquatic > Marine > Oceanic | place: Pacific Ocean: North... | reverse complement strand
CTCATAAAAAAAGGTAACGTAGTAGCACTCGCTGTACGCGGACAACACGCTCGGAGGAGCGCTGTCTACGTACTAACCGGCCGGGGTGGACGGTCGACGTGCTCTCGTTCGCAGGCTGCTGGGTTGGCCTGCCGAGGAAGGAAACGCGGCGCAGTATAACATAGTCACGACCTATAAGAAGCCAGAACCTCAGCCAGATCAATAAGTTCCGACAATTCAAGTTCTCCTGGGCGGCGTTTTGGATCGAGACCGGCCTGCTGAAATACATCCGAACCAGCGAGGGTGCTCACCGATTGTGCAAATGGGCCGATAGCGTTGCCCCCCTGTTTCCGTCGTTGTGTAAATAGTGAACGGACCATCCGTTCGAAAAGTGCTGGCTGCGTTGGTATTCGGTCCAGTGGTCGAAACCTGAGTGCCACGAGGGCCGATCTCACTTTGGGAACCGGTCGGAAAGCCCCTGGTGGAAGTGACAATACATGGTGCGCGGTCGCATACAACTGGGTGGTGATGGAGAGTGGTCCGTAGCTTGGACTGCCAGCTGCGGCGGTCACGCGGTCGGCAACCTCGTACTGCAGCATGAGTGTCGCGTCACGAATGGTGGTGCCGCAACCGCTTGCGCGCAGCACTTTGAGAAGGATCGGAACTGAGACGTTGTATGGGAGATTACCAACTACCCTGAGAGTGACAGGAGTTCTAGTCGAGTGTTGTTCTAACTGCCGAACGGCATCTTCTATATCGATCTTCAGAAAATCATCGTTGATGATAGTGACCCGCTCCGGCACTGAACTCGCCAAGGAGCTAGCTAGGTTTCGGTCGATTTCAACAGCTGTGACTGTGGCGCCGGCGTTGGCAAGCGCCGAAGTGAGAACGCCATGGCCGGGGCCGACTTCAAGGAATTCATCGCCTGACGTTGGGTGAATGATCTCGATGAGTTTTTGGACCCATGCAGGTTCGAGGAAGTGTTGAGCGAAGCGGTGTTTCCGCTTAAACGGGGTCGTTTGATGGGACACGGCAGTATCTCGCCTCGATCTCTTTGACATCTTTCGTGCTTAATCAGCAGTCGTGAGCAAACTTATGGCTCATAGTTTCGCAAATCTTGCGGATGACATCGGTCCCGTTCACCCTTTCGTTGCTGATAGCTTCTTCGGTAATTAGTGGTACGGTTTGGAAGTGCTTTTTCAGAAAGCTACTCGGTTTCCGTTGATATCGTCTGGTTTCACAGCGTGTGCGGAGAACTAATGTCGGGTCCAGAGAGGAGATGCGGTGAGGATCGACTCTCCACTGCGGCTACTGTATTGTTTGTAGCCTTCTGATATCGACAGGAAACATGGTGCAAAGTTTCAGAGAATAGTCCATTGAATTGCCAGGTTATCATTGCTTGCACTGACTCCGTGCCGGCGCCGCCCGTTTTCGCGTTGTGGCAGCACGTGAGCGGCGAGGCAGCGGATGTATCGAGACGGGACTCTTAACAAAATTGCATTCATCTCGAACCCAACAGTGGTCACATTCCGGGTATGGTTTACACACTCGGCGACCGTGAAAGATCAACGTGTCGGAGGAGACAATCCAGCGTGCAGGTGGGATCACCGTACAGAGATCGGTTTCAACTACTTTGGGGTCATTAGACTGGACGATTCCCAGGCGGTTCGCTACGCGCAGTACATGACGATCGACGGGAAAACCTGGAACCCCTAACGCGTGTCCGAGCACGACGTTGGCTGTCTTACGTCCAACCCCCGGGAGTTTGACGAGGTCATCCATGAGCGGCGGAATATTTCCGTTGTGTTGGTTGACGAGAACTGACGCCGCGCCGATCAAGGAACGTGATTTGGCTCGGAAGAAACCGGTCGCCTTGATGAGCCTTTCGAGGGTATCGGGTAACGCGTCTGCCATTGTGGATGCGTCGGGATAAACCTGAAATAAGTCTCTTGTGACCTGGTTGACTCGTTTATCGGTACATTGCGCGGACAGAATCGTCGCCACAAGGAGTTCGAATGGATTGCGAAAGTTGAGTTCGGTGAATGCACCGGGATGCTGTTTTTCCAGCTTCACCATAATTTGACGTGTGATATCCGCCAGATGTGGCGCCGAGACGTGGCGCTTCTCGGTGGATTTTGGCACGACTTGTTGGGCGCGTAGTGTTTTCGCGAGGACTTGCTATTAATGGATTGGCTCTTTCGGTGCTCCCACTTTCGGTGACGACTCACCGAATGCGAGTAGGTGTTCTTGTAGAGCGGCAATTAGATTTGGCACGAACTGCATCGGCACGACGATCCGTGCACGGACAGGAGCACGTAACTCCCGGTCAGTTTCTGCATTACGCACTTCTTCTTGAGATGGCGGTAAGACTTCACAAAACGTGAGTGTGAAATCAAAGGGAGTGTGAGAGATGGCGCAGAAATTAGCATAGGTACGAGGTGCGTCTGAGACGGTAGATTCATCGGGTACAATTGTTAGGTTAATCTGCTTACGGTCGGTCATGGATGGCGGCCTCTTCTTATCGTAGTTTTCGATTGGTCAGTATCTTCTCATGACACCGATGACGACACCCTGGACCTGAACCCTGTCCGAGTCAACGATGATAGGCTGGATATTTTCGTTTGCTGGTTGAAGACGGATACGTCCGTTGTCACGGTAAAACTTCTTGAGAGTCACCTCATTACCTGGCAGTAGGGCGATTACCATTTCTCCGTTCTCCGCGGTTTTACGGTCTTCGATGATGACCAAATCACCATCTCGGATCTGCTCGTCGATCATCGAGTCACCGCGGACGCGGAGTGCGTAGGTGTCCCGTTTTCCGACTAGATCTTCAGGCACGGCGACCGTTTCGGATGAAACGACTGCTTCGATCGGCACCCCGGCAGCCACGTGGCCGAGCAATGGGAGTTCGAGGGCACGTCCCCCAGTACGGGTCGGTATCAACTCCACAGAGCGGCTACGGTTCCAGGATCTCCTGATAAAACCCTTTTCCTGGAGGTTAGTCAGATGTTTGTGCACTGTAGCTAGCGAAGAGAGGCCGAAGCGTCGACCGATTTCTTCGAGGCTAGGAGCGTAGCCTTGATGCTCAATAAACTCGTTTAGGAAATTCAAAATTTCCCGTTGGCGTTTCGTCAGTGGCCGCACCTTCACTCCTTTCCGTGCCAAAATGCCCATACTATATGCAAACAAAAAGCGAATATCAAGGATCGGCTAACATTTAGACAGTGCACCTAGCCGTTCCCTTACCGGCCCGTGGGCGGTACCGCTTTGACGTCGTCGGTTTTGGTCTGAATACGACCGATTTACTAGCGGTGGTGCCTGAGTACCCTCAACCCGATACCAAGCAAGCGATCAGGTCCCTAGAATATTCACCTGGCGGTCAAGCGGCTACTGCGATGGCAACCTGCGCGAGATTGGGGTGGGCGGCGAGGTATATCGGGTGTTTTGGTGGGGATGCAAATGCTTCTGAGGGGAGGGAGAGTCTCCTTCGCTTTGGTGTCGATTTGACGGCCGCCCGAACCGTTGAAGATTCGACTAACGCATTCTCGCTGATCATTGTTGACGAGCGGACAGGTAATCGAACGGTCCTTTGGTCGAGACATCCTGGACTTACGTTTTTAGCTGCGGACGTTCAGGCTGACGCAGTCTGTTCGGGACGGGTGCTCCTGGTTGACTGTCACGAGACAGCTGCATCGACTGCCGCGGCCGGTTATGCACAGTTCTTGGGGATTCCTACCGTTATCGATGTTGAACGAGTGCGACCCGGGATCGAGGAATTGCTACAGAGGATTGACGTAATCATCACGGCGGAGGAGTTTCCGGCTGAGCTCACTGGCGTCTCGGATCCTGGCAAATCTCTCCGCGCGCTTGCAGAGACCTATCGTCCGGCGATGGTCTGTATGACATTGGGCTCGAAAGGAAGCTTGGCACTTGTCGATGGTGTTGAAATTCGAACACGAGGCTACCGGGTGCCAGTTATCGATACGACAGGAGCCGGGGATGTGTTCCGCGGTGGTTTTATTGCTGGGTGGTTACGTGGGGGAGCAACTGTAGAGGTCGAAGAGGTAATGGAATACGCCAATGCAACGGCTGCTCTGAAGTGCCGAAGTCTTGGGGCTCGTACCGGTATACCTCGGCCAACGGAGGTGGATGCGCTCCTTCGCTCTGGTGACCGGACGATCTAGCGATCACGTTGTCGCACGGACTAGCGGATATTGACTGGAAATGGGCAAATGCTAATTGGGAACGGTTGTTTAGAGGAATAAAGGATTAGCGTTACAAGAGTAAAAGCTGGAAGCTGACTTAGAGTCCGTCGCAGGACTGATGGACACGGGCATTGGTGTATCGTTGAAAGACGGCGGTGTTTTTGATTGATGTCTGCCAGTGGACCGACATAATTATTTGACAGATTACGTGAGCGGGCAAGCGTGAAAGTTAACATTTCTCGTGGGCAAACTGGTTCAATCGGCTTATGGAGCGACACTACTGAGGCTAGGAGTGCATCGTGGTGTGTTTGCTGTGGAGTTAGGCGATAGTGCTATGTGGCGTGGTATCGTACTTGTGCGACTTAAGGACAGTGTCGCGTTCTGGAACGCGATGACAGCGTGCTAGAGTCGTGGGAGGTGCCCTCTTGACTTGTGGGTGTATTCCCAATGTGACGAGATCACGGGTATTTGTAACCGTGTTGGGTATGGTGACGACAGGGTTAGTGGTGGTCGCACTGGCGTCAGTTTCCGAGAACCAACCCGGTGAGCAGTTTACGGTTGAGGATGGACGACAGCTAGAGCAGAAGCTCAGCCAGATCTTTCGAAACGCGGCGACACAGTCCGAAGAACTCCGCACGGTCGTCATCGACGAGCGAGAAATCAACGCCTACTTTGAATTTCAAGGCGCACGGTTGCTTCCGGGTGGGGTCGCGGATCCGACACTGGCGTTACTTGGCACGGGCCGCGTAGCAGTTGCTGCTACCGTCGATCTCGATCGGGTGCGCAATCAAGGTGCGCGCGGGGCATTCGACCCGCTCCGCTACGTGAGTGGTCGCTTGCAGGTCAGCGCGACGGCCGTTTTGCAGGCGAGTAATCATATAGGGCAGCTGGAGATTGAATCGGCTAGCATAGACTCAGTTCAGATTCCCACGGTGGTGCTGTTTGAGCTGGTTCGGTTCTATACTCGGACGGCGCAACAGCCGGACGGAGTTGACCTTGAAGCCTCGTTTGGGCTACCGCACGATATTGAAAGCGTTCGGGTGGAGCAAGGTCAGGTGGTAATCGTGCAGTGACACATGTCCCGTGACACCGCTGATGTTCTCCGGACGTCGGTCCAGTACGTGAAGGGAGTTGGTCCTCGCCGGGCAGCTGATCTCGCAGCGGTCGGTCTTTATACCATCGAAGATCTCCTACTCACACTACCTCGTCGCTACGAAGATCGCGAACACCTTCAACCGATTGCGACTGTTAAACCGGATGAGATTGCTTCTATCATCGGTGAAGTGCGCAGTTGCGGCCTACGAACGACACGTCGGCCGGGGTTTTGCATATTCGAGATGGTCGTCGAGGACCAATCGAGTGGTGTCCGCGCTACTTTTCTGAACCAACCCTTTCTTAAAGACGTATTTGCGAAGCATCAGCGTGTGATTCTCTACGGTCGTGTCAATTTGAGCCGTAACGGAGGGCTACAGTTCACAAATCCTGAATACGAGATTGTGACGGGAAAGACAAGCGCTGGCGACGATGAGACGATCCATACGGGTCGGATCGTACCTGTCTACGAGAAGCGGGGTTCTCTGACACCAAAGATGTTTCGGCGCGTAGTGTATGGGGCTATCCAACGGTTACCAGACGACATCGCCGACCCACTACCAGGTGAGATCGGGAGACAACTCAGCTTGCCTTCCCGAGCGACTGCTCTGCATGAGGCGCACTTCCCGACGCATGGCACCTCTGTGGATTTACTGAACCGATTCCAGACGCCGGCGCAACGGCGGCTTATTTTTGAGGAATTCTTCTTTTTTCAACTTGGTTTAGCTCTTCGGCGCCGAGAGGTGGATCGGGGTACGAAGCCGCGTGCGATTACCGTAGACGACCGGATACGCCAGGCAGTACTAGATGTTTTACCCTTTCGCTTAACGGTGGATCAGCGGCAGGCGCTCAAAGAGATCGTGAGTGACCTTCAACGTCGCCAGCCAATGAACAGATTACTACAGGGAGACGTAGGCTCGGGTAAGACTATCGTAGCTTTGTTGGCTGCTCTCGTCGCTATGGAGAATGGGTTGCAGGTGGCGTTCATGTCGCCCACGGAAATCCTGGCGGCGCAACACTATTCCAACATTAAGCATCTCCTGAAGCCATCGAGATTCCACGCGGTGTTGCTAACTGGGACGATGGGTTCGACGGCGCGGCGTGAGGCCTCCCAGCGGTTAACCATGGGGGACGTGCAACTTGTAGTCGGAACACACGCGCTTGTACAGGAGGGGGTTGCATTTAAGACGCTTGGCTTGGTGATCATTGACGAGCAGCATCGATTTGGCGTGATGCAGCGGGCAACACTTCGGGCTAAGGGGATCGAACCAGATGTCCTTGTGATGACCGCGACACCGATACCTCGAACGCTAGCTCTCACGATGTATGGGGATCTAGACACATCGGAGATACGGGAGCTACCCCCTGGGCGCCAAAAGATCAAGACGTCGGTAAGGGCAGCTTCACGGTCTGAGGACAACTATGCATTGATTCGCAGCGAGCTTGACCGAGGTCATCAGGCTTACATCGTTTACCCGCTGGTCGATGATTCGGAGAAGGTCGAACTGAAGGCAGCCACAAAGATGGCAGAGCATTTGGACCAGGACGTATTTTCCGATCGCCGAGTTTCAGTTGTGCACGGACGTATGAAGCAAGACGAGCGCGATGAGATTATGCGGTCGTTCGCGTCCCACGAGATCGACGTCCTTGTCGCGACGACTGTGATCGAGGTGGGTATTGATGTACCGAACGCGACGGTGATACTCGTCGAACATGCCGAGCGCTTCGGTTTGGCTCAATTGCATCAGTTACGCGGTCGCGTGGGTCGAGGTATTCACCAGTCGTACTGCCTACTCGCGTACCATCCACCACTTTCCGACCAAGCCCGAGCGCGCCTTGACGCTCTAGTTGCGACGACCGACGGGTTCAGGATTGCCGAACGTGATCTTGAATTGCGGGGACCGGGGGATTTCTTTGGGACTCGCCAGTCTGGTATTCCTTTATTTCGGGTGGGTGATCTGCTGCGTGATCACAGCATTATGGATGACGCACGGCGGTTGGCGTTTACTTGTCTCGCCAGTAGCACCGATTCTGAGAAGGTCTCCGAGTCGGCGTACACGGAGTGGATTGAGCGCTACGGTTTAGTCAGAGTGGGGTGAGACGTTAGCAGGAGTACCCGATGCGTATTATTGGCGGATGTTGCAAAGGACGGCGGTTAAGCTTTCCACGGTGGGATGGTTTGCGTCCGACGTCCGACCGCCTCCGTGAGACGCTCTTCAATATATTGGGTGATCGGGTACGTGATGCGGTGGTGATGGATGGCTGCGCGGGCACCGGCGCAATTGGCCTTGAGGCGTTGAGTCGTGGCGCTAAAGAGGTCGTATTTGTGGAGAAAGATAAGCGCGCGGTGCGGCTGGTTGCTCAGAACATCGCGCTCTGTGATCTGAAGAAAAGGGGCACGATTGTCCTGGGCGCGCTACCAGGTGTGTTGAGTCGGCACGACGTACCTGGGGAATTTGATCTTATCCTATTGGACCCTCCCTATGAGTATGATGAGGAAGGTATTCGTGCCATGTTGGCTGCATTGTCTTTGCGATTGGCAGCTGACGGGTTCTTGGTACTCGAGCGCCGGCGAAATTCAGGTACGTCGCTCGTTTCGGGTTTAATGCACCTGCGCCGCATAACATCTGGCGACAGCGTTTTGGAGTTTTATGGCCAAGCACACGACTAGGGTGGCCGTCTATCCAGGATCTTTCGATCCTTTGACGAACGGCCACGTCGACATCATTCAACGCGGTGCGCGGTTGTTTGATCGCATCATTGTTGCAATCCTTATTAACCTGGATAAATCGCCCCTATTTACGGTCGATGCGCGGGTCGAGATCGCTCGGGAGGTTTTCAAGGAACAGGTAAACGTCGAGGTCGATACGTTTGATGGTCTTTTGGTGGACTATGTGCACCAGCGTCATGCTGATGTGATCGTTCGTGGTCTTCGTGCCATCTCAGATTTTGAGTATGAAATGCAGATGGCACTGATGAATCGACGGTTGAATAAGGAGATCGAGACAGTGTTCATGATGCCAGCTGAGTCCTATACGTATCTCAGTTCGCGGTTAGCCAGAGAAGTATTCGCACTTGGCGGATCGATCACCGGCCTTGTGCCTGCGGTGGTGGAAGCGCGTTTGCGGGCGGAGTCTAGTAGTAGGAAGTAAGTCTTTAACAATTTGGTTACTCATACATAGGTAATACGTTCCATTAAACATTAGGTTGCCAGGTACGAATATGACATTAGCTGGCCGCATGAGTAGAGTCGGATCATCACCGACACAGCAAGTGTTGCTTGAAGCTAATCGGTTGGCGCGTCAAGGTGTTGACGTCGTTGATTTAGGTGCCGGCGAGCCAGATTTTCCGACCCCTGAGCACGTTAAGGCCGCTGGCGCTGCAGCAATTGCAGAGGATTTTACGAAATACACACCGAACGCTGGGATCGCTGAGCTGAAGGAGGCAATCTGTAACTGGTATGCGGCGAAGTACGGAGTGGAGTACGTACGAGGAGAGGCCATTGTAACGGCTGGTGGCAAACAGGCACTGTTCAACGTTGCGATGGCACTGTTCGGTCCCGGGGATGAAATCATCACTCACGTGCCAGGTTGGCCGAGCATTGTCGATCAAATCAAGTTGTCTGGCGCGGATCCAGTATTGGTCCGTACGTTCCCTGATGAGAAGTTCTCCGTGCGGGCTGAGCGTGTGTTAGAGGCTGTGACTCCGCGTACTCGTGCGATCGTTATCAATTCGCCAAGTAATCCAACAGGCGCACTGATCACGGAAGCAGATCTTGAGTGTATCGCCAGGGAAACAGAGGCTGCTGGTATCTGGCTTGTGATCGATCTGTGTTACGAACAGCTCATATACGATGAGGTGTCACATAATCTACCGCGTGTGCTTTTTGAGAATGCACGGGATCGGGCAGTGATTGCGGGAAGCGTCTCTAAGAGCTACGCGATGACTGGATGGCGCTGCGGATGGGCACTGGGTCCGACTAAAATTATAGCTGGCGCTAATGCCGTGCAGAGTCACTCGACGTCCTCCGTGTCGTCGATTACACAACGTGCTGCGGTGGTTGCGCTGTCTGGTTCACAGACAGCTGTTGCGGAAATGCTATGCGAATATCGCGTGCGGCGTGACCAATTGATAGCGTGGCTGGCTGAGGAACCCCGTATCAAGGTGGTGCGACCCGCTGGTGCTTTCTACCTCTTCCCAGATATTTCAGAACTGTTATCGCCGGAGGGTGTTCGAACTTCAGCTTCATTCGCGACGGAATTGCTCGCACGGTCTCATGTGGCCGTGACTGCGGGCGAGGCGTTCGATGCGCCAGGGTTTCTACGAATTTCTTACGCCACCTCGTTGAGTCGTCTCAAGGATGGTGTTGACCGTTTAAAGGCCTTCATTGCGGCATTGGACTGTCGGGACAAAGAAGACCTTTCTATGTAAGAACCCGTCGTAGGTTTCACCTCCACATTGGCTGTGCTCAGACACATGCCATCGCCTGAACTAGCGGTAGATAAATGTTTTGTAGGAAGAATGGTTTTAGGATCTCCGGTCGACTTATTGAATCAGATGAAGTGGGATAGAGGTCGAACCGGTCTTGGGAACTAATTGTGCCGGTGAAAAGAAGCGTGGCTATTCGGCAAGAACGGGCCACCTGTAATGTGTTTACGAAAGCGAATGTCCCACCGGCCTGGGATTGGCAAGGAACAGGCCGGGCAATTACCGTCTTTGGTGAGGTTGTAGGAACGAATTTGATATCCGAATCGCTCGATGAGTAGTGTGTCGCAGTTCGGGCAAGACGTATTTTCAAAGAAACCGACCTGGCCAGCTCGATTACCGGCGTAGACGAACCGCAACCCATTCCGTCGACCGCTGGCGGCGGCTCGTTCTAGCATATCGGCTGTCGTATCGGCACGGTCCGTCATCTTGTAATCGGCGTGAAACGCGGTGACATGCCATGGGATCTCGGGTGAAACATTGGCAATGAAGTTCGTTAGGCGCTCAATGTTATCGTGATCGTCGTTGAAATTAGGGATGAGCAGCGTGACAATCTCCAACCACACTCCAAGTGAATGGAGCCTACGAATCGTATTGAGAATCGGTTGGAGACGTCCACCAAGTGTCCGGTATTGTTGGTCGTCAAACGACTTAAGATCGACCTTGTACATGTCGATCCACGGGCGTAGATAATCTACTACCCGCGCCGTCGCGTTGCCATTAGAGACGAACCCCGTCGCTAGACCAGCGTCGCGCGCTTCCTTAAATATCGCAACGGCCCACTCGCTGGTGATTAGCGGTTCGTTGTACGTGCTCACTAAGACACGTGCATCGTGGCGGACAGCATCCTCCACCACGGCTTTTGGGGAGATCGGGTTTGGGGACGAGTTGGCGGCGGGGTCACGAAGTGCCTGAGATGTTACCCAGTTTTGACAATAACCGCAGTGGAGGTCGCAGCCCAGCATGCCGAAGCTGTAGGTGAGGGTTCCGGGGTACGCATGAAAGAATGGTTTCTTTTCGATCGGATCACACTGAACCCCACCGACGTATCCCCATGGAACGAAGAGTCGTCCCCCATGGTTAAATCTGACTTTGCACACGCCGCAGGCGCCATCTGGGATTGGGCATTCGTGTCCACATGCGTAGCAGCGGATACGCTTGTCGTCGAGGCGTTCCCAGAGGTCGCCTTCACGTGTTTTTAAAGAGAGCACCTCGTTAAGAGTTGCCATCTGTTTCATTGTAGAGGACTTACCTGTGGCGTGGCAGATGTCAGGTGCCTCGAACAACAACGAGGCACTTTTATCGGTTACTTACCAGCACTACCTGTTTGAGAAATTGATTAGGGTCCGGATCTAACAAAGTACGAAAATTGAGGCTTCCGGTGTTGAGGTACGACAATTCCTCAAGTCGTGACAAATGAACGCCCGCGGCCTCGAGGCTCGTCGCGTCCTCAGCTGTCATGATACAGAATACGCGGTCGGACGAACGAAGAAAATCACGTGCGGCATCTAGGATCGGTAGTTCCACGTACTTGGTGTTGGTGTAGAAGACAAGATTACGGTTAAAAACACCGTAGCGACCGTAACGTTCGTTAGCCTGGCGAGCTTCATTCACTAGGACGGCCATACGCTCGACTGGTGCCGGACCTGGAGTGGCTAATACGACATAGTGCGCACCGATGGCGGTGATGGCTGCACAGGCCGTGATGAGCAACGGAATCTTATTCCGTAAGCACTTAGCCAGTGAAGTCGAACGCCACGACATCAACACGGCTATGAGAAGTACTAATCCGGAAAGGATTACCATTCCGGATACAGCCATTGTAGCGGTGGCACTCCATTCGAGTAACAGCGGTCGTGTTCTGTGGATTAGCACTCCGATTCCAAGCATGAGGAGAGCAGTAACCGTGGCACAAACTGAAAATAGGCCGATGTGAACCGAACGGTCGTTGAGTGCCCTGCGGATTGCCATAGCAAGAAGGATGGCCAATGGTGGAAGTATTGGAAGGATGTACCTCGGTTGTTTTCCGATGGATACTGTGTAAAAGAGTAATGGTGCAAGTGACCAAATAACGAGACGAAGAGTAGAGATGTCAACCCGGTGTTGTTGCGCACTTTTCCAAGTGAGCGGTAACCAGAGGAGCATAAACGGTGACCATGGAAGCATTCCGCCGAGCACGATCGGAATGTAGTACCAGAGTGGTCTGGGGTCGTTGTATCGCGCGGTAGCAAAACGTTCGATATTTTCAGCGACAAAGAACCGGTCGAGATAGGTGACGCCGTGCTCGACCGTCATGGCCAGATACCAAGGAATTGAGAGCAATAAAAAGAAAAGAATAGCGAGAACAAGGTCGGTACTTCGTACTGTGAAGCGTGACCTGTTAGTTAGGTACTCTGAGGTGACGATGGATGCGATCACCATGAGAGGAAGTGCAAGCCCGACCGGGCCCTTGATAAGGAGCCCACCGGCTGCACCGAGAGCTGCTGTCAGAAGCCATGGTCGGTTTCGACGTATTTCTTGGCCCTTAAGTTCGCGATCTGGCCATGAAAGTAATCCCTCAATGCTTGCCCATGTAGTAAGTGTTACAAAAAACGCGAGAGGAAGATCGGGGAGAGCTTGATGCGCCATCGCGATGTAGCCAAAACTGGTAGCCGTGATCATTCCGGCAAGTAGCGATGTCGTGGCATCGTACATGCGCCTGGCGCATCCAAAGGTGAGGAGAGTCAGGCCGAGACCGGCCAACGCAGATGGAAAGCGGGCTGCCGCTTCAGACACTCCAGCGACTGTGTAGCTGACGGCGGTGAGCCAGTAATAGAGAATCGGTTTTTCAAATCGTGGCTCGTAGTTGTAGTGGGGTGTTAACCAATCACCGCTTTCGATCATTTCGCGAGCGCTCTCCGCGTAGAAAGCTTCATCGGAATCTGTGATGGCTGGAACACCGATGCCGGTGAAAAGGGTCAACACGCAAATGCCGATGAGCGCAAATGTATGACGTGGCACTTTCGAAAGATTGTATACACTTAATTGATGAAGGTTGT
>Ga0310342_100002059_pt1 | contig 12800 bp, 9 predicted proteins | sample S15DNA20500_MG_FD_206155 | JGI IMG/M metagenome (GOLD analysis project Ga0310342, IMG submission 206155) | Marine microbial communities from station ALOHA, North Pacific Subtropical Gyre - S1503-DNA-20-500_MG | ecosystem: Environmental > Aquatic > Marine > Oceanic | place: Pacific Ocean: North... | reverse complement strand
TTTACGCTGGTATTGTGTCACCAATCTTTCTCCACCGGTTGATAACCTGCACTCTGTTTTTGTCTTTCCTGTTGATCTTGACGTCGCTGAGCCTCACGATCACGCACCCCTTGAAGCATCTGATTCATGTTGCCGTCCGACCTCTGGTCGGCGTCCTGTTGTTGTGGTTCATTAGCCTTCTGCTGTTCCTGTTCCTGAGACTTTTTTCGCTCTTGTTGCTGATCTTGCTGCGACTCTTGTTGTGGCGGCTGTAGTAGAGCCAGAGCACGAATTAGGTCTTCCGAAGCCGCATTCTGTTGAGGGCCAATTTCTTCTAGCGGGATCTTCTCTTCCGCCATCATAGAGGCGACGCCATACATTTTTACCGTTGCCTCGCCGACCAATTGTCCCGCTTGCAGGTATTTTTCAACCATCTGACCAGGATCACCACTACTGCCCTGGCTTGGCATGGGTTGTTGTGCCAACTGTTGAGACTCCTTGGCTAAAGCCTCAGCAATAGCTCCGGCTGCGGTGGACAGAGTAGCTTGCCTCGATGACAGGGGGCCCATGCGGGCAGCGGTTTCAGCGTCAGTGGCCGTCTTCGCCAGTGTAACCGCATTTTGCGTTTCATCACCTAATTCTACCTGTTTTTCCGTGGTTTCACGTAGATGTTCAACCAAAGAAAAGAATAAACGACGTATTTTCTCTATAGTTTTAATGGAGTCTTTAACGGAGAATCTAAGCGGTTTCAACACAGCGGTCGACAGCGCATTCTTACCGGTTTTGGTCATCAATCCGGTTAGGATTTTTTGGTTATAGCTAAATTCTGTTAGCGCTTGCTTTCTCAACTTTTCCGCTTCTTGCAGGCGTTCTTCCTGTGCTGCCATCTGCTCAGCTTGTTCTGGCGCCTGAGCCGGTTGGTTCTGTTGGGGCAAACTCCTACCCGGTTGGCTACCGGGCTGGGGCTGTTGGGCACTTTGGGCTTCCAGTTGTTGCTGTACCATCTTCAGTTCCTTCAGGGCTAATTGTATCAGTTTTGCCAGTTGTTCGGTCCGTTCCAAGTTTTTCTGCTGGAATTCTGAGACCAGTGGAAAATATTCGGCAATCTGTCGTAAATATTTCCTCTTACGCGACGATCTATCGATTGCACTGTTACCCCCAGGCCTATGCAAAGCCGCCAATGTGGTGCTTTCAGCCGTAGAAGGATCCAGGTGACGCTGGATGCGCAACTGGTCTTGATACACCAGTTCTACTAGTTGACGCAAATCCAAGAAGATTTCACGGGCTGCGGCTAAGGCAGTTATTCCTTCGTTTTGCAATCCAAAGGCCTCTTCAAATTGGGGATGCTCCAGTTTAGCCAACGCCTGGGAAAACTTCTCTCCTGCTGTTCCTAGCCATGGCACAGCCAATCGCAAATTTTCAATCAACTGTTGCTGCCTGAGGGCGGCCGCAGATGTCCCTTCTGCTTCACCTGTCAAGCCTGCGCTTAAGCCTTGATGGAGTTCCTGAACGCGTTCGCTCAAACTAGTTTGGCTCTCTACCAGATATTCCTGCGTTAACCAGGCGGGTAATTTATTTCCAGTTTGTAAGGACAACTTACCCGTGTTATTGGCGGCTTTGGCCGCCGTCTGTTGAATTAATTCCATTCCATCACTAAGTAAAGCATCAATTCGCGCCACGGGATCTAGCAGTTGATCCCGACCTCGCTTGAGTTCCGCCAGCGCGATAGCAGCGCGGCGGTACGCCCGTTCGGTTTGCGATGTGCGTAACCGACGTCGGGCTTGCCCCATACGCTCCTGTGCCCGATGCAGATAATGCAACAGTCCTTCGATTTGCGCAACCCGCATCTTATCTTCAGGCGTTTGCTCCTTCTCTGTTTTACCACGCAGAGTATCGACTTCACGACCAGCGATTTTGGTCAGTTGCTGACTTTGTGACAAGACCTCCAGCTGCTGAACGGCTAAAGATCGCAGTTGACCTCGTAGTTGTTCACTGGTATAAGTTTCGACCTCCTCCAAGTCGACTTCTTGCCGGACAACATCTAAAAACTCCCTTTGTATAGTAATGTTTTGACTGATTCTTGCCAGCAGGTCACCTGTTTGCTTTTTCTCCAGCGAATCAGCTAACACCATCGCCCGTTGCAAAACGACTTCCAAATTATGGCGGGCATCGATATCTTCTCGTAAGGCCACTGCTTCCCTGAACCAGTCTGCTGCTCGATAAAGAGATTTAAGCCCTGCTGCCGGGTCTGTCTCCAGAAGATCGTCTGCTTTTTTTACATCCACCCAACCGAGATTATAAGTAGCGTTGAATCTGGCTACCCCGTCAGTACCAGCCAATCTTCTGGCTTCCTGAAACAATCGCGTGGCTTGTTCCCATGAGTTGGTATCGAATTTTTGCAACGCCTGATTGTATAGGGTTCTGGCGTCTTCTTCCTCCTCTTCGGCATACTGATTACTTTCTGCCTCTGCTGGGTCTGTTTCTACTTCCAGTACTTCCTCCGGCTCATCGGAAAAAATCACAACTGGTTTTTTGTCTTCCTGTTGTGCCACCAGAAGGCCGGGAAGAAGCGACAGCAAGGTCATAATAACACTCGTTGTTATATTAAAAGCCAAAAGACTGAGAACTGTGTTACGATTAGGACGTCCGTTAGTGCCCTTGCTGGCAGTGGTCGCATCAACCATTACAGAAAGAGGGCGCGGGTTATAGCGACTGCCAATCGTACTGACCACTGCCCCCAGCAGACACAACAACCCCAACAGTAGCGTGATTTGAAAAGCGTCGTTCCGAATAGTTCTACCACGTCCGTCCATCTTGCCTCGTGTTAAACTGGCAATGTGGGTGTCAAATATAGATTTCAGATCTAGCACACCGGTACCGGCAGGGATGTAGGCCCCCTCTGTTAACAGGGCAATTTCACGCAACAGGTCGCCATCCAAACGACTTATTACGATTTTACCATCACCGTCCCTCAACACGCTACGGGCACCGGTTTTGGGATCGCTCATCATGATCTCACTACCGTTCTCATCCCCAAAGCCAATAGAGAGAATTCGGACCCCCCTTTCGGCTGCCTCTTTAGCCGCTTCAAGGGGAAACGAGTCGTGATCTTCACCGTCAGTGATAAGCAAAATGGATCTTGAGATGTCTGCCGTGTCGCCAAAGCCTGCTATGGCCTTGCGAATCGGTTCTTCTAATCGGGTGCCTCCGCGCACCACACTATGAGGGCCGGCTTGGTCCAGGACCAATCTCAGGAATCCGAAATCCGGAGTTAACGGTGACAAAACCGATGCCCGTCCGGCGAAGGCAATTAAACCGACTTGATCACCCGACAGATAAGTCAGAAGGTCGGTCAATTCCACTTTTGCTCGTTCCAATCGACTGGGGGCCACGTCTTCAGCCAACATTGATTTCGATACGTCTAAGCAAACCATGATTTCGGCTCCAACTCTAGGTGTGGCAACAAACCGAACTCCCCATTGGGGACGCATCAGTGACAGGATTAGGAAAAAACCACACAGGCCAAGTAAAATGATGCGCAAATATCTTCTAGTTGGAGAAATAGCTCGTACCAACCGCGACTGTAGTAGAGGATGCATAAATTGGGTGAGATCCCCACCGGCGCGTCTTTCCAACCAAATCATCATGCCCAGAGAGACCGCAACTGTCCAAAACAAATGGAACCACTGTGGTTGCGCAAAATAGAGACTGTTCAAGGTAACCTCCGTAGTAGTGTACCACCGGCTAATACTGATATAGCTATCAGCATCAGGGCCGCCAGCACGAATGCGCTGTAATGTTCACGATACTGCAAATAACGAATTTCAGTTATTTCGCTGCGTTCGAGTGCATCTATTTCCTTATATACTTTTTTCAGCCCCTCAATATCTCGAGCGTGGAAATACTTACCACCAGTTCTCACCGCAATATCCTTCAAGGTCTGTTCATCGATTTCCACCCGGGCCCTTCGCAGGGATACCCTACCATCTGGTAGAGTAACCGGCATTGGAGCCAGTCCGGTGATACCGGCAGCAATAGTATAAACCTTAATATCATTGGCCACAGCCAAATCGGCCGCTTGTAACGGTTGGATTTCCCCTGCGTTGCTGACACCGTCGGTAAGCAGGACCACCACTTTGGATTTTGCTTCATGTTGGCGTAGCCGTTCTACGGCCAATGCCAGACCTTCTCCCACGGCGGTGGCTGCCTCTGATTGTTGCGTAGCCACTTCTATATCGTCCATAATCGCAACTAAATTTCCGTGATCCAGCGTCAACGGGCAGACCCCATCAGCATAAGTACCAAAGGTGATAATGCCGACCAAATCGTTGGGCCGGCCCTCGCCGACCTGACCACCCAACACAAATTCCCTGAACACGTTCTTAAGAGCCGACAGTCTACTGACGCTGTCATCGCCTTCCACAAAATCCCGCGCGTTCATGGAACCAGAGCGATCCATGGCCATAATCAGGGCAATACCCTCCCTTTTTATTTTGCTGGTGGCGTCTCCGGTTCTGGGCCCGGCCAGAGCCAGCGCAATACATAATTCGGCCAGAGCCAACAATATCGCAGGTAGATGTGATAAGTAGACCCGCATGGTGCGATGCGCCTGGTCGGGCAACACCAGACTGGAATATGTCACCGAAGATGGGATACGAATAGAAAACCAATAGACTAAGGGAGCAAACAAACCAATTAGCAAAAAAAGTGGGTCACGAAATTCCCAGCTGATCGAACTAACCATCACCTTACCTTTTTTGTCCTAGTGCGGTGATTCCCGCTTCTCCGGCCGAGGTATTTGAAACCAGCCGAGATTCTAATTTACCTTGAGACTCGGAGGACTGAGAGTCCGTTGGCTCGTCCAGCAGAGGGGCATCCTGTTTGGTTTGTTCAAGGAAATTAGTAGCTGAACGTAGCGCTTTATCGATAGACTGGGCGTCCGGAATATGCTGAGCAAACTTGACCTGATCGGCTTGACGCAAGAAGTCTTGAAGGAAACTTTTATGCTCTGCCGTCAAATCGGGAGAAGTGGCTGCCACTTCCAGAAATTCTTCCGTCGTTAACTCGGGGGCATGCAGGTTAAACCGGTCCTCTAAATAGTGACGCACGATATCGGAAAGCTCAACGAAAAAGGCGCTGATATCCTCACCTTCCGGTTTGGGCTTAGCTCTTAATTTACTCAATCTGCTGTTAGCAATGTCGTAAGCGCTTCGGCGACGGCTACCAATACGGTATTGTTGCAAACTACGCCAGGCAAAGGGCAACCCAAGTAACAAAATGATTCCCACCACTATCAGAGCCGTCCATATTTTACTCCATCCCGCACCCAACGGTGCCAACTCCCTTAACGGTGCTTTCAAGTCGTTGGATGCTCCGGTTGGCACTACAGATTTCACGTTGAATTCAAGCCGTTCTGTCAGTATCTCGTAGGCATCCTCGCCCTCTGGGGCCAACCGATTACCGGGTCGGCGATCGACAAACTCGATCATTAGGGGGGGGATAGCTTGGGCTCCGGAGCCCGAAGGTTGAAGCCGGTATCGGTGTGTGACTACGGTATGGCCCTGATCGTCAATTTTCTCCCTAGGTACGAAGTCAAGAATGGTGAATCGCTCCAGCGACTGGCCAAACTCTGGCATTAGCAATTCAACCTCAGCTTCAGCGCTAACCTGAAGCGTTAAGGTTAAAATATCACCTATAATTGGTTCTGACGGTTCTAATTTTACCTCGGCCTTGATAGGCCCGCGTTGTGTGGTGTTTTGAATCGTTTTACCGCTGTTCGCTTTAACGGAATTCTGTTTATTTGTCTGTGTCGGGTTGTCCTTGGCAGATGTCAAGTTTTGGGCGGCTACATAGAGGGGGAATATCAAAAGTAAAAGCAGATAACACCCGATTACGCAACCCTTCAACACCGTATTTATCAAAAAAGTTGAAAAATGAAAAATCATCGGCGCAACCTTTTTTCCCGCATCCGAAAAAAATTAACTAAAGGATCAACTACTGATCCTGACGCATCAATATGGATGAAATCAATACCTCTCCTTCGTAAGTTTTGTTCTAGTGCTGCGACCCGTTCTTCGCCGGCCAGAGACATTGACGTCTTGAAAGATCTTGAACTGGTGTCGTACAAGCGAGTTACCCCATTTTCAGAATCTTGGAGAGCAATTAAGCCAACACGAGGCATCTCCAATTCTCTGGGGTCGCTGATCAGCACAGCAACGACGTCGTGTTTACGGTTGGCCGTCATTACGGCTTGTTGGTAATCATCATCCATGAAATCGCTTACCAAGAAGCAGACAGATTTCCTTTTGGAGACAGAGAGTAGGAATTCCATCGCCTGACCGATATCGGTTCCGTGGTCCGCAGCGCGGAGGCCTCTTCGGTAGGAGAGCCGTCTTCTGCTTTTCTCTTTCCTCCAGTTATTAAACAGCCGTTGCCATAGGCTTGTGCCGGTATCTTGATTCTGCTTCCTGCCTTCCGGCGTGTTTTGGCCGTGGGCCAAGACTTCACGCACAACGCGTAGGGCGTGCTTTTGCCCTTTGCGAGGCGGAATAAATTGCTCGATGCCTCCATGGAACAAACACAATCCCACTTTATCGTCATTTTGGATGGCCGAAAACGCCAACAAAGCACAGAGTTCAGCCGCGGCCTCTCTCTTGCTGCGTCGGCCTGATCCAAACTCTTGCGAAGGTGAAATGTCCGCCATTAACATTAAGGTCAGTTGTCTCTCTTCAACATATCGTTTTACGAAAGGTTGACCTACTCGTGCTGTTACATTCCAATCGATAGAGCGCACATCATCACCAGGAACATAGGGTCTCACTTCTTCAAATTCAATTCCCCCGCCCTTGAACACAGAAACGTATTCCCCAGCTAGTACATCGGCCACCTGCCGTCCAGTGCGTACCTGAATCTCCTTAACGCGCCGGATAATTTCACTTGCTAACATTGGGTTATTTCCAAGATTAAGGTACTAAAACGGAATCCAGAATTGCCTGAATAATATCGTCGGGAGATTTCCCTTCCGCCTCGGCTTCATAGCTCAGCATTATGCGGTGTCGAAGCACATCAGGCGCAAGGGTTTTCACATCATGGGGGGTGATGTAGTTTCTACCTTGTAAAAAGGCGTGGCCTTTAGCCCCTTGCATTAAAAAAATGGAGGCACGAGGACTTGCGCCATGCTCGATCATTCCTTCTACTTCTGCCGGGTTATGGCCGGATTCAACCCGGGTGGCTTGGACCACATCCACGATATAGTTTCTGACCTTGTCATCGACAAACACCTGATCGACCATTTGTCTCGCCGCAAAAATTTCCTCCGGATTAGTTACCTTATTAACTGTCGGTTGGGCTTGACTGATGGTCATACGATCCAGAATCTTTCGCTCTTCATCCTTATTGGGATAGCCCACTTTAATCTTCAACATGAAACGATCAACCTGAGCTTCCGGTAAAGGATAAGTACCTTCCTGATCGATTGGGTTTTGCGTGGCTAGCACCATGAAAGGTTGGTCCATCTTATACGTTTGACCACCGATGGTTGCTTGGCGTTCCTGCATAGTTTCCAAAAGCGCCGCCTGCACCTTGGCCGGAGCTCGGTTAATCTCATCAGCTAGTACAAGGTTAGAGAAGATAGGTCCTTTCTTTATGCTAAAAGTTGCTTCCTTTGGATTGAATATTTCTGTTCCGACGACATCCGCTGGCAACATATCAGGAGTGAATTGGATACGGGAGAAACCGGTATCAACGGATTCTGCCAAGACTTTAACCGCTGTAGTTTTAGCCAAACCTGGCATCCCCTCTATCAAGACATGACCACCGGCTAATATTCCCGTTAGCATTCGGTTGATCATTGTTTCTTGACCAACCAATACTTTATTGATCTCGTTGGTCAGATTAACTCCAAAGTCTTTGAATTGCTCGAGATTTTGTCTCTCAGTTTCAATATTCATTTTCTTTATACCTCACTAATTACTGATTGTATTTCTTCGTAAAAATTTATAATGGCATGATCCTTTACAATATTTTTTCAAGTTCAAATTTGTCCCTTCAGTGCCAGATGGTTGTTAGTTTGATGTTTACAGATTCACCGGTAACTGGAAGCGCCTTCTAGAAAGAAAAGTGGATGAGGAGCCGTGAAGCAGGGGTTAGAAATAAAAGTCTAAGGTTAAAGAAGTTTGTACCTTGTATGAATTAATGCCTTTAACTGCACCTTATGCTTACTTGCCCAAGTGTAACGTATTAAATGATATTTGCGGTCCTTATTGGTCTGGAATATTTGATGATAAATATAAAAATTACAGCGATGTTTCCTTTAGGTTAATGATTGGGTAAACGATGTTTCCTTTAATATTATTACATCATAAATCATTTAATTTATTGCCACTGCTCCTGACCAATTATTTACAAGCTAATTCAATTATGTTTGGTTAATCTAACGCCAAAAATAACGGCGAATTTACAAGTACGGGTTATTTTTTGTTGGACGCGATATTCTTTCGGACGACTGTTACCATTTCTATTCTGCCTCTTCCAAATTCTAATGTTACCCCGGATAGGATAAATGCGACTGCCCAACACAGTGTTATCTACCACTAAAATACCGTTGTGTTTACCAAATAGACGGTTCGACTTCGTTCTATAAGGGCAACAGGGATAATTCGAGGTGATACAAAAGGCGATTTAAGCATCGTGTACAAGAGAGTTATCTCGTTCCCTTTATGTCACAACTGGAAAGTTATTGTAAGAGGTTTCATCAGACTTTGAAACTTTCATACTGAACGTATGACCGATTCGTGGCACAAATACTTAATTCATAATACCTACTTCTATTTGAATAGTTGTGCATAAAGGATATCTGCTGATAGAATGCGAGGAAACATTCTCTAGATAGATGAACACAGTTGAAACCCCTAAGAGTCCCAATACCGCGATAAAGAAAAGCGTAATGGAAGAACATCTTGAGGTGCTATGAATGCTGAAGACAGGCCAGTGCCAGACAGTCTAACAGTTAGCCGATATTAGCAGCGGGAAACAGATCTAGACCATCACCGCATTGGATCGAGTCGAAGTTCTGTTCTGATTCCCCGAAGATCCATTTCAAATTCAATCGCTTCTACCGGAGGCTGGGTGAGGTAGAGTTGGATAGCATGAGCGTAAGCCTGGCCCAGTACAGGATAGATAACTCGTTCAAGAATGGGATCTACCGGATGGACTGTGTAAACGCTGATCCGGGTTACGTCCGACCAAACGGCTCCCAGGCTGTGTAGCCGATCTGACATTACCTCCATCACATAGGTCGCTTTTTCCAGCAAGGCTTCGGTCGACACCTCACCAGGCCTGATGATCCTCTCAGGTTCTAAAATTCCGTCACGTAGTTCTCCTGCCCCCGCTACGACAAAGGTTTTTGATGGGTGAGTTTCCAATGCCGTAAAGGTATCCTTTTTGGCATAAGAGAAGGCATAGAGTACACAATCCTCAAGCGGATAAGATACGGGCGCAACATTGGTGCGGGCAACCGGATTCATCCTGTCGCTGATGATGCCCCAGTCCACCAAGACCTGGCAGTATTGTTGGTTGAAGTCGATAAACCCTTGTATGGTAAACGGTTTGGGGCACCGAAGTTGCATCGCGCACAATGCCTGCTTGGGCAGTCCCATTTCCTGAAGGTGGGTTTCAATACAGCGAAATCCGTCCCGCCAAAGAATGGGTTTTGTCAGCGTGACGTGCACGATTTCATAACCTGGATTGGCGATGACACCACAGGAGTAAGGGTCTATACCAGGCAGAAATTGGTAACTCGCGTTGTCAAGATGGTTCGGATTGGTTAAAAGCATCGGCTGTTCTCCACGTGGAAGCAGGTGGTGCAGGTCAATCTTTGTCCGCGTGCCCGTCCCAGGAGCGTAGGATCTCCACTGCTTCGCAAAGGCGTGAATAGACTTCCTGCCTAGCACTGTAAGCGGCGACCAGTGCCTCTCACGCCAAGCCTGCTTGCCGTGTGCGTAAGAGCCGTTATCAATTGCCAGTGGTAAAGGACGCGGCTAACGTCGCTTGTAAAGATCCGTGCTTCGCACGGGTTCAGAGGTAATTAATGCAATTTTCTCTAATAGACTTGCTGTTTCCCAGAATTACCATCGCCCTTTTGGCAGCCGGTCACCGCCAAGGGGAAATCAGCTATATTCTTAGGCCACATAAATCAACCATCCATCCTAAAGTGAGACCTAATCGGGGTTATCGTCCCAAACCAGGCCATCAATTGGCTAGGAAACGGCACAGCAACCGAGTCCGGCCGCCTATTTCTGTTGAGAGTTGGCAACCGGTTGAGTCATTGATCTGCCGAGACTAGAGCCCAGAACAGATCAGCCTTTGGTTTTTGACACAGACAAAACCAAGCGTGAGCCATGAATGGACCCGCCAGTATATCATCTTGGACCACAAACATAAAGGCGTTGGTTGACCTTGACATCCATCTGCGCTATCGCCAGAAGGGCAAAAAACCTTACGCTAGCCATCATCGGCCGGGAAAAATTCCGAACCGGGTTTCTATTGATGACAGAACCGCCATGGTCGAGAAGCGCTTGCGCCTCGGTGACAGGGGACTGGATATCATCATCGGCCGGAAACACTGCCCGGCCCAAGTCTCGTTGGTCGAACGAAAATCACGGCTGTCCCTGATTGCCTACCTAGCCAACAAAGGTACTGAGAGGGTCAAACAAAACATCATCGATTTGTGCCCTCCCTTGTCAAAGGTACACAGGCTCACTTCAGACAAGGGGAAAGAGTTTTCGGCTGATCAAAGCATAGGCCAAAGCCTGGCAGCCAACTTCTATTTCGCACATCCTGATGTATCATGGCAGACAAGGCTCAACCAAAATACTAATGGCCGGATCAGACAGTACTTTGTAAAAAGCACCTCCTGGACCGATATTTCTGAGGAACAAATCAATAGGCTGATAGAAAAACTGAATAACCGTCCTCCAAAGTCCCTTGGCATCAAAACTCCAAATCAGGCATTCTTCCGGAGTCAATCACCTGTTGCACTTGAAAGTTGAAACCACGGATAAATAACAATGAGCAGATTATACCCAATTGAGGGGAAGATTCAAATAGCTCTCGCCAGAACTGACAAGGGTATTAATTGACACAATAAGTAGTGCAGACTATAATAGATTTTTTGCAAAAGTCAAGAATACGATTGGAATCGAGTTTAAAACCGAACCAAATGTGTAGACCCTGTCTCCGCAAAAGCGAGGATTCGGGCTCCCTGATTAGGTCGAAGGGAAAATGTAGTTGGCCCGGCCGGGTGGGGCTTTCTTACCGTACCTTTTGTCAAAAACTGAATAGATACTCGAGGGCCAAGGCCAAACGTCACAAACCGATATTGGTAATCCATGTCGCCACCAGCAGAGGAGAAGCATATGAAAATTCTAGTTACCGGCTCGACGGGATTAGTGGGCTCTTCATTAGTCCCCTTTTTGCTTACGGGTGGGCACGATGTCATCCGTCTGGTTAGAAGAGCGCCAACCAACGACAGTGAAATCCAATGGGAGCCGGATACTGGGAAGATCGATTTAAAGGATGTCGGAGATTTAGATGCTGCCGTACACTTGGCGGGTGAATCTATCGCTGACCGGTGGAGCCGGAAGAAAAAATCGAAGATCCGGGATAGCCGAATCCAAGGTACGCAATTGCTGGCTTCGGCGGTGGCACAACTGGAGAATCAACGCACAGTCTTTGTTTCGGCCTCAGCGATCGGTTTCTATGGCAATAGAGGAAACGAAGTTCTGACCGAAGAGAGTAGGCCTGGTAATGATTTCCTCTCTTCAGTTTGCCAAAGTTGGGAAAACGCTACTCAGCCTCTTGAAGAGAAAGAGATCCGCACGGTCCACCTTCGCTTTGGCGTTATTTTAAGCCCGAAGGGTGGGGCTTTAGCCAAAATGTTACCCGCTTTTCAACTTGGACAGGGCGCGAATCTCGGTAGTGGTCGGCAGTATATGAGTTGGATTGGTATTTCAGATGCTGTTGGTGCGATCTATCACGCTATTATGACGAAAGAGTTGAGAGGTCCTGTTAATGTGGTGGGGCCTAACCCGGTTACCAATGCTGATTTCACGAAAACGATGGGAAGGGTGCTGAAAAGACCGACAGTTGTGCCAGGCATTTTGGGAAAGTTAACGACCTTAATTCTTTTCGGTGACATGGCAACTGCCTTACTATTTACAAGTCAGCGTGTTACCCCTGACAAATTGGTTGGTACAGGCTACCAATTCCGTCATGCAGACCTGGAACTAGCACTCAGACACGTTTTAGGCCGGCAGACCGGCTAAAGCTGAACATCTCAACATAAAGATAAACTTACTGAGTCTAAACGACGTTACCATTTTTATTGATCGAACGACCCAAGATCCATTGTCACTTAGCCGCGGAGCGTCGATACGATACATTGCTCAAACTTGAACCAACGAGGCTAATGTGTTAGTCTATAAGCGCCATTTAGGCGTTTCATCTCTGAAAATCAGAACTGACGTCATATCTAAGCGCACCAACTCAAGTCGTTGCTGAGATAACCATTTTAGGAGAACTATGATGCAATCCAAGCCCTGTGTCGGGATATTTTTTGTCCTTGCACTATCTATTTTGACCTCTCTTTTTAACTCAGAGACGGCCTACAGCAGCGAATGCTGGGTTGTCAGCAACGGTGATACGATCTATAAACTCGATTCGGCCGATGGATTGATGGATCCAAATGGAATCACTATCCCTGATGTTAGCCAGGTCCAAACAGCCGAATTAGACCCCAAAACAGGAGTCTTTTGGATTACCGT
>Ga0310342_100002058_pt1 | contig 12802 bp, 10 predicted proteins | sample S15DNA20500_MG_FD_206155 | JGI IMG/M metagenome (GOLD analysis project Ga0310342, IMG submission 206155) | Marine microbial communities from station ALOHA, North Pacific Subtropical Gyre - S1503-DNA-20-500_MG | ecosystem: Environmental > Aquatic > Marine > Oceanic | place: Pacific Ocean: North... | reverse complement strand
CGTCACGGAAATCACCTGGTTTTAAAATATCTAACCGTTTCTCTTGTATTGAATAAAAATAGGCTCCGGACGCTAATGTGTCCACAGAATTGACGATAACGTAAAGATCTACTAGGGTGTCTAACTCAGATACGGAGAAGTCTAAAGGGAGACAGTGTATTGCGTTATCAATAACTGTCAGGAACTGATTTAGCGGGATCGGGTCGTGAGTGAAACGCCGTGTACTTCCTCGATCTAAGATGGTTTGCGCTAGTGGTCTAGAATCTGGATCCGATGTGTTGAAATCTGTGGTCTCCTGGATAAGTAATTTAGGTTGATTGGATGCCGCTTTAGCCCTCCAATCAAGGACTTCTTTGGATGTTGACAGTAATGAGGCTGAGTGTACCGCTTCTAGGTCAGCATATCTTAACGATGGGAGGTGTGATTGGAGGTTATCTGGATCAACGTGCTGCAATGTCGGAGGAGAAGTCATTGGCTGCAAAGGTGTTACTCCAGATAAGGGGACCAGACATGTTGTGGATTCTTCTACCCCATCGATTGAAAGAATAGCGTTTACTTGGGAATCTATAAACCCGGTGACTAACCTAGCAGATACTTGACAGGCAGCCACGGTAGATAGCAAATTAGAAATCATGGTACCGGTATCCCAATAACAATATCGGTATCCCCTCGATCTATATTTCCATGTGCTTCTCCAAAATAAAGTTGTGAAGATCAATGTGGCAGATGATTGGAGGATATCTTGATTTGCAGCCGTTGCATCGGCTAGAAGTCGGCGGTAATCTCCTGCCCGGATTTGCCTTAAAGCAAATTCGTGTGGTGCAAAATGGTATATCCCTGCTTCGATACCATCTAGGTCGTGGCATAACAAATATGTTTCTACAGGGTAAAGAGCACCGGCTGATGCGGCAGCCCGGTAATGTACTTCACCTGCCGTTGGGTGGTTAGCTGTCCGGATTATACCTGCGGAATAATATAATAATTTGGAGACTGTGCTGAGATCTATGTTGCCAGTAATCGAATTGTTCCAACCCGATATGGCATCTACTGTAGGGAAAGTCGGCAATCCCAATTCTCGCGACAACTCAATTGATGGGAGCTGTTTGTAGTCCTTGTACAAAGGTGGTTTGGTATCGAGATTTATGTAGTTTAGTTTGGTCGATTCATGGAAGTCCTTTGCTGTTGTGATACCTTGTAAGCTCACGAAAAACCTCCTGAGTTAAGGTGCATAAATCCTGGTATTGGGCTTCTGATTGGTATCTTTAGCTGAGAATATCCAAATTCAGTTTATGGGCTCAGTACGGTGGCGACTAATCTCAACCGCGGCTTGATTTATATTTGATCCTTTTATGGGGGGATTCGGTTTGACGACTGTAATCCTTATAGATTGAATATTGAACTCATTTATGACCTTGTTAGCGATAGATTCTGCCAGCGCTTCCAACAGATTTTTAGATTCTCCTTCAATGACTGATCTAACTACCCTGTATATGTGAGTATAGCTTACTGTATCGTTCAAATTATCCGATATACCTGCTTTCGAGAGATCTAAGGTGACCTCACAATCAACCAAATAAGTTTGGCCTAAGGTCTTTTCTTCTGGATTTACGCCATGGAATCCATAGAATCTCATGCCGTGTAGGATTATTTTGTCATTTTTAGAATTCATTTAAATGTATTGATTCCGAAATAACCTGATAACATCGCTCGCATCACTGGTAGTTCTCTGTGATGGATCGAGAAAGAGCCAATAAATTCTGTGCTCGCTTAACTACAGGGACGTCCACCATTTTACCGTCAAGATCAAAAGAGCCGCGTCCGATCTTCAAGGCTTCGTTCCAGCCTTCGACAACTCGGAGAGCATACTCGATGTCTTCTTTCGACGGGCTGAAAGTTTGATTGATTATTTCCAGCTGATCTGGGTGGATCGCAAATTTCCCCGTATAACCTAATTGGCGAGCTTTCATTGAATCCGCTTTGAGGTTGACGGTATCTTTAAAAGATACAAATGGGCTATCGAGGGCCGCTATATTAGCGGATCTAGCGGCAATGGCGACAGCTGATCTAGGGAATTCGACTTCTGTTCCCATGTCAGTTCGTAGAATCCCCATGTCATTTGTGTAATCCTCAGCTCCAAATGCGAGGGCAATTATACGCTTAGATGCGTTAGCTATAGCATCTAATTCCATAATTGCTTTGGCGGTTTCAATCCAAGGTATTATCTTGACAGTGCCAACAGGAATCATTAAGCGTTCTTCTAGCTCTACTAACACCCGGTCAGTTGACTGGATATCCCATCGAGAGCTGACTTTCCCCAAGCTGATACCGTATAACTGCGGGCTGACTATTCTAGTTAGCTCGTCTTTTGTTAACCCTGTGTCTAAAGAGTTTACCCTGATCATAACCTTTTGGTTATTACGAGTTAATGTAGTAACCCATTCTGACGCTAATTCACGCGCAGTAATTTTTTCATTGGGTGGAACGGAATCCTCTAAGTCTACCATCACTATATCGGTCTTAAAATTCTTTGCGCGATCCAACATGTTGGGTCGGTTGCCCGGAACGAAAATCAAACTACGTAAAAGGTCCAAATGACCTCCATTAATAGGATCACATTTCCCATTTCTAAAAAGTGTGCTTTATTTCTTTATAATCTGTATGGATCCCAGCAAATTCTTAATGTAGGAAGCCATTTTCCGAACATAATTTAATATCTAGCGTTAACTGCGTGAATAACACGAAAGGCTCCCTTTAGTCTATTCCATGTCTCCCCAAGTGGATCCCCATTTCACATCTACTTTTAGGGTTACATCAAGGTCCATTGCAGATGACATTTCATCCGACACCAAAGTTTTTAGGGTGTCGAGTTCTTCTACGGGTGTCTCGAAGACCAGCTCGTCGTGGACTTGGAGGAGCATTTTTGTAGCCATGTTTTGGTTAGCTAATTGGTCGTGGACTCTTATCATAGCTATTTTCATAATGTCTGCAGCGGTTCCCTGGATAGGCATGTTTATTGCCATACGTTCCGCAGCATTCCTCACGTTGAAATTGGAAGCGTTTATTTCGGGTACTGCCCTACGACGGCCCAGTAGGGTCTCCACATAATGGGTTTCTCTGGCGTTAGCTTTCACAATATCGAGGTATTCTGATATCCCCGGGTATTTGCTGAAGTATGATTGTATAAAATTGTTTCCTTCTTCCCTACTGAATCCTGTTTGTTGGGATATACCATGTGCAGACAAACCATATATGACTCCAAAATTCAGAACCTTAGCGATTCGTCTCATTTCAGAATCAACTTCGTTGATGGGAGTTTCGAACATCAATGATGCTGTTGCAGAGTGAATATCCTCACCTTTCTTAAAGGCTTCTAACAAACCTGGATCTTGTGATAAATGGGCTAAAACCCGCAGTTCAATTTGCGAATAGTCTGCGGAAAATAACAACTTTCGAGGGGAATCCGGGGCTACGAAAGCCCTCCTAACTTGCCGTCCTAACTCGGTCCGTATCGGTATATTCTGCAGATTGGGATCACTGCTTGAGATCCGGCCAGTAGCGGATCCAGTTTGGTTATAACTGGTATGAATCCTCCCGGTGCGAGGATTTACCATATCTGGCAATGCGTCGACGTAGGTAGACTTTAATTTTGCTACTTGACGGTATCCTAAGATATTATCTACTACTGGATGGAGACCTTTTAATGATTCTAGGGAATTAGCATCAGTCGAATATCCGGTTTTAGTGCGCTTGGTATGCGGTAAGCCGAGTTCTTTAAATAGCAGATCACTCAATTGTTGAGGAGAGTTAATGTTTACCGTATGCCCGATAGATTGGTAGAGTTCTTGCTCGGTTTCTATCAGCTGTTCGTTCAAATCATGGGACATTTCGCGGAGCACGCCTGCATCTAGCTTAATCCCTTGATATTCCATGTTTACTAACACAGGGATTAACGGTATTTCTACGTTAGAAAACAAACCACTAAAGCTTTGATTCTGTATTTGAGGTTCAAAAATTGATCGCAATCGGCCCGTCATGTCGGCATCTGCAGCGGCATACGGAGCGCCCATATCGATAGGTACTTTATCAAAGGTAATTTGTTTTTTACCCGTACCAATCAAGGATGTAATTGGTGTCATTTCTTCGCCTAATACTTCTAGAGCGAGGTTTTTTAAACCTATTCCTGTTTTCCCAAGAAGATGTGCAGATACCATGGTATCGTGGTCTACGTTTTGAGGTATGACGCCATAGTTCCTTAACATCAGCATGTCAAAGTTGGCGTTATGAGCTGATTTAGTTAGTTTGGTAGATTCCATTAATGGCTTGATCACAGCAAGAACTTTCTCGAGAGCCAGTTGCTCATCGTTTAGATGACCAACTGGTATATACCACCCTTGCCCCTGGGATATAGATATGCTAACTCCTACTAGATCAGCCGACATCGGATGAGTGCTTGTAGTCTCGGTGTCAAATGAGAACGATCCAGCGGCTGTTATATCCGAAACCATTCGTTGCAACTGAGCTTCATCGCGGATTATTTCATATTGGGTATCTAAATGCTGTTTGTTAGGTAGATTAGGTGCTTTTGAATCATCATCTGCTTTTTCGGTTTCCACCGAATTATTCGGTAACCGACTAACTACGCTGAAGAATTCGAGTTCAGTCAGGATATCAATCACAGATTGCCGATTGTAACCGCCAAATATATTCTCTCCCGGAGTAAACGTAACTGGAGCATCTCTGCTGATTGTGGTGAGGAATCTATTCTCGAATGCCCGCTCTTTGCTATCAATTAGAGATTGCTTCACACTCGGCGGTTTAACGTTTTCTATATTTTGGTAAACTCCTTCTAACGTCTCATATTCATTGAGTAAGGCTATAGCTCGTTTTTCTCCGACTCTTGGTACACCGGGGATATTATCTGACGAATCCCCTAGTAACGCCTTGAAATCCGGCTGTTGAGCTGCTGTTAATCCCGAATACCTTTCCTGTAGTTCCTGTTCATCATATACCTTGCGATCTTGTACACTGTAGGATAAATCCACGCGGACACACGGAGATATTAATTGAAAAGTATCTCGATCTCCAGTTAATATTATCGTATCCAGATCTTGGGATTCGGCTTGATGTGCTAAGGTTCCTATAACATCATCTGCCTCGAAACCCTCGACCTCAAAAACCTGAACACCGAACGTACGCATTAGTTGTTTGACTCTGTCAAATTGATGACGTAATTCCGGGGGTGAGGGTGGTCGCTGGGCTTTGTAGTCTTCGAATCTTAAGTGGCGAAAAGTAGGAGCCCTTGTGTCGAAGGCAATGGCGCAGTGGCTTGGTTGCCATTCTTTGAGGGATCGTAGAAACACGTTTACAAAGCCATAAACACCGGTTACATCCTCCCCAGTTGATGATATTGTGAGGTGACGCTGAACAGAAATTGCACGGAAAGACCGATGTACCATTGCATGCCCATCCATCAGCATTAACAAAGGTTTTCTCTTGGCGTCTTCAAACAAGGACATTGTTTGTTGCTGTGGATCAACCATGTTTACCACCTTTTAAAATCAAAGTTGTGGCTACTGGTTCACGTAAACAATCGGTGAGAAAAGTCATCTACATCCTACGTACGGATTATACACTAGCAGGGTCCAAATAGATGTCAAAATTTAGTCTGACCAACCCGATATATTTGCTCCATTTTGATACAGATGGGTACTATTTGATTTCTGTGATCGAGGTGTAATAGGTTCGATTAATCCCGGTGCATATATAGTTCAATTAGCGTGTTTGTTGGCTTTGACAAAATTCGCATAACTGCTCTTAGCTAGTGATTGCCTCCCTTTTATGTGGTCAACGATTAGAACTGACTTTAGCTGTTGTAAAATTCGTATTTTGATGTCAGGGATAGGCTTTGTTGATACAATGGGCATGCCCTATTAGTTCATATTTGAAATAAGGAATATTTATGCCGATCTATGAGTATAAGTGCGATAGTTGTGGTGCGTTAACGTCCGTTTTCACTAAATCTATTAGCAGCCTTGTAGAAGCTGTGTGTGGGGATTGCGATGGTATGGATATGCAACGCATGATCTCTTCTTTTTCGATGGGAAAAACTACACAATCTGTGCATGAGAGCTCGACCTATGGGGCTAGTAATTCTGTAGATTACTACAGTGATCCTCGTAACATCGGACGCCATGTTGAAGAGGGATTCAAAAGACATGGGCTTGATATGCCTCAAGGGGTTAGAGATTCGATAGAATCTGCCCGAAGTGGGGAGCTGCCTAAAGGATTGAAGGAATGACAAATTCAGCTGAACTGTATGGACTTCCAAGATATATTTTAAAAGGTGTTCTAGGTGGTATTCTGCAAGCCTTTGATAGGTTTCCGCCAGGTGACTATGGTCAGCAAGAGATTGAGCAAAGCCTCGCGTCTCTAAAGTCGTACTTAAATGAGTCAAGCGATCACCTCGAAAGCCACCTTCCAGCATCTATAAACGAGTCCCTATCTTTAATTGGATCAGCTATTAGTTTGACTGAAATTGAAGTAAGTGGATATGACGACTCCGAGAGGGAGAAACATATATCACTATTGAATTCCTTGATTCAATTGAAAGGTTCGTTCGGGAAAACGGTACGTGCCAAGCAATCTGATCGGATTCGCGGGCTGTATGTAATTATTGACCCTCAGGTCACTAACGGTCGAGATCCTTTGGATATCGCTCTCGGAGCTATCAGAGGTGGAGCAAGGATTATCCAGTTGAGAGATAAACTTAGAGATAAGGGCGAGATAATCCCGTTGGCGATTGAATTAAAGAAATTATGTCAGGATAACAATTTATTATTGATAATTAATGACCATGTAGACATAGCTGCTGCACTCGGGCCTGACAACGTCGGTGTCCACGTGGGACAAACTGATCTCCCTGTATCTCACTCACGCTGCATCTTGCATGATAGCCAGTTGATTGGTCGCTCAAATCGTGAGATACCTCTCTTAGTTGAATCCCAAGAAATGGGTGCTGATCACGTGGCATTTGGGGCTATTTATCCTACTACTACCAAGCCGGGAGGCATAGGCCATCGAGGGAATCAAGGCCCAGGCCGAGTAAAAGAAGCTAGAGCCGTCACGAAAGTTCCATTAGTTTGCATAGGTGGGATTACTGTTGATAATGTTGCTCCTGTAGTTGAGGCTGGAGCGGATTCAATTTGTGTTGCCGCAGCGATCGGTTTGGCCGAAGACCCTGAAGCTGCAACAAAAAAATTAGTTGATGCTATTCGCTACGCTGGAGGAGCGACTTAATACCGTTTTTCAATGATAAATATTAGGGTCAGATGTGAAGTCAGATTTAGAGATTACCCGCCCGGAAGCGTTGGGCCTAAGAACGGCATCAATGATCATCATGAGCTGTTATTGGATTCTATGTAATGGGTGTCAGGATTAAATAATCACGAGTCGACTTTACAGCCAGACCCATCGTGTGATTTGACGGCCTTAACTAGTGGAGATCCGGAGAAAGAGGTAAATGATTTATGACATCCGTAAGGATCACATTTTTGGGTACTGGTGCTGGCAATTGTATCCACAGGGCTCATACCGCTATCGTCTTGGATTGGGAAAATGGTCCCAGAATCTTAATCGACGCGAGCTCAGGGAATTCTGTTCTGCGTAATGCTGCAATGATGGGAATGGTGAGTTCTGAATTCAATAAGATCTTGGCTTCCCATCATCATTCCGACCACATAGGCGGTTTGCCACATATACAGGGACAGCGGTTCTTGCTAGATCCACATGGAGAACCATTAGAAGTTTACTGCAGCGAAGAAACGGCTCATGGTATCCGAGATTTGTTTGATGCTACGAGTATTACCCATTCAACCACTGAAGATTCCTTGGTTTCAAGAGACGGTGTAACGCTGGCCAAATGGTGTCCTGTACAGGTGCAGGAATCTATAGATTTGGGTTCTGGAGTCAAGGCTTCGTCCTTTTCGGTTGATCATATAGCAGGCGCTATAGGTTGGCGCATAGAGAGAGATGGTTTATCTGTTGTGTTTTCAGGAGATACGCGTTTTAGTAGTGATGTCGTGAACGCTTCTCAAGAGGCTGACATTTTGATTCATGAAGCGCTAAGTCTCGAATCTGAAAAGGAAAGTACCTACCGTCGAGCACATAGTACGGCTTTGGATGCTGCGAGAGTGGCGCGGATGGGAGGTGTAAAACAACTAGTAATGACTCATATCGATACCAAGTATCATTCTAGCAGTGGTTTGTTGGTAAAAGAGGCGGCAGAATATTACGAAGGACCTATATCTGTGGCACATGATTTGTTTAGGATAAATGTCGTGTCTTAGGACTCGAAACTTAGAGGCGAAATCCCAAAGGTTAGCGAATGTATTTTTATCGAATCGTGGCTCTTCGAATCCTCTCAGCTTCGGGTTAATTCCATAAATAGCGAATAAGTCAAACATGGGTAGTATATAGACATGTTCACGCTGCCAGTCGTGTATCGCTTCCAAAGCTTCTCGCCTGGCATCGTCGTCCAATGTCCGGGCTCTCTTCCATTCCTCTTTATTGCGCCATGGACGAATCAAAACTCCGTAAACTGGGATCTTTAATGGCGTAGTCAACCATTAGAAAGGATAACAACTATTCGATATGGCCCCATTGGACAGGAATACTAATGGTAACAGTTCTGGCTCTAGGTTTTTCTATGGCTGGAGAGTTGTAGTTGCGGCTTCCGTTATGGGTAGTATTGGGGTTGGAGTGACGATTAGTGGCTTCTCGGTATTCTTCCTGCCGATTCGTGAGGAACTTGGGATTAGTGCTACTGCGATGTCGTTGATTTTGAGCTTGGCATGGGCGCAGTCAGGGTTGATAGCCCCCCTTACTGGTTGGATGGCAGACCGGATCGGAACGCGTATATTGATTTTTTGGGGAGGGATGATAACTAGTTTGGGGTTGATTGCACTGTCGTTTGGAACAAATTTCTGGCATTTACTTATTGTTTACAGCCTAATCGTAGCGATTGGGAGGACAGTGGGTATCACTCCCACATTAATGATCACCATCAATCAGTGGTTTGTTGATAAGAAAGCTATAGCTATGACAATCGTGGGTACGAGCTTTACGGCAGGAGGTGCTGTATTAATTCCGTTGTTATCCATCGCAAGTGCTGCGGTGGGGTGGCGTACTACGATTTTTCTTTGCGGGGGTGTCGTAGCTCTTGTTACGATCCCTGTTACCCTTGTAGTCCGAAGTAGACCTGAAGACTTAGGTATCCAACCGGATGGGCTCGTAAACGGCGGTTATATTGACGGAAATCTACATGGACAGACCAAAATAGGTACTCGTGATTTTACGGTTAAGGAAAGTGTATCCACTAGGGCATTTTGGTGTCTTCTGGTCGGGCTTGCTCTTAGAGTGTCGGTTGCGGATGTAATAGTGATACACCAAATACCTATGATGGTATGGAAAGGTGTATCTGAACAAACCGCAGCTCTCTATATGTCCATCGCGTTTGCCCTTATGATCCCGCTCAGGTTAAGTTTGGGTGTGGTGGCACAACACATTGCTCCAAAAAAGATATTGTCCGGAGCAATGGGTTTAGGATCATTAGGAACTATTTTATTCGTATCATTAGACGGGTCAAAGGCTGTGTCATGTTTGGTTTTGTCCCTCGCGATAATCGAAGGTATATCCGTGCTCAATTGGATCGCAATCGGAGATTATTTCGGCAGAGCCCGATTCGGGACAATTTCTGGGATAATGACTATTTTTTACAGTATTGGTGCACTGATTGCTCCGGTAATCAGTGGTTGGTTATTCGACCAAACTAATAGTTATTTTTGGGTTCTACTCATCACCACGGGGCTCTTGCTTCTAAGTTCTGTAGCTTTTGGATTTGCTTCTGAACCAACCCTAGGAGCAACAAGAACCAAGAGCCAAATACCCTTATGAGTGCTAGAATCGGCTTCTGATATCACTGAACTCTTGCTGCAAAGAGGGATCTTAGTGGAGGTTATTACAAGTTCTTCGTGAAACCGATTCCAGTTACCGATTGAGCAATCGGTAACTGGTTCAGGACATAGCACCGCTTTGGATGGATGTAATAAGGTATCCTAGTCTTGATATGCCATATATCCGTCACTTGACCCAATTCCAGGCAACTGTTAAAGTCAACTACGTCGGCCAGACCGATAATCGTCAAAGGTTACTGAAGAACGTTCAACTGATTGGCAAATCGGAATGTGTACAGGATGGTTTCATGTTGAAATATTACCGAAGTTCATTATCAACGATAGTTTGGCACTCACACCGTAAAAGGACATTTGGAAACTCCACAGGAACCACTACATTACACGAGAACTTCCAAAACAACGATATTTTCTTCGACGAACCGTAAATAATCCAGCTTAACCTAATTTTCGATCCTGCCTGATCAGGCTGTATTAGGATTGTGAGTATCTGATAGTTGCTGAACTAATCAGGTAACCCAGAGAATCAATAGATCATACCGATCAAAAAGGAGATCAATATGAGAGTCGTACTAAAGTCAAAAATACACCGCGCTTGGGTAACAGATGCAAACCCAGACTACGTTGGCAGTATTCTGATTGACGAGGACCTCATGGATAAGGTAGACATGTGGAATTTTGAGAAAGTACTAATCTGTGACGTGACTAATGGGAACAGATTCGAGACTTATGCTATTGCGGGTGAACGAGGTTCAGGAGTTTGCTCTGTACAGGGAGCAGCGGCTCACTTGGTCGCTAAGCAAGACTGCCTTATCATCATGTCATTTGATGTCACTAACGAGCCCGTTGATCCGCAAATGATTCTAGTAGACGAGGACAACCGGTTCGTAGAATTCTTAGAGGGAGCCAAGCATGTCCAGCAGGTTCACTGAGAATGAAACTGAACAATATTACGACTCAGAGGATGCCATCTATAGGAGTTTCTGGGATGAGGATGGTAGCGTTCACTGGGGAGTATTTGACGACACTACAGGAGAGGATTTTCTGAAAGCTTGCGCTAATTTGGATCATATGATGGTTCAAAAGGGTATGATAAGCGATCGATCTCGAGTATTGGATCTAGGATGCGGTAACGGTACTACGGCTATTTGGTTAAACTCGGATCAAAATTGCCATGTTACAGGGATAGACCTGAGTGGTGTGAGAGTCCAGAATGCTAATAACACCAGGTCAACGTTGCCTCACACAAAACAGGACCAGCTAAAGTTTGAAAAGGCCTCGGCCACTGATTTGCCGTATGCTGACGAATCATTTTCGCATGTATGGAGTCAGGCGGTTATCTACCATGTGCCGGACAAGGATACTACATTAGCCGAGGTTTATAGAGTACTTGAAAAGGGCGGAATTTTTGTTTTTGATGATCTCATCAAACCGCAACCTGTAATTAGTGGCGACGCCCAAAGATATGTTTACGATAGGCTGTTATATGATACGCCGTTCAATTTTGAATCATATCAGGAAGCCTTGAAGTCAAAAGGGTTTGAAATCATTGAAGCCCACGATATCTCAGAACATATAAAGCAAAGCTATTTGCGTTTGTCTGAAAGAACCCCAGCAGCAGAAGGGGAGCATGCTGAGCATTATGCTTGGCTAGCGACTGCTTATAAAGAGACTGCTCGTGCGGTTGATAATCAAGAGCTTGGCTGGGGACTTTTTATCTGCCGAAAATAGCCCTGTCCGGGATTTTTTCCACTGCGGTCCGTGTTAACAGATAGCAATGTAATCGTGAGGAAGTGATCTAAATTGCAAGAAAGTCATAGACGAGTTCAATGGGTTTATGGATCTACTAATAATGATGAACTCGAGGAACGCTACGATCAGTGGGCAGCCGACTATGACAGTGATCTGGCTGCTGAGTTCGCTTGGAATTCTCCGCAACATGCCTCGGATGTTTTTGCTAAACATGTAAGTAAACTGGCAAAAATACTGGATGCCGGCGCGGGAACTGGCCTAGTTGGAGAATGCTTGGCTGAAGCAGGATACAAAAATCTAGTCGCAATGGATCTATCCCAGGGTATGCTGGACGAGGCTAAGAAGAAGAATATTTATAACGACTTTCGCCAGATGGCCTTGGGCGCGTCTCTGGATTTTCCGTCGAATGCATTTGATTCAGTTATAAGTGTCGGTGTCTTTACTCAAGGACATGCGCCGGTAAATTCATTTGATGAGCTAATTAGAATTACCAGACCTGCCGGAATAATTGTTTTTAGTCTAAGGGTAGATATATACGAGAACGATGGATTCAAAGAATACCAGGCAGATCTCGAGGACGCTGGGAAGTGGAAACTCGTTGAAGTAACTGACCAGTTCCAACCTTTACCTAAAGGGGAGCCAGAAGTTTGGCATCAAATATGGGCGTACCAAGTGTCCTAACTTCGTATGTAAACTCTCCATCCTGAAGGTCTTGACTATATAACGTGTGGTTATCGAGGTTCAACTTTAATTTGGATGGGTGAGTTGGATACCATGTGGCGGGGATAGGTAACTTGCGGTGTCAGGGCGAGCTTTTTTAGCGTATATTCCCCCCACCCCATTTACAGCCGTTTTTTCAATTATTGAGGTGCTGTGTCGGGAGACTTCAGCAAGTCTATCAGGCTTAAACAATTATCTGTATTGGATCGATTCCTAACCGTTTGGATTTTTTTAGCAATGGTTCTGGGATTATCTATAGGATATTGGTGGCCAAGCATCAAGCATTTGAATGATCTCGCGACAGTTGGTGATACTTCTCTACCCTTGGCAATTGGCTTGATTATGATGATGTATCCTCCCCT
>Ga0310342_100002057_pt1 | contig 12806 bp, 9 predicted proteins | sample S15DNA20500_MG_FD_206155 | JGI IMG/M metagenome (GOLD analysis project Ga0310342, IMG submission 206155) | Marine microbial communities from station ALOHA, North Pacific Subtropical Gyre - S1503-DNA-20-500_MG | ecosystem: Environmental > Aquatic > Marine > Oceanic | place: Pacific Ocean: North... | reverse complement strand
AGCTCGTGCTCCAGAAGCCGCTCCTGCTGAGTCGACAGGCGGTCCATCTGGACCTGCCAGCGCGCCCGCTCCTCCTCGCGTGCGCCCACCTCCCCCCGCAGGAAGGCGATCTCCTCGCGGAGCGCCTCGTGCGTCTCCCTGAGCCAGCTCACCTCCTTGTCGAGGTGAGCGCGGGCCTCCTCCAGGCTCGCGACCCGACGGCGCTCCTCCCCGAGCTCCTCCGAGTTCGCAGCCAAGACCTCTTCCTTCCACTCCACCTCCTCTCGCGAGCGCTCCTTTTGGGCGCGCTCGTGTTCGCTCTCCTCGCCCGAGGCAGCGCGCGCGCGCTCCGCGTCCTCCAGCTTGCGCGCCGCGTGCGCCAAGCGTCGGTCTCGCTCGGCGAGCTCGGTTGCGAGCCACTCCGCCTCGCGGGTGCGCTCCTCCAAGTGCCGCGTGCGCAGATCCCGCTCTCCCTCGAAGCGCCGGGCCTCTTCGCGCGCGAACTCCACCTGGCCCTGCAACCAACTCGCCTCAGCGCCCGCGAGCTCGAGGTCCGTCGACACTACCGCCTGCTCCTCGAGCGCCTGCTCCTGTTCCGCCTGCGCTCGATCGCGCTCCGCCGTAAGCGCAGCGACCTCCGCGGCCCGCGCCATGAGCTGCTCTTCCAACCATCTCGTCTTCTCGGAGAGCGCGCCCTTCGTCTCTGCCTGCCACTCGGCGCGCGCGTCCGACGCCTCCCCCGAGCGACGGGTCTCGTCCACGACCTTCCCTAACCACGCTCGAGCCCGCTCTCCCTCCGCCAAGCGTTCGCGAAGCTTCGCTCCCTCGGCGATCGCGCGCACGATCCGATCACCGCTCGAGCGGCCGGGCGAGAGCGCCTCGCAGAGCCGGTGATAGCCTGCGAGCGAACCCTCGACGAGCTCCCTCCAGCCCGTGTCTTGGGCAGCCTCGAAGCGCCGGGTGAGCTCGTCGAGGTGCTCGAGACGCGCAGGCGAACGCTCCGAGCTCCCTGGCACGAAGCCTCGGTAGCGCTCAACGAGGCTCGTCGCCTGATCATCGATCGAGCGCGGAGGCCGCACGCCTGCTGCGACCTCTTCGAGGAGCGTCGGCGAGTCCGCCAGCTCCTGGAGGCGCGCCCTCAGGGCCTCTACGTCCCCAGCGGGGAACAGCCAGCTGTCCACCCCGTGGCTGAGGCTCTCTCCCATCGCGCCGACGTCCGCCCCGATCACAGGGACGCCCGCCGCGAACGCCTCGCGGATGACGAAGGGTGCGTTCTCCGGCCACTTCGAGGGCACGACGAGGACATCCGTCTCAGCGAGGATGCCTGGCAACTGCGAAGCCACGAAGGGCCCGCTCCACTCCGCGCCCAGCTCCTGCGCCCGCTCTCTGCAGCGCTCGGAGTAGGCGTGATCGCTCGATCCTCCGTGCACGGAGAGCCGCACGCCCTCGAGCCCGTCCACGGCCTCGAGCAGGTCGTGCAGACCCTTGTGCTTGGAGACGCCACCCATAAACGCCACGCGCAGGGGATCGCCCAGGGCGCGGGGTGTCCTCTCCAGATGCTCGAAGGGCGCGAGGTCGATCCCACAGGCCTCCACCTCGAGGGGGGCTGTCACACCTCCCCCGCTCAGGACCCCTGCCAAGAACTGTGTCGGTGACAAGACCAGGTCCACGGCGCGCAAGGCCTCGAGCCGCGCGCGGCGGCCGGCCTCGGCGCGCTCTCGCAAGCCGTCGACCTCGGCAGCCTCGAACCCGGCAGCCGCCGGATCTCCGTCCAGGACCTCTGCGAGGAGCGCGTGCCCCTCCTGGTCCAGGTCCCCGGGCATCACGAGGCCCTGGTGATCGGCCCCTGGGAGGAGGCGGTCTAAGAGTCGACGAGCGAGGAAGACGCGACCCAAGGCGTCGGTGTCCGTGGGATCCAGAGCGACGAAGTCAGGCCTTAAGAGGCGGTACTCCTCAGACACCAACCAGGCGTCGTGGGCGGTGAAGAGGAAGGGGACGCCGCGCCGCTTGGCCTCCTTGACCAGGAGAGGCCCCAAGCCGATGAGGTGTTGAGCGTGCACCAGCTCTGGTCGCTCACGGTCCAGATATCTGCCGAACGCCTCCCGGACGCCGGGCTCGTTCCCCTCCTCGTCCGGCTGACGCTCCTCGAGAGCCAGCCAGTGGATCTCATAGCCGTCACGCTCCTCCAAGCGCTGGGCGAGGCGCCACGTCCCCTCCGCCGGACAAGGAGCGAAGACCTGCACCTCCAATCCTTGACGGGCGAGCGCCGCGGCGAGCTGCGCTGTGTGGTTCTCGACACCCGTCAGCTCGTACGGGGTGAGGGCGTGGCTCAGAAGACAGACGCGCATAGACCTGGGAGCGAGCCTAGAAGCTCAGCCCATGAACGCTCCACCATTCATGTCGAGGGCCTGCCCCGTCACCCCGCGCGCGTCCTCCGAGATGAGCCAAGCCACGAGTCCAGCGACGTCCGCGGGTTCGCTCATGCGCCCCATAGGCACCTCGCTCATCGCGATGGCGCGCGCCCCTTCGACGTCCGTCCCCATCGCCTGCGCCATCCCCTCGAGCCCTTCGGTCGCCATGCTCGTGTTCACCCACCCCGGACAGACCGCGTTCACCTGCACCTCATCGGCCGCGAGCTCCGCTGCCATCGATCGCACCAGCCCGAGGAGGCCGGCCTTGCTCGCGCAGTAGCCGCTGTACCCCGGCACGCCGATGCGCGCGAGGATCGAGGACACGACGACGAGGTGGCGCGCTCCGCTACCGACGACGAGGTGGGCTCGCGCCGCCTGGAGTGTGTGGTAGGTCCCGCTCAGGTTCGTGGCGACGAGGTCGTCCCAGCGATCTCCGTCCTCGCCCGCGGGGTCGTTGGGCCCGCCGATGCCGGCGTTGGCGACGCATGCGTACAGAGGTCCGCACTCTCCCTCAGCAGCGGCGACCGCGGCCTCCACGGCGTCGCGATCGCGCACGTCACAGCTCGTCGTGAAGTGAGCTCCATCTCTTGCTTGATCCAAGCCTCCGGCGACCTCTTCCAGCCGTCCTGCGTCTCGGGCGAGGAGCGAGAGCCGCGCACCTTCCGCTGCCAGGCGCCCGGCGATGGCCGCGCCGATCCCCGTGCCTCCACCGGTGACCAGGACATGGCGGCCGGCGAGGTGTCCATTCTCTCCTTCCATGCCCTCATTCTGCCCGCGATGGGTCCTGCAAGGCGACAGTGCGCGAACAGATCATGCTGGACGGCGCGCTCGTACGCGCATGCCTCAGCGATCGATGTGGCAACTCTGAACGCCCCGACGCTCAAGCGTCTTGGGCATCCAACCAGCGCTCGCTGTCGATCGCTGCCATGCAGCCGGTCCCGGCTGCCGTGACGGCTTGGCGGTAGATGTGATCCATGACGTCACCGCACGCGAAGACTCCGTCAACGGAGGTGTTCGTGCCGTCGTGCACCACGATGTACCCGTTCTCGTCCATGTCGAGCTTGTCCACGAAGATCTGCGAGTTGGGTGTGTGCCCGATGGCGATGAAGATGCCGTCACAGGGCACCTCGCTCTGTTCGCCGCTCTGGGTGTCCTCGAGGAGGGCCGCGCGGACCTTGCCGTCCTCTCCAGCGAGGATGTCCACGACCGCCTTGTTGAGCAACCAGTCGATCTTCTCGTTGGCTTCGCAGCGGTCGACCATGATCTTGGACGCGCGAAACTCCTCACGGCGATGGACGATCGTGACCTTCCGTCCGAAGCGCGTGAGGTAGTTGGCCTCCTCCATCGCGCTGTCACCCCCGCCGACGACGAGGATGTCCTTGTCCGGAAAGAACGCGCCGTCGCACGTCGCGCACGCCGACACCCCTCGTCCCATCAACTCCGTCTCTGAATCGAGCCCCAAGAGACGCGCGCTCGCGCCCGTCGAGATGATGACCGCGTGCGCCTGGAAGGTGTCGAAGTCGGTCTTCAGGGTGAATGGACGAGACGAGAAGTCGACCTCACTGATCTGCTCGAAGCGGATCTCCGTCCCGAAGCGCTCCGCCTGGGTCCGAAACTCATCCATCATCTCTGGACCCAGGACTCCCTCGGGGTAACCCGGGTAGTTCTCCACGTCCGTGGTGATCGTGAGCTGGCCGCCAGGCTGCAGACCCTGGAAGAGGAGCGGCTCAAGGTTGGCGCGTGCGGCGTAGATCGCGGCGGTGTAGCCGGCCGGACCAGAGCCGATGATGACGACGTTTCGGACTTCGCTCATGGGGAGATTATCGATGCTCGATGTGCAGCTCTTCTCTGAGCGCGCGGGCGAGTCTAGTGCTCACCACACCCCTCCGCCATGAGCGAGGCTGGACCTCTGCTCATGGTCGGGTTCTACTCTGGTCATGGCTGGCCCCCGCGTCTACGAGCGCCACGAAGTGGACGAGATAATCCCCAGGCTCGAGGAGATCCTCTTGCGCCTCGACGCCCACCGCGACCAGCTCCAGACCCTGAAGATACGCGTCAACGCCCTCGAGATGATCTGGGGTGAGACGCTCCGAGAGGACTCCTGTGCAGATCACAAGGAGTTCAAGAGCCACATGGAGGAGATGGAGAAGGTGCAAGGCTTCTTCAAGCGCTGCGCCGACGAGATCGCGGAGTTAGGAGGACAGGTGAAGGGACTGGATCCTCCCTTGATCGACTTCTACGGCATCCAGGAGAGCCACTTGGTCTTCTGGTGCTGGACACGGGGCGAGACACAGATCGAAAACTGGCACCACCTCGACGAGGGCTTCACAGAGCGCCAACCCGTGGTGGAGTGAACATGTCGGAACATCTCACACAGCGCCTCCCTACGCAGCGCCTCGAGGCGCTCCTCGACGCCGTCCGCATCGCGACGCGTGAGCGCCTCGCAGCCGAGGAGTCCGTCCGTGGGCTGTCATCGGCGGCGCAGGTCGCCGGTGTGGGAGCGGGTGATGTCACGTATGGGATCGACCTCGAGAGCGAACGCGTCGTCTCGCTCTGGCTCGAGGAGTACGCCCGCGAAGGCCCCCTCTCCCTGTTCACCGAAGACATCGGATGGAGGCACGCGGGCCCGGACTCCGATGGCGGCTGGCGCGAGCTCGACGACTTCGACCACGGCGGCCCCCGCCTCATCATCGACCCGATCGACGGGACGCGACCGCTCTTGGGCGACCTGCGCTCGGCCTGGACCTCGATCGCAGCGTGCCCTCCAGGGACTGAAGAGCCGCGCGCCTCGGACGTCACCCTCGGCCTGCTGGGCGAGCTGCCGCCGTCGACGACAGAGACGTGGCGCGTGATCCAGGCAGAGGTAGGAAAGGGTGCCAGACTGGAGCGTCGCTCCTTCGCCGCAGGGAGCGAGACTGCCCGCGTCTCTCTCGTCGCAGACGTGGACGACCGCTGCGACCACGGCGTGTTCTCCTTCTTCCGCTTCACCCCCCACCAGCGCCCCGCGATCGCGCGAGTAGAGGCGGACTTCTTCGCGCGCATCGCCGAGGACGAGGGCGCGGACCTCATGCACTGCCACGACGACCAGTACGTGTGCAATGTCGGACAGCTCGTCCACCTCGCCCTTGGCTCCTATCGAATGATCGCCGACCTACGCTCCCACGTCGCGAGCTCCACCGACGCACCGGTCGTCACATCGAAGCCCTACGACCTCGCGGCGGCCCTGCTCGTCGCCCGCGAGGCAGGCTGTCTCGTCACCGCCCCGGACGGCTCCACGCTCGACTTCCCCCTCGACGCGACGACGCCCGTCAGCTTCGTGGGTTGGGCGAACGAAGCGACCGCGCGTCGCCTCGCGCGGCACCTCCAAGCGGCGCTCGGCGCTCCGATCAACTGACCTGCCGCGAGACGTCGAAGCGCCGCAGGGCGACTCCCCCCGCGAAGGTGAAGGCGAACCCTGCTCCCAGAATCCCGGCAAAAAGAATCCACGGTGCCACGAGCTCGACGATCTCCAGATCCTGACCGAAGTACTTGGTGACGAAGATCAAGAGCAAGAGGACAGCCGCCAACACGCCCCCAGCGATGGCCAAGAGGATCAAGCGCAGGACGACGAGCAGGAGCGAGCGGCCGATGTGGTGCACCGCGCCGTCCTGACCCGGAATGAACTTCACTGGGAATACCAGGAAGACGGCGTTGTCGAGGGCGACCCACGCGTAGACGACCACAGGAATCAGCAACAGGCACTGCGCCAAGACAGGGTGGAAGGTCTCCTTCAATATGGTCCTCGCGAGGACGCCGATGACGAGCAGGAGCACCATCAAGAGCGCCTGCGGAAACACTGTCGCGAAGAACAGCCGGCCGGCAGAGATCGGCCAACTCTTGATGCTCTCCATGCGCGAGAGGCTCGAGCGGAAGTCGAAGCGCATGGTCGTAGCAAGGTACACCGTCCCCAGGCCGGTGATCAGGAGGCTGCTCCCCATCACCTGCTTCTCGGAACTCCCGTTGATCTTGAGGCTTATCATCACTACGAATCCGACGACGACGAACCCGATCAAGAAGGTGGCGAGGGAGAACCTCGTGATCCCCACCAACTGCGCCCAGGCGATCGTGCCTGTCCTCCCCTGCCCGAAGATGCGAGGGACTCGGCGGACCCGCTTCCCTTTCTTCCTGCCTAAACGGCCCATCACGCTCAGGCCGCTGTGCCCCTTGCGCATCGCACCGATCCTCTTCGCGAGCTCCTCTGAGGTGGTCAACGTAGCCTCCCGGAGCTCACCCGCGCTGTACGCGCAGAGTTCGAACACGAGGACGAGGAGCGCGACGTCCACTGCCAGCCAGGTGAGGAACTGAACCAGCGTCTCTGCGAGCACGAGCTCGGCAAAGGGCCGCATCGGCGCGAGGAGTACGACAACGATCGGGGTCTCAGCGGCCGCCTGCATGCGCTGGCCCATGGACTCCTCTCCACCGAAGAGCTCCCCCGCGACGTCGGAGCTCACCAGAAAGCCAACCATCACCGCCCAGACGATCATCCCGACCATGAAACCGACCCGTCCGAGCGCCCTCCCGTGGAAGAAGCGCCCGATCCACAGGTTGGTGTTCCCGAGGGCCATGCTGACCATGCGACCCGCGATGGTGATCGCGAAGAGGGCGAGGAGGATCCCGATGACCCCATAACCCGGCGAGGGCAGGCGAGCCCAGAACAGGGCTACGAAGATCACCCCCGAGAGCGCGGTCTTCCCTCCGTCCACGAAGAGGCGGTAGCGGACCAAGTCGGAGGTGGAGATGGGAGCAGAGAGGAGAGCTTGCACCTCTGCCTTCGGGAGGTAGAGCCCCTTCGCGTTGAACGCGCTCATCATGTTCAAGAAGCAGAACGCGGCCATGAAGGCCTGCGCAAAGAACAGGTGCAGACCCCTCCCCGCGCCGACCGCATCGCTCGGTGCGAGGTCAGCGCCTCCGCCCCCTGGCCCGAATATCATGATGCCCAGCCAACCGACGATGAGCAGCATGCCGAACACGCCGAAGATGCACCCCGAGGGCGTGCGCATGCGGCGAAACTGTTTGCGGAAGCCGGCGCGCCAGTGCAGCCGCGCCAAGCGGAACAGGGTTTTGAGATCGTGGGAGCGGCCCACGTGCCCTAATCCTCCGCCACGTCGTCTTCGATGACGGCGCCGGTCGCGGCGAGGAAGATCTCCTCGAGGCTGCCGCCTCGCTCTGCGAGGTCGCTCGCGCGCGCCTCGGAGAGGGTGCCGGTGAACACGGCGCGCCCAGAGTCGATGATGAGGAGGCGATCGGCGAGCTCCTCGATGAGCTTCAAGAGGTGCGACGAGAGGACGATGGCGGCGCCGTTGGCGGCCAACTCCTGAATCTCCTCTTTGGCAGCTCGGATGCCCAACGGGTCCAGCCCGCTGAGCGGCTCGTCCATCAACACGACCTCTGGCCCCGTGAGCCACGCCTGCGCGAAGGCCAGCTTCTGACGCATCCCGCGCGAGAGCTCACCACCGAGGGCTTCGGACTTCGCGCTGAGGTCGAAGCGCTCGAGGAGCTGGGTCGCGAGAGCGCTCCATTCATCCACGCCATAGATGCCCGCCGTGAACTCCAGGTGCTCCATCACGGTCAGGTTCTCGTTGGGTTGTGGGTCGTCCGGGACCCACGCCAGGGCGGACTTGGCGCCGAGGGGCTCCCTATCGAGGTCGTGTCCCGCCACGCTGATCTCACCGTCCTGGATAGGCAGGATCCCCGCGATCGTCCGCAGGGTGGTCGTCTTGCCTGCGCCGTTGGGGCCCACGAGCCCGAGGATCTCGCCGGGGCTGACCTCGAACGAGAGCTCGTCCACGGCCACGACCTCGTCGAAGCGGCGAGTCAGGTTGCGGACGCTGAGCAGGGGCGTGGAGGTAGCCAAAGGAGGAGCTCAGCCGTCGAAGGTCATGAGCTCCAGGAACTGGCGCGGGGAGACCTGCTCCATCTGCTCGATTGCCTCACGGATCGCGGCGCGGCGATCGGCGGAGACCTCATCACCGCACAGTGCATCGAACTTGGCCGCCATCTGGTCGTCGGTCATCGGGTTGCGCGGGTCTCCCACGGGGAAGTCCACCTGTTTCTCATGGGTCTCCCCGCTGTTCGTGTCGACAGCGACATGACAGCGCTGGAGCTCAGGGAAGGCCGCCTCGAAATCCATGTTCGCGCTGACCTTGATCTTGTTCAGGATCATGCGTACTCGCTCCTCCATGATCACCGCCTCGTCGAAGAGGTCCGGCGTCACGCGACCGTAGGCCAGCGCGGCAGCGATGCAGTACGGCAGGGAGTGATCCGCGGTCTCACGTGTCTGTGGGTCGTACTTGGAGGGATCGGAGAGGATGTCCGCCGCCTTGACCAAGGTCTGGATGCGCACCTCCTTCACGTCCTCTGCGGCGATCTCGTTCTCTGCGCAGATCTCGAGCACGCAAGAGATCGGCGCGTGCGTGAGCGCCTCCGTGGGGAAAGCCTTCATGCCGCACTCGAGGATGCGCCAGCTGTCGCCCAGCCCATCTGTCAGGATCTCGAGCTTCCACTCGGGCCCATAAGCGTCGGAGAGGCCCTCCTTTCCGCAGAAGACGTGCTCGGGTCCTTCGTAGCCCTCTTGTGCGAGGAGCGCTGCCCACGCCCCCGCCTGGGTCGCCATCGGATCGACGGTGTTTTTCATCATCGTGAGCTTCCCCGCCGTGACACATCCGAGGGTCGCGTGTCGGGAGCCAGCGATACCGATCGCGTGCGCCGTCTTCTCGGCGTCGAGGCCTAAGACGCGCGCGCAGGCCGCCGCAGAGGCGAAGGCCGTCAGCGTCGCGTGGTGCCAGCCACGCTCCCGAATCCCCGGGAAGGCTGCTTCGCACAGGCGCATCTCGACCTCGTAAGCGATCGCGATGGCGACGATCACGTCCTCAGATGAGGCGTCCGCGTACTCAGCGCATGCCCAGACCCCCGGGATGATGTCGGAGGGGTGGCTCGGGTCCTGCTTCCAGTAGATGTCGTTGTAGTCGAGGGCGCGCACGGCGAGCGCGTTCAGGAAGCTCGCTGAGAGCACGTTCGCCTTGCGCCCAGTGCCGAGGATCGTGCACTGCTCGTTGCCCCCCATGGCCTGGTCGACCTTGTCCGCCATCCCCCAGTCGTGCGTCCTCACGCCTCCGAAGGCGCACCCGATGGAGTCGTAGACGAAGCGCTTGGTCGCGGAGACGACCTCGGGCGGGAGCTGGTCGTAGGTCGTCTCAGCGATGAACGCGGAGAGATTCTGGCTGACGGTGGGCATCGATAACTCCTGAACTAAAGGTTTCTCGCGACCTCTTCGGCGACCTCGAGGGTCGAGTCGGTCCCGCCCATGTCGTAGGTGCGGGACTTGCCCTCCAAGATCGTCTTGGCCACCGCCGCTTCGAGCCGCTCAGCTTCGCTCTTCTCGCCGAGCCATTCGAGCATCAGCTTGGCCGTGAGGATCATCGCCATCGGGTTCGTCTTGTACTGTCCGGCGTACTTGGGCGCCGAGCCGTGGGTCGGCTCGAAGACGCCGAGCTTGTCGCCGATGTTTCCCGAGCAGGCGAAGCCCAGGCCGCCGACGAGCTGCGCGCAGAGGTCGCTGACGATGTCGCCGAACATGTTGCTCGAGACGAGGACGCCATACTGCTCCGGGTTCTTCACGAGCCACATGCACATGGCGTCGATGTTGGTCTCCCAGAGCTCGATGCCGGGATACTCCTGGGCGACCTCTCGGGCTGTGCGGACCATGAGACCGGAGGTCTCGCGGACGACGTTGGGCTTCTCGACGATGGTCACGGTCGGATACCCGAACGTCTTCGCATGTTCGAACGCCGCCTTGACGATGTTTCTGCAGCCATCACGGGTGTTGATGCGCAGGCTGATCGCGATGTCCTCGAGTGAGGCCCTCTCGATGAAGCGCGCCCACTTCGGGTGCTTGGAGAGCTCTTCGGAGAGGCTCTCAGGGACAGGGTGGTACTCGACGCCGACGTAGAGGTCCTCGGTGTTCTCCCGGTAGACGACGAGGTCGATGTCCTCGCGGTAGTTGAGCGGGTTGCCCGGGTAGGCCTTGCAGGGGCGCAGGTTCGTCGCGAGGTTGAAGTGCTGTCGGAGTCGGACGATCGGGCTCTGATAGGTCAGGTTCTTGGACTTGAGCTCGGGCGCCAGCTCGGCCTGTGCCTCCTCCTTGGGCTTGGAGGTGATCGCTCCAAAGAGCGAGGCGTCGACGTTCTCGAGCATTTCGATGGTGCGCTCGGGGAGCGCCTCACCCTCGCTGCACCAGAACTCCCAGCCGATGTCTGCGTGGACATACTCCGCGTCGAACTCGATCTGGTCGAGGACGATCTTGGTCGCCTCCATCACGTCGTTTCCGATCCCGTCTCCGGGCATCCAAGCGATTCGATACTGAGCCATCTGTAGTGTTGTCTGGGACTATCTGACCTTCTCTCCGCAGGCCGTTCCTGCGGGCCGCTGAGGATACGGACAAGAAACGCCTGACGGGAGCGATGCCATGCAGGAATCCTCCTCTCTCATGAGATGAGAGTCCTGGATCCAGAGCCCGTGCCCGCTAACGTAGTCTCGTGACCACCCCGCCCGTCGTCGCCCACCGCGGCCTGGCCGCCCGATACCCGGAGAACACCCTCACGGCTGTCCGTGCAGCTCTCGACGCCGGCGCGCGTTTCCTCGAGGTCGACCTCCAGCTCTCCGCCGACAAGGTCGCGTTCGTCCACCACGACTGGGAGACCGATCGAACGTGCGGAGTTCCTGGGACCCTCGGAGATCAGCCCAGCGAAGCGCTCTCACGCCTCTGCGCCAGCTACAGCGCCCAGTTCGGCGACGAGTTCGTGGACGAGCCCCTCCCGACCCTCGCAGCTCTCTGCGCCCTCCTCGCTGAGTGGCCCGGCGTCACGGTGTTTCTGGAGATCAAGCCGCAGTCCGTGGAGAGGTTCGGCGCCGACACCGTCCTGGACGCAATCCTGCCTCTCGCCGAGCCCCTCGCCGATGACGCTGTTCTGCTCTCGTTCTCGCAGGAGGTCCTCCTCACGGCGCGCGACCGGAGCCCCCTCGCGCGCGGCGTCGCCTGCGACCTGCACACAGACCTCACCTCCCCCGCCGTCGAAGCCATCGACCCACGCCATGTCTTCTGCGACGTGAACCGGCTCCCTGCAGAGGGACCCCTCGCCATCGAAGGTCGCACCCTCACCGTCTGGGAGGTCGTGGACCCGGAGCGCGCCCGCGCGCTCCTCGACCGCGGCGTCGACCTCATCGAGTCGTTCTCCTGCGACACCCTCATCCCGGCCCTCGCCTCGACCGAAGAGTGAGCGCTTCCGAGTTCGACGTCCTCGTCGTCGGCGGCGGGATCCACGGCGCTGGCGTCGCGCAGGCAGCCGCAGCCTCTGGCCGCACCGCGCTCCTCCTCGAGGCGCGCGGCCCGGCGGCGGGCACATCGAGCCGCTCGAGCAAGCTGATCCACGGCGGCCTGCGCTACCTCGAGTCCTTCGAGATCGGGCTGGTGAGAGAGTCTCTCGCCGAGCGCGAGATCCTCTTGAAGATCGCACCCCACCTCGTACGGCTCGTGGACTTTCACATCCCTGTGTACAAGCAGACCAGCCGGCGCCCCCTGCAGCTCCGCGTGGGGCTGGGACTCTACGCGCTCCTCGGTCGACTGCGTCCCTCGACGCGCTTCGAGCGGCTGAAGCGGAGCGCGTGGGGAGACTTGGACGGCCTCAAGACCGACGGTCTCCAAGCCGTCTTCCGTTACCACGACGGACAAACGGACGACGCGCGACTGGTTCGCAGCGTCCTCCGCTCAGCAGAGGAGCTGGGCTGCACCCTACGCCACCCCGCAGAGCTCCTCTCCGCAGCTCGCGAGGAGCGGAGCTGGCTCGTGCGCTACCGTGCCGGGGACAAGGAGCATGAGGTGCGCGTCGCGACCCTCGTGAACGCCGCGGGTCCATGGGTCGAACACGTCCGTCGCCGGATCTCACCTGCACCGAACGGACGCGCAGTGGACCTCGTCGGCGGAACACACCTGGAGCTCGAGGGACATCTAGAGCGGGGCATCTACTACACCGAGGCGCCGCGAGACCGCCGCGCCGTGTTCACGATGCCCTGGAAGGACAGGATCCTGCTCGGCACGACGGAGCACACGCACCTCGGAGATCCGGCAGACATCGCCCCCACGGAGGACGAGCGCGACTACCTCTTGGAGACCTACAGCCACTACTTCCCCGGGACACCCGAGGTCCTCGACGCCTGGGCGGGCCTGCGCGTCCTCCCACGCGCCGAGGGCGACGCGTTCCACCGCAGCCGCGAGACGCTGCTCTTCCACGACGACCCCCACATCCCGCGCTACGTCGGGATCTACGGCGGCAAGCTGACCGGCTACCGCGCGACCGCTGAGCGCGTCCTCGGGACCCTCGC
>Ga0310342_100002055_pt1 | contig 12817 bp, 8 predicted proteins | sample S15DNA20500_MG_FD_206155 | JGI IMG/M metagenome (GOLD analysis project Ga0310342, IMG submission 206155) | Marine microbial communities from station ALOHA, North Pacific Subtropical Gyre - S1503-DNA-20-500_MG | ecosystem: Environmental > Aquatic > Marine > Oceanic | place: Pacific Ocean: North... | reverse complement strand
GATCACCGCGCCAAGCGCTGGCACTCCGCGGTGCACCATGCCATAAAGACTCATCACACGACCTCGCACCGCGCCATCGACCGAAATCTGCATCAGGATCTGGGTACTGGTACCGGCCAGGGTTGTTGCAGCGCCCACAATAAAGGTACCCAGCAAACCGACCCAGATTATCTTTGTTGCGCAGACAATCAACACTCCGATGGTCCCCATTACCATCGAGCCGAAGGCAATTCGCGTAATGCCCTTGGAGGTACCGCGCGCAGCCATCCAGACCCCAGCGAGGATTGCTCCGACACCCGCGACAGCGGAGAAGGTCGCAAATCCTGTCACCCCAGCGCCGTAGACCCCGTCAGCAAGACCGGGCAGTAACTCTAAGAACGGCTTGATCCCAAAGGCGGCGCCAATCAACAGGATCAGCGCCGGTCCGATGGCAGGATGGCGCGACGCGTAACGCATGCCGTCAAATGTTTCCGCGAACATATTGCCGCGGCGGCCGGAAGATTCGGTTCGCAGGAGGCGGATGCGCATCATGCAGATTACAAATACTGCATAGCTGAGACCGGTATACAGGAACGTGGCGGCGATCCCGATCACGCTAATCACCGCCGCGGCGATCGCGGGCCCGAGCACCCGCGCAATATTGTAGATAGACGCATTCATACTGATAGCGGTCGGAACGTTTTCCGCCGCTATGAGGTTAGGCACCATTGCCAGCCGCGCCGCCGTGGCGAACGCTAGCACCACCCCGAGAACCAGGGTAAGAGCAAACAGCGACCAGATATCGATCAGGCCGGTAAAGATAAGCGCCGACATGATGAAGGCATGTATTCCCGCCAGTGCCTGGCACAACCGGGACATTTTCAACCGGTCCACGCGATCGGCAATGACGCCGGCAAACGGGGTAATCAGCACCGTGGGGAACAAATCAGCAAATGCAATCGCGCCAAGCCAAAAATTCGATTTGGTCAGCTCCCAGGTTAACCAGCCGATGGCAATCTTCTGCGCCCATATACCCAACAGCGCGACAGTCTCACCGCTTATATACCAGGAAAAATTTTTCTCCTGACACAACTTAAAGACGCCATCGAAAAAAACGGAACGAGCCATCAGGCTGACCTTGATAGATTAAATTAGTTAGATCACGAATAGAATTAGGTTAAACAATCACAATTTCGATAGGTAATCTACTTGAAATAGGGGTTCTGGCAGGGTGTACCCTTGCGGGTCTTGGCAAGGTTCCTTTGGCCCGGCCAGTCGGGCCCAAATGGACTGATGGGTATGGTGGCCGGGCCAGTGCCGTATTGCTAAAGGCGTGGGTGGGGGCTAAACTTTGGTCTCTAGAAATCAGGACTGGTCCAAAATTAAGGGAGACAAACAAATGAAATCATCCAAAATTCTGTCCCTCGGCGCCGTCGCGCTGGGTGCCGCAGTGCTGGCGTATCAGCCGGCGGCATACGCCGCTTCCGACTTTTACAAGGGCAAGACCATCCGCTTCGTCGTCGGGTTCGGCGCGGGCGGCGGCTATGACGCCTATTCGCGCATGCTGGCGCCCCGTTTCGCTAAGGAGTTGGGGGCAAAGGTGTTGGTGACCAACGAGCCCGGTGCCGGTGGCATGCGGGCGCTCAACCGGGTTGCCATCGCCCCCGGCGACGGAACGCTGCTTCATATAGTCAACGGCACCGGCGCTGCCATGCAGCAGATTTTCGGGGTCAAGGGCAAGCGCTACGACCTGACCAAGCTGCAGTATCTCGGCATCATCCACTCTTCGCGGTGGCAAATCCTTGTGACGCCGAAGTCGCCATACAAATCCATTGCCGACTTGATCAAGGCCGACAAGGTGTTCAACTGGGCCTCCTCGGGCAGGTCCTCCATGGGTACGGGAGCGGCCGTCACCTGTCATGTGATCGGGCTCAGGTGCAAGGTGGTGACCGGCTACAAGGGAAGCCGGAAAGCGGCGCTGGCGGTGGCACAGGGCGAGATGGACGCCATGTATGTGTCCGAAACATCTGCCGACAAATACCACCGGAACAAAACCGCGCGCGTCATCGCCACCATGAACCGCAAGCGTTCGGTCCTGTTCCAGGACGTTCCGACCGTGTTCGAACAGCTGCCCAATTTGAGCAAGGATCAGAAATGGTGGATTGATTTGCATGCCACGATGGAAAGCCTGGGGCGGATTCTGGTTGCTCCGCCGAACACGCCGAAGCATGTGGTCGAAATCCTGCGCAAGGCGACTCACAAGATCCTGAACGATCCCGATCTCATCAAGGAAGCCAACAGGCGCAGACGCTTCATCGGCTACCAGACGGCCGCTCAGGCGATGAAGGCCGTGGACGCAGTGCTCGCAACACCGACGCCTGCGGAGATAAAAAAGATCAAGAAGTTGTTGCTCGAAACCTACTAATCACCATCGCTATCGAAGAAGATAGCGCCCGCGGTCCGGAAACGGCCGCGGGCGCAGCCTTTTTGGGACCTCAAGGTAATCTAAGGGTGAATCATTAGTGTAACATCAGTGTAATGAGGTGGGGAAATCTGGGAAAAGCTGTGGATACCCTCCCACGTGACTTCTTTTGCGTCTTCGTCGCTGCTACCATGCTTATATTGCTGTCCAGACATTACGGTAATGTTACTGTAGTTCCCGTAACATTGTCCTAACATTGCCGGCATCGCTAGCTGTCCATCGAATCGCCAGCAAAGCAGATGCCGTTGAAGTAAGTTTCCCAGACCACGAGATTCCGGCGGCAAGAATCCACAACGTCATCAACCAGGTTCAGTTCTTCTGCATAATCGGCAATGGTCCGCCAACCGAGCTCGGAATGTTCCAGGTCAGCCTCGGTATGCAAGTTGAAGAAACTGACATCTTCCCGGCTGATGTCCCAAATTTCCATCCACTTGAGAGCGACCATTGCATTCCATCCCATCTCTCTGGTCAGCCCTGTACCGTATCCGGGAACATTGTGGCGTTCGGCGCAGGTATTGGCGATCAGCCCAAGCAGCCAGTGACAGTTGGTCATGAGCCCGCTCCAGGCATCCCAACACATTTGCTGGGTGGGCGTTGGGGTGGCACTTTGGATGGCATCGCGGTCCATCCCGATGCGCACGCCAAGATCTTCGAGAATTTTCCAGTGGGGCTCACCGCCGCCAAACTCGTCATCAGCGATGATTTCCTGTGTGCACGCGTGGATGATGTCGAGTTTGATATCCCAGATGGGACAGTTGGTGGCGGTCTTAAGCTTGAGAACGGAATTGCGCTGACGGGTATTCAAACGGTGTTGGTATACCCACATGCGGCACCGGTTCGGTGTCCAGGCATCCTCCTGAAAAATGAGACACCGTTCAACAAAATCGTTTACTTCCACGTCCAGCCGTTCGATGACCAATTGAGTTGCCATCAGATTTTCTCCCCTGTTTATTGCCCTAACGGCGAACAAGCTGAAGTTCAAATGCCGTAGCGCAATTATAATAATGCTTAGGGGGATTAGCCTAGCGAAAAACTCATCTGTTAACCGCCGCTAGGGTATAAACCCGTCCCGCTTGAGATCGTAGGTAATCCGCCTGAGGTCTGCATTGATAGCCTTGACCTTCTCCACATGCGCCTTTTGGACCGGCGTCCTTGCTTCGTGTGCGCTGCTATGGACCTCGGCGGTCCGTGCCGCCATGCAACTTGCACCGGTTCCTCCCTTTAATGGCGGGGTTCTGGCAGGGTGTTCCCTTGGGGGTCTTGGTCCCACAGCGCTGGCCGGGCCAGTTGGGACCGAAACGCGTTGCTTGACCTACTTTATAAAGTGTTTGGTGGTTAACTGATTTCACAAATAATAACCGCCGTTCACGAGGTTAGGCGCCAGTTAGTTGTAACTTTGCTCGGCGAGAGGGCCTTAACCTTGTTCCGTGGTCCTTGCGCCATGGCCCTCGGCCCACTGTTCGAGAGCCGCTAAACAGGCCAAACCGACGGCCTTTCTATCACGGGTGTCCTCCCTTCGGAGCAACCCGTTATTGACCAGAATTTCAACCCCGCCCTTGCCTACTTCGACCGGGCCACCAACCACATAGTTGAACCTTTTGAACGACGCTCGCGTAGGGGTATTGCAGGGATTGTAGAAGTTGGTTCATGAGCCATGTAACTTTTTGATACTATGAAATAAATTAGGATTCCACCAAATTTTTGGGCTATTCGTATAGCTTTTTCTTAGTCTTTTTTGAAGTCTGAATTTTTAATTAACGTATAGTATATCATTCTCAAAAAAAAAGCATATATTCTCCAAAACTGGAAGGATAAATGCGATAATCGCATTCACCCTCTGGGCTGTTTTTTGGAGATATTCAGATGAACACATGGGACAAAATAACATTTGGTTTGTGGGGTGCTTGTGGTGGTGGAATTGTGTTGGCCATTATCGGCTTTGCGTGGTTTGGATGGGTAACCGGTGGCACTGCCAAGGAAACGGCCGAGCAAATGGCTGAAAAGGCTGTTATTGACCGTTTGGTACCGTCCTGTGTCAAGCAGTTCAACCAGGATCCGAAGAAAGTTCAGAAACTCAAGGAGTTGAAAAAAACACAATTCTATGAAAGAGGGACGTACATAGAAAACCAGGGTTGGGCGACAATGCTTGGTGAAAAGGAACCCGACAGCAAGATTGCTGAAAGGTGTTCAGAAATGATTTTAGCTGCAAACGAAAAATAGACATTAGAGGTCACCAAATTATTGTTGACGACAGCGCCGCCAAAGAGGATGATTCGGACACGCTGGATATTCTGATCCCCACCTCAAGATCAATTTGCATTGTCCTTTGCGAAGAGGCGGGTCGTTACTCAAGTAAGAGCCGAGTCAAAAGTCCATTCAATTTTCGTGGCTCGGAAAGAGTGGGTGCCGTTCCATAAAATATAAAGTGTGTACGCCCTTCACCGTCACTAGCAAAAGGTGCCACCCGAATTGAGACGGTTTTTGGGCAAAGTTATCAAAAACGGTATTTTTATTATATCCCCATTGAAGGGAAATTAACGGACGCACTTGGCAACAAGTTCATGGCCGAAGGACGTTCAGAACAAACGGCATTCGCGCAATGGCTATACCCGGCATTATGGGTGGAGCGTTGGCTAATTTCCGGATAAACACAGCCGACGACGTGGTTGGGGTTCGAAACTATTCCACGAGGAGCAAAACCGGATTGGCGCCTGACGAAGGCATCTACCAATGAGAGCCAAGCCCAAACCATCCGGCTAAAACCCAGCCCAAGCCCTGATTTTAAGAACCATCCGACCGATTTCCCGCCCGACCCGCCGTCAATCTGATACGACTATTGAAAACCGGAGCCCCTGGCCCCTTGGCTGTGATGCCTAGTCCCTGGGCAACCGACCCGGTAGGTTTAACGAGCGCCGAATGTTCCCATAAACGTTTCCAAAAAATACAAAGTCCGAGCGGTTTTCCGCTAAGCCCTTGATACTATTGGGGGCGTTCCAAAACTTTTCTGCCCACACGACGGATCAGGCACACGCTCTGAAATTACATGGAAGGTATATATTCCTTCAATACGGAAAACCAGATACCAAACTGTGATCGCGGCCAAGGGAGCGCCAGCAAATAGTCAAATACAAACCATGAGAAACTTGTAAGGCCGATGCTGCAAAAAGCTACCAAATGCCAGGGTTCTTTGTTCTCCAATCTCATAAATGCAATTACGAAAAAAAGTGTCGTTGGCAACATTCCAAACAGCGAAGTCGAAATTAGAAAGGCAATAAGCCAGCTAAGGAAAATGGAAGCTCTTTTGATGACAACCTTACCTGGCAGGGATTCATCGGTTTCAATATCGAGGTGTGCTGCCCGCTCAACAACGTTTATTTTATCCTCAGAGGTTTCTTTGATTGGGGAAGCGACTGATGGTTTTCGGAATGTATGATTTAGGAAACTGATTGTAGCGATAGATAATGTGACCCAGGCGACAAAAATGGGCACTCTTTTAGCACCTTCTTTCCAGTCGAGGGAGTCATGTAACATGACGGCCAGTATACCAATAAAAAAAGCGTAAAATGCTGTATTAAGATCAAAGTTGATACGACCAAATCCGGTCAACATTTCTCGAAAACCACCCACCCGCTGTACTTCTCGTTTAAACGGTCTGTAAAGCCCCCAGATGGAGAGGAGGATGACGAAGATTACAATGTAGTGATCATATACTAGCCATAAATATATATCCTCTAAGGTTTCCCAGTCTTCAGAGTATCTGTTAACAGATATGTTGAAATATCGTTCTACGATGCCCCCGAGTACAACACCAAGTATTACAGGAGGTCTCGGCCAGCGAAGACGTTTCATGGACCATCCCAAAAGACCAAAGAACATTAAAGTATATAAGTCACCCCAGTTTCGACGTGCCTGGAAGGCGCCCACCATAATTACAGTCAGGATCAAGGGCATAATAATGGAGTGTCGTATGACAGCAATTCGTGCCAATTGGTCAGAGAAAACAAAACAAAGCCCTGCGCCCAAAATGTTGGCAAGAGCAACAGACCAAACAATTGTGTAAGTAACATTAAGGTCCTTATTGAGCATGTCGGGCCCAGGAACAAGACCATGGATTAAGAATGCACCGAGCAATATCGCCATGGATGCACTGCCAGGAACCCCAAAAGCAACAGTTGGTACTAGGGCACCACCTTCTTTTGCGTTGTTGGCGCCCTCCGATGCCAGTACTCCCCTGATGTCCCCACTACCAAATGTCTCTGCAGCACCTTTTTCGGTGCGCGCTGCGTGGCCGTAAGCGACCCAGTCAATTATTGCTGCTCCCAGTCCCGGAACGGCTCCAAGCGTTGACCCAAGAAAAGCTACACGAACCACCAACCACCAGTGTTTGAAAGTATCACGTACTCCCTGCCATTGCCCTTGTCGGGTATCCAGCTTTCCGTCTGTCGCGATGCTCCGTCGTTCGATCATCATGTCTGCGAGTTCTGGCAAAGCAAAAATACCTAGCGTTACTGGTACTAGCGGCATTCCGCTCCAAAGGTAAAGTGAATCCAAAGTCCAGCGGAGAGTGCCCGTTTGTGGATCCTGTCCAATCATATCTATCATGAGGCCAAATCCGGCAGCGGCCATGCCGCGCAGTGGAGATGATCCTGATAAAACAGAAACCATGCACAAACCAAAGAAAGCAAATGATAACAGTTCGGGTGCACCAACAGTCAGCATGACGGGTCGTAGTATGGGTATACTGACAGCCAGCAAAAGAGCACCAAAGATACCCCCAATCATTGATGCGGTATAAGCCGCGCCGAATGCTCTTCCTGCCTGTCCTTGTCGGGCGAGAGGGTGTCCATCAAGAATTGTAGCTGCAGAACCAGCAGTGCCGGGAACACCGAAAAGGACCGCTGGAATAGTATCGGAGGTCGTGGTTACAGAACCCATGCCAAGTAATAGAGCAAATGCGGAATATGGATCGAGATCAAATGTAAACGGCAGGAGGAGGGCCATTCCGACAATGCCACCAAGACCTGGTATAACGCCTAGCGCAAGACCTATAAGTACGCCCCCTGCTAAAAACATTAGTCGTGCGGGGTCAGCTATTATCAGTGCGGCTTCCCACGCCGTGCTAAGCAAATCAACTTCCATGGACCCTACTCCACAAGCCCAAAAAGGCTATTTATCTATAACTACCGTTAGATTTTTTTTATTGAAATTGGTCTAACCCAATGGAAAGGAAGACCACACAACAATCTCTGTTATGTGGTCTATATATAGCAAAGCCTATAAATTAATCACAAGCAATAGAAATTCCCTTAGAAACGCCCTTCACCTTGAAGGTACAGCTCATACCAACTTTGAGTGCTTTACGTTTTGCTTTCTTGCCCCTGATTGTTATTTTAGTTTTTCCTTTAACTTTTATTTTGCCCTTTTTACCGCCCCCAGACCACTTAACACGACTCCCACCACGCTTCAGTTTTGTTATTTTTCCTTTGTGGGTAAAGACCGGAACCACTGCTTTCTTAATATTCATAGCGGCCTGATCGTTTGCAGACCTGGCAGCTGAAGCAATTAAATCCTTTGGCAATTTGAAAAGATCGTTAATCATGTTCTGGATTTTTTCCCCTGAAATTGGGTTAAGTTCCAGTTTTTGTTTCTTCATGTCAGCCTGATATTTAGGATCTTTCATAGTAGCTTGGAACGCGGCCCTGAGCGCGGCTAAACGAGCCTTAGGGACGTTTGGGGTTGTATTAAATGGACGCCCCCAGGCCTGACGTGCAAATATCAATCCCAGGATTTGTTTGTCCTTTTTAGTCTTTGCCATATCCATGATAAATGGAACATTTGGCATATCGGCATGTTTGGCCGTGGACATCTGTAATAGGATATTAATTCTGCCTGACTTCAACCATTTTCCGCGGGTGGCTTTGACAGATGACCAGGACCAGCCACAACGACCGTCAAGTTCGCCTCGTTCCATTGCAAAATTTATATCGTTACCGCCAGGGTATCCAGTTACTAACTTAAGTTTTGTGCCTACAATGTTGTTTAATACTGTTGGGAAAGTATCGGTATCAGACCCTTTACCCGTTCCTCCAAGTATCGCGCCCATGGTACGGAGGTCATTAAATTTAGTTAGTCCTGTCCGTTTCATGGTTGCACAAACACTGACTTCATTGTTGGTACTACCAATCCAGCCGAATTTTCGGGGGTCATACTTAGCTTGTTTATTTCCGAATAAAGGCTCCATTGGCATACCGCGCCCTATTGTAGCAAGCGCAGTACCATTTTGAGGCATGATGCTGTACATATCGTTCGTCAAAATCATGCTACCAGCACCCGGCTTGTTTTTTGCAACGAACTTTGGGTTGCCCGGTATATGTCTTCCCATGTGTCGTGATAACGTTCGTGCGTAACGGTCATAACCACCCCCGGCGGTGTAACCAATCCACATTGTTATACGTTTACCCTTATAGAATTTCGCAACCTCATCCGCCGTCGCAAACGGTGTTGTTAATCCTGAAGCGAATAAAATGAAAATACCTAATAAAATTAATTTTTTGATGAACAACATAATCTTTACCTTCCCGTTATTTAAATTAAGTTGGGATATGAAATTGAACTTGCTCAAAGATTTACAGAGTGAAAGCAGGAGTTCAAGATACAATTCAAGTTTATATTTTACTTTAACACGTGTGTGAGTCATAAAAAATTTTTTCTACAACAAATTTTATCAAAATTTAGCCTAACAAATATTCTAAGTGCACTAAATTTTAACACTGTATTGACCACAGAACTTGGGACTCAACTTAAACACGATAAAAGAGGTTTGAGCGCACAAACGACCACGTGTGAATATTCAACAAGGTCGAAAATGCCACAAAACAACACAGCTGCAGTGATTTTGAAAATTTTAACCAAACCCAAAAAAGTAAAAGCCCTCCTAAATCATTTATTTAAATGGATTATTTTGGTTGCGGGGATAGGATTTGAACCTACGACCGCTAGGTTATGAGTCTAGAGATTTCCATCTGGTAGGTGTGGTGAAGCTGAATTTGTACTGTGGGTTTATTAATAGTTGCGCCAAGACGTTCAAATACCAAACGATTCGAGCAAAACTCAGCCTAAGCCATGATCTCAGGTGGCAAGCGACCAATTCTACCCGACCCGCGTTGTCAATTTAAACCGGAGCCCGGGTGAGTGATGCGTGTGGTGGGTTTATCAGCCTTGGCATCAATAACAAAAGGTACGGCTATTTTTACAGATCACAACAGTTGTATCATCGCCCCCGCCACGTTTGACAGCCTCCTTGCAAAGCTCCAGAGAGGGGTTTTCGAGTTCAGACGAGGCTATTTCTTTTATCTTTTGGTCGGAGACAACATCACTGATACCATCCGAGATGAGAACACATATTTCACCAGGCAAAAAATCGCTAGATGTGAGATGTGGATTAAGCGGTTCCTTTAAACCTCCGCCGAGACATTGTGTTATAAAAAGTCTTCCCCATCTGGTATCGGTGTGGTCAACAGACATCCGGCTTATGTTCCCTTGGCGTATCTGATAGATACGACTGTCACCAACGTTAAAAAATGTTGCTTGGTCTTGTTTGAGTAGGACACCCGCAATCGTCGTACCCATCGCATCAGCATGGACACCACCTCCCAGGTTTTGCAGGGTTTTGTGTGTTTCCTTGATTGCCTCGTCAACCTTGAAAGAGTTCCTCGATCCGTAAAAGATTTGCGCCAGATACTCAACCGCGGTCCGGCTTGCAATTTCACCATTGCGATGTCCACCCATACCATCCGCCAGAGTAACCAGGGCGGGCATATCATTCTTTTTTAGTGACACAGAAATGGTTCCGGAATTTTTCCCAAAGAGAAAATCGTTACCCACCGCGCAGGCGTCCTCATTCTGTGTCCGTTCCACACCACGTTGCGTATAGGCATTAACCCGGATTTCAGTCATGACAGACCAAGGGCAGAGCACCGCTCATCCGTCAGTTTTATATTTTCCTTCTGCAAGTGTTAAAAATCTTGGTTTCATTATGTTCCTCCCCACAAAAATTAAAACCAGAAAACTCGGGACATGTTAATATAAAACTGATTATCAGGATATTGGACTTTTGAAAAAGTAAAATACATGGCATCAATAAAAGGTCAGAAACACCAATGCGAACGGTGCGGGACCAAATTCTATGACCTCAACAGGATCTCGGTAACCTGCCCGAAATGCGGGACAGGAAAAAAACTCGGTGCAAGGCTTGCAAAACCACGGAAAAAGGACCTGAAAACTTTTCTTTGGACTATTTTCATTGATCCCCATTCAAAAAAACCTGAAGTCATTGAGGGGCCTAATACGATCGATACATCCTCGCTAACTGAACCGGGCTGGTATTTTTTTTCGCCCGGAATTTCTGTTGAGAATGAACCCATCAACCCATCCGATAGCATTTACATCCAGGAAGCACCGGTTAAAGGCATTCGTTTCTATCTTGAAACGTATGCTTTTAAAGGTATCGGTAAGGAAACAGCTAAAAAACTGACAAGAGAACATGGCCCCAATCTTTTGAGCGACTTGTCAGGTTCGGCAAAGGAAATTTCGGAGAATTATGGAATTCCATTGAAAACCGCCAGATCTTTTGAAAAGGCCTGGAAGAAAACGGAAGATACAAGATTGCTGCAGGTATTGCTCCGGCAACTGGGCCTTGGAAATGCCGCATGCAAACATGTTACGGAAACTTACGGCAACCAAATTCTGGCGCGGTTTTTAAAGGATCCTTTCGAACTGGTGCGCGATATTCCCTATTTTTATTTTGAGGATGCTCAAAAAGTTGTCGATATGCTTATGCTGGATTTACCGAGGGATCGAAAAATTATTGCTGCCATGGAGCATTGTCTTTACCTCAGTGAGAAAGATCGGGGACACACCTGTGCGCCCCTGGAAAGAGCTTTCGGAAAGGTTGCCCAGCTTATTGATGTTGAAGATGAGACGATCATAAACTCCATCAGATCATCATCAGGTTATTTCCGTTTTATGGAAAACAAAGGCAAGGAATATATTGCAACCCTCCCCTCCGCAGAGCGGGAAGAAAAGATCAGTTCCGATTTGTATTCCCTGTTCTCCGTTCAGAAAACCCTCCGGGACAAGGACACGGTCAGAGTTTCCGAATTTAAACTCCCGGGTTCACGTGAACTCTCCGAAAAACAAAAAGCGGCGCTGGAGAGGGCCGTTAAGGAACCGGTGACCCTGATTACGGGGGGGCCCGGCACGGGCAAAACGACAATGGTTATTGCCCTGGTGAGGGCGTTGAAGGCTCAGGGCCGGCACGTAACACTTTGCGCGCCTACTGGACGCGCTGCAAAGAGGCTGGAGGAAACGCCGGGTCTCAGGAGTTTTGAACCAACGACGATCCACCTTCTTTTGACAAAGCTGAAAGCCCGGAAGCATCGAAAGATTGATGTGTTGATCATCGACGAGGCGTCCATGGTCGATGCCGATTTAATGGTGCGCATACTTGATGTTCTTGGCGAGAAAAATTCACTTATCATGATCGGGGATGCCGATCAGCTGCCGCCTGTGGGTCCGGGCCAGGTGTTCAAGGACCTCCTCAAGATGAAAGGGATTCCAAACGCACGCCTATTGGAAAACTTTCGCCAATCCGAAGGAAGCAACATCATAACGGCAGCAAACAGTGTAATGGCCGGAAGACTGCCTCCTTATCATGAGAACATGTTCGAAAGCGAATACGAGTTCAGGGAAGAAAATGACGAGCAGAAACTTCAGGACCTTGTCCTGAACCTTTACCTGACGGAACTCCCTGAACGCCTTGGCCTCGATAAATTCAATGAAATACAGGTGCTTACACCGCAGAGGACTGGTCTTTTGGGAACCCGCGCCCTGAACCGAAAAATTCAGGACAATTTATGGGCCGGTAATAAACCATTGCTCGCGCAGGAAAACAGGGAGCCCCTTTTTCACGGTGACAAGGTAATTCAAACTGTCAACAACTATGCACTTGGTGTGATGAACGGTGATATCGGCAGAATACTGGACCTAAAAAATAAAATAGTGGTTGATTTCCGGGGGAAGGAAATTGAATTTGATTCGGAAAATTCCAGAGCCCTGGAACCCGCTTACGCCATCACCGTGCATAAATCCCAGGGTTCGGAATATCCGGCTGTAATTATACCAACTTCTAGGACCCATATGCATATGCTGGGACGCAACCTTTTATATACAGCCATCACGCGCGGAAAAGAGAAGGTGTTGATTGTCGGGAACAGGGAGGTCTACAGGGCTGGAATTGGAGCCGCCTGGAAAGATTTTCGGTATACAATACTCCCTTTGATGAATGCGCATGAGTAA
>Ga0310342_100002054_pt1 | contig 12820 bp, 15 predicted proteins | sample S15DNA20500_MG_FD_206155 | JGI IMG/M metagenome (GOLD analysis project Ga0310342, IMG submission 206155) | Marine microbial communities from station ALOHA, North Pacific Subtropical Gyre - S1503-DNA-20-500_MG | ecosystem: Environmental > Aquatic > Marine > Oceanic | place: Pacific Ocean: North... | reverse complement strand
GCGGTTAGCTCAGCTGGATAGAGCGCTGGCCTCCGGAGCCAGAGGCCACAGGTTCGAATCCTGTACCGCGCACCATTTTGCACCACCTGTGGAGGTCAGATGCTTGCGTTCCTGATGATCACCCTTTCCGCATGGGCGCAGGCTCCGGTGCAGAGCTCGGCTCGGGGAAGCGCAGTGGTCGCCGAGCGACAGGGCGGTCCGCTTGGCCTGGGCCTCGCGGTGGGCGCACCCAGTGGACTGACCGGGAAGTACTGGATTGGACAGTGGTCGGCGGTTCAATTCGCTGCGGGTGGCGACATCGGTGTCATCGGTGATCTGGCTGCCACGGTCGACTACGTGCTCGAGTTTCGTCCCTTCCACACCGGCGTGCGCGAGGTCAGCGTGCCCATGCACCTGGGTGGAGGAATCAACGTGGGCGGAAATGTGGATCAGGACATTGTGGGCCGATGGTTGGTAGGTCCTCGGGCGGTGGCTGGTCTCACGGTGCTCTTCCGGGACCTTCCGGTCGGGATCTATGTGGAGACTGCCCCTACGTTCTACCTCTTAGAGACCTTCTCTTGGTCTATCGATGGTCAGATCGGCCTGCGGTACTACCGCTAGGCGCCCGGTGCAGATTTCTTTCTGGGGCGTTCGGGGATCGATCCCGATGTCTGGCCGATCGGTAGAGCGATACGGCGGCCACACTGCCTGTGTGCATGTGTCTGCGCCTGGGGCCCCCACCATGGTGTTCGACTGTGGCACCGGTGCTCGTGGCTTGGGTCGCGAGCTCCTGGAGCAGGGGGTGGAAGACATCACCATCCTCTTCAGCCACACGCACATGGATCATCTGTTTGCGTTGCCGTACTTTGATCCCATTCTCACGCCCCGATGCTCGGTCACTCTTGCAGTACCAGCCACCAGCAACATCGGCGCCAGGAACAAGATCAACCGCTATCTCAACGGAGTCTTCCATCCTCTGCGGGAGGATGACCTGGGCGCCAAGGTCCAGTTTCAGGCGGTCGAGCCCGACAGTGTGTTTCGTCAGGGACCTTGGAGTGTCCGAACGCTCCGGCTGGTACATCCTGGAGGAACCCTGGGCTATCGACTCAGTCTTGAGGATCGATCGGTGTGCTATCTGACCGACACCGGCCCACTGGCTGCTCCAGGGGAGGGGGTCGTCGTCGGGGAGGAACCTGAACCACGGGAGGAGGAACTCCTGGCCCTGTTGAAGGATGCCGACCTCTTGATCATGGACGCCATGTTCACCAAGGAAGAATATCTGGAGAAGATGACCTGGGGGCACTGCTACCCAGAGTATGTCGTGGCGGTGGCCAAGGCGGCAGGAGTCAAGCGCGTGGCGCTCTTCCATCACAATCCGGATGCATCTGACGCAGACATGGATGAGATCGCGGCGCGGTGGGCAGGCCACACCTCGCCGACAGTCTTCCCGGCCCAGGAGGGCATGGTCGTGGACCTGTCGGGGTAGAGACCTACATCGATAGCACCGTGGTGAGCGGGACCCTCTCGGGCATCCTGATCGCGCTGGTCGCGGCGTGGATCTGGCAGCTGTATGGACGGATCTGGCGCGGCAGTATCGCGGAGGAGGCAGCTGCAGCGCTCGATGCGGCTGCGGGTCTTGGTCTGCGCGTCTGGCCTTCTCGGCGCACCAGTGCCTGGTTTGCGGCGGGTGCGATTGAGTCGGTGCAGATCCGCATTGCTTGGCGGGGCGGCATCCTGGGGGCCCGGACTCACCTGAATGTAGGCGGGCTCAAGCGCTCTCGTGCACTGATCTGTACGGAGGCCGAGCTTCGGGACGTGCTGCGAGAGGTCGAAGAGGAGTAGTCGCCGCTAGGCGATGGTGACCTCGTCACTCAGGTACACGTCCTGAATGGCCTGCAGGAGGGCGATTCCTTCAGCTCTTGGCTTCTGGAAGGCCTTTCGACCGCTGATGAGGCCCATGCCGCCCGCACGCTTGTTGATCACTGCCGTCTTGACCGCCTGCTGGAGATCGTTCTCGCCCGATGCTCCGCCAGAGTTGATGAGGCCGATCCGGCCCATGTAGCCATTGGCTACCTGGTATCGGCACAGGTCGATGGGATGGTCCGTGGACATCTCGGAGTAGATGCGTTCGTCCAGCTTTCCGTAGCTGCTCTCCCCAGTGTTCAGGGCGCGGTAGCCGAAGTTGTTGGTGGGGAGCTTCTGCTTGACGATGTCGGCCTGGATGGTCGCCCCGAGGTGGTTGGCCTGGCCCGTGAGGTCGGCGGCGGCGTGGTAGTCCGTCCCGTCCTTCTTGAAGCCGGGATTCCGCAGGTAGCACCACAGGATGGTGGCCATTCCCAGGTCGTGGGCGTGGGCGAATGCCTCGCTGACTTCGATGATCTGACGATTGGACTCCTCGGAGCCAAAGTAGATGGTGGCGCCGACGGCCACACATCCCATGTCATAGGCCTTGTCGACCTGGCCAAACATCACCTGGTCGAAGGTGTTGGGCAGGGTGAGCAGCTCGTTGTGGTTGAGCTTGAGGATGAAGGGAATCTTGTGGGCGTATCTCCTCGCCACGGCGCCGAGGGCCCCCGAGGTGGTGGCCACAGCGTTGCAGCCCCCCTCTATGGCGAGCTGCACGATGTTCTCCGGGTCGAAGTAGTCCGGATTCTTGGCGAAGCTTGCGCCACCACTATGCTCGATGCCCTGGTCTACCGGCAGGATCGAGACATAGCCGGACCCTCCGAGACGTCCGTGATTGAACAGGGTGTGGAGAGATCTCAGCGTTCGGACGTTGCGATCGGACGGGCCGAAGATCTGGTCTACAAAATGTGGGCCTGGAAGGTGCAGCCGTTCCTTGGGGATGGCTGTGGCCGTGTATTGGAGGAGCGCATCTGCTTCAGGACCGAGAATGTCGCTGATCTGACCGATGTTCATGGTGTCCTCTATGGGTTGCTCGTGGCCGGCTGAAGGACCGGTCGACCCCCTATTGCGCTGGAGAAACCGGAGCATCCCCGTTTGGAAAGGATATTGACCCTTGTGCCCCATCCATCCCATCGCATCGATGTACTTATTGTGCCCACGGATCCGGGTTGTCGGATTCAAGATTCGACATTCGATGGTCTGCTCGCTGGTTGGCGGAAGGACGATCTTGTGCGCGGAGACCGCCCTGGGGGCAAGGTCGATGGCCTGACCATCGGGGGCTTTGCGCGTATCTGGTTGGACCAGCCCACCAGGATGGTGCTGTATGCCAACCAACAAGGCGGCTTTCGGGTCCGGTGTCCTGTGGACGATCAGAGCATCGCGGGCGCCTATGGGCGTGCGCTGAAGGCCTGGCGGGGCGGTGCCGCCCGAGAGCTGGTGTGCCCTTCCTGTACACAGACGCATGCCCTGGATGATTGTGTGTTGGTGCCAACTGGGGCATTCGGATCCAGCGCCATTGTGCTGAGCGATGTGGGGACCATTGAGCTGACGGAGCGGGTACACGCCGACCTGCAAGCAGCCATCGGGCCATTTCGAGTCGTGATGCGCCGATCGCTGTAGCTGCGGGTGTGCTCAGGCCGCGTCGTTATCTGGTGGTGCGTCGGCGATGTTGGCGCCCAGCGGTAGAGACGTCTGAATGGGATCGAAATTGGTGGGGTTCCAGTGGAGCCTGCACCGCGCTTCATAGGCATCCGTCTCACCGACCAGCACCCGAGTGTCCCGGTTTACGATGCGCTGAGAGCGGTCGGCGGGGTTCCCGCAGACCACACAGATGGCGAGCATCTTCTGAATGTACTCGGAGACTGCGAGCAGGTGCGGGATGGGCTCGAAGGGCTGACCCAGGTAGTCCATGTCCAGCCCAGCCACGATGACGCGCTTGCCGTTGTTGGCCAGGTCCTCACAGATGCGCACCAACTCCACGTCCAGGAATTGCGCCTCGTCCACGCCGATGACCTGGGCATTCTCGACCAGCTTGGGGATCTCTGATGCGGTCTCGATGTTGACCGAGCGCATGCGCTGGCCGGAGTGCGATCCCACGCTGTCGATGCTGTAGCGCTCGTCGATGCCGGGCTTGAACACCACCACCGGCAGTCGCGCATACTGGGCGCGTCGCAGGCGACGGATCAGCTCCTCGGTCTTCCCGCTGAACATGCAGCCGGTGATGACCTCGATCCATCCGACGTCGCGCGGATTGAGGTGAGGCTGCACGGCTTAGCTCCGACCTATCAGACGGTCGATGGACAGGCGGCCTGGTCCCATCAAGGCGATGACGATGAAGACGATGGCCAACTCCAGCGGGTGGGAGACCTTGCCGAAGGCGTCGCCCTTGTCGATGTGCAGCATCATGGCAAAGATCATGGTAGCCGCTACGCATGCGGCAGCGGACCGCGTGAACAGGCCCGCTGCGACCATCAGCGCGAAGATGCTCTCGGATAGAGAGGCGAACAGCCCGAAGCCGCCGAGCCCCCAATCAATACCGGTCGCGCGCATCCCGTCCGCGCCCACCTTGTTCCATTCTTCAGGCCCACCGATGAGCTTGTCCCAGCCATGGGCCACGCACATGGATATGCCGAACCAGAGTCGGAGGAGAAGTAATCCTACACAGCGAAGGCGGTTGTCTGACAATGACATGGGCCTTCTGTTATCCCGTTTTCCAGACGAAGGAATCGAGCATGTCGCTCACATCCACCTGGGGCCTTCTGCGCTCCCTCGGGATCTACTACGGACAGCCGTGGAAGACCGGCCGCATGCGCCGCTTTTACGGCCAATTCATCTCGCCGGACGACCTCTGCTTCGACCTAGGTGCTCACGTGGGAAACCGGGTGCGGGCATTCCGCCAGCTGGGTGCCCGGGTTGTGGCGGTCGAGCCGCAGCCGGCAATGGTTCAGGTCCTGCAGCGGCTGTACGGGGGGAAGCAGGATGTGACCATCCTCCCGGTGGGCGTGTCGAGTGCCCCGGGGCGCCTGACCCTGCACATCAACACCCGGAATCCGACGCTTACCAGCTTCTCCGAGGAGTGGGTGGAGGGGTTCAGCGCCAACCCGGACATCCCGGCGGCACCCTGGGATGATGAGGTCGAGGTAGAGGTCCTGACCATGGATCAGCTCATCTCGGCGCACGGAGTGCCCGCCTTCTGCAAGGTGGATGTGGAGGGCCTGGAGGACCGGGTACTTCAGGGCCTGAGTACCCCAATTCCAGCCCTGTCCTTTGAGGCCTTCCCTCTTCAGATCGATCGCTCCGTGGCGTGTGTGGAGCGGCTGGTGGATCTGGGCGAGTACCAATTCCGCACGGTTCGGGCCGAGACCTTCCGCTGGGTCCAGGAGGACTGGTGCACCGCACAGGAGATGATCGAGACTCTGCGGGGCCGCTGTGTGGCGGATGGTTCGGAGGATGTCTACGCCCAGCTGGTGAACGTCCCATAAATCCCAGATTGGGCGGAATGTTCCCACTCCTTGCGGTGTCAAGACCTTGCCCCTGGGAGGGTCGCATCCGCAGGAGGACTGGGCATGAACAACGGACGCCGCACCCACGGGGGCTGGATTGCCCTCAGCTTGGCCATGGTCATCTCGACGGGAGTTGCCGCATTTGCTTGGCAGCACGTCAAGACCAAGCCTGCCATCCGAACACTGAAGGTCACTGGCTCTGCCAAGAAGAAGATCGTCTCGGATGAGATTGAGTGGACGGCCCGCATCGAGACGTCCAACATCGACCGCACGGTGGCCTACCGGACCCTCCATGAACATGTGGAGACCACCCTGGCCTATCTTCAGAGAGAGGGGCTGCCTGCGGCCGAGATTCGCGTGTCCTCCGCGGATGTGGATGAGAACTTCCGCACCGAGTATCTGGGGTCGGGTTCAGATCGCATCAAGCGCTCGGTCTTTGATGGCTACACCACTCGACAGAGCATCTCTGTTCGGTCCGGAGCGGTGAGCCTGGTGGAGCGGCTCTCCCGTGAGGTGACCCAGTTGTTGGAGCAGGGGGTCCCCATCTCTTCATCGCGGCCTTCCTACTACTACACCAAGCTGAGTGAGTTGAAGATCGAGATGCTGGCCGCCGCCTCGCGGGATGCCAGAGAGCGGGCGCAGAACATCGTGACCCAGGCCGGGGAGGCGAAGCTTGGGAAGCTTCGGTATGCGGACATGGGCGTCATCAACGTGAACCCGGTCAACTCGACTTCGACTTCATGGCAGGGCAACAGCGACACGTCGAGCCTGGACAAGGACATCATCACGGTGGTGCACGCCAGTTTCGAGCTGCACTAGCGCTACTCGACGTAGCCCAGGGATCGGAGTGCTTCCTCGAGCGCTTCGGTCCGGTCCTCCACGGTGGCCTGCTGACCGTCCACCGATGCGCCCCAGGCCACCAGGGCTGTCTGGAGCCGCTGTGCCTCCTCGGGGTGGGCGGTCGAGATGTCCGCCGTCATGTGTGGGTCCATGCGGTGGTCGTACAGCGCGTATGCGTAGCCGCCTGAGAGTTGGGGCCGGCCAACGAGGGAGAATTGTGATGTGCGGGCCACTCGCTGGCGCGTTCGCTCCACCGGCCAGGGTGTCCAGGCTTCCTTGAGCCGGGCGGCGTCCGCGGGGTGGTGGGTGATCACGTTGGTGCTGAGCTGTGGATCGGATGACCGGTCGTAGAGACTCTCCTTGCCCTTGGCGCTGCGGCAGAAGGAGAAGCGAGGCCCATTGATGCAGTGCATGCGGCTCTTGCGTCCCGTCACCAGGTAGTCGGTCAGCCGTGCGTGAAGTGCGCTGCCTGATTCTCCCAGGGCCACCTGGGGCCCTGGGGCACCCTCGCGCCAGCGCATGGACAGATCGGCACCGTCGGAGGGGAGGCGACTGGCCGCAGGAATCTGCAGGAGGGACTCCAGGGTGGGGACGGCATCCTCTACGCGAGCCACAGCCTCTGTGCGGCCCGCCGGCACCCCGGGCCCGGCGATGACCAGGGGAACCCGGAAGCTGGCATCGTGGACGTTCGGACCGTGCTCGAAGAACAGGCCCCACTCGCCCATGTTCTCTCCGTGGTCCGCGGTGAACACCACCAGGGGGTCTGTCCGTCCACGGGCTGAAAGCCCCTGGAGCAGGGCGCCCACGGCGGTGTCCGTGTACGCGATCTCGGCATCGTACAGCTGGCTACATCCAGCGAGTGCACCGGTGGCCATTCCGTCCAGATCACTGAAGAGTTTGTACCTGCGCAGCTTGCCGGCTGCGGCCTTCTCTCCCAGCTTGCGGCAGGCAGGGGCTGCTGGCTGGGGGAAGTCGGAGGGGGGCAGGTAGGGAAAGTGGGGGTCGGCGTAGTGGATCCAGAGCATCAAGGGGCAGTCGGCGGGGACCTCGTCTACCCGCGAGAGGGCTGCCGCCGTGAGGTCATGCGCCCGGGCATCATGGAGTACATCAAAGGACTGAAAGCCAGCGTCCAGTCCTTGGTCCGGGCTGGCCACCTTCATGGCGCTCATGCCTACGGTTGCCCAGCCCCGAGACTGAAGCTGTGTCGCGAGCGTAGCCTTCACGGTGATCTTGTCTCCGACCTCCCGTGCTCCGTGGTGGTGGGGCTGCAGCCCTGTGAGCAGGCTGGCCAATGCAGGCGTGGTGCGCGGCAGGGGAGTGGTGGCTTCCAGATAGGCTTGGCCTCGGCCAGCCAGGCTGTCCAGGTGTGGCGTCTGCGCTGCTGGATGGCCTGCATACCCCAGGCGGTCCGCGCGCAGGGTGTCGATGGTGAGAAGCACGACGTCGTGTTGACCGGGCTGTCGGCCCCCGGGACAGGTCAGCGCTGGTTGTACCGAGGCCACTGGCGTGGGCGCGGGCTCAGTCTGGCAGGAGAAGAGAAGCAAGACCCAGGTCATGACACGTCCCCTGTACGTCGCCGGACCAACCAGGCGATGTCCACGCCAAAGGAGAGAAACAGCGCGCCCGTGGCGATGGCAGCCAGGCATGTCCCGACCTCTGGCCAAGGCCACGGCCAGATGGAGGCGGTCAGGCCTCCGATTCCAAGTACACAGGCCGTTTTTCTGCGAAATGCCGGAGGCAGTTCCCGACGGAACCATGGCCAGGCCAGGCCAGCGAGAAGGAAGGCATACCGGGCCAGTCCGCAGAACAGCACCCAGGCCCCCGCTCGGTTCCACTGCCAGGCGAGGATACTGAGCACCAGCATCAGGATGCTGTCCAGCTCCATGTCGAGCTGAGCCCCGTAGGGACTGGCCAGTCCGGATCGGCGTGCCACCATGCCGTCCAGGCCATCCATTGCGAGCGCTATGGCGGCAGCACCTGTCACCCAGGCCGCGTGGGTGGCATCTCCTGGGCTGACCATAAAGGCTGCGATTTCTCCCACCAGGATTCCACGGGCCAGCGTGATCCGGTTGGCGGGGCCAAACCTCACAGGCTGCACTCGGCGTCGAGCGGGTTCAGCGGCGACCAGGGTGCAGACGATCACCGCGCCAGCCAGCCAGGGCGCAGAAGCTCCCAGGCCAAAGATGCTCGCCAATTCCCAACCCAAGACCGCGGCAAAAACCGCGGCAAAAACGCCGTGGGCGGCCACTTTGCGGCCGAGAGGATACACACCTTTGCCTGAACTCACCATGACTGCTGTGTATCCGACCGAAACCCCGGTGACCTTCGATGTCCTCTGGACCGAGATCTGTACGCTTGCCCATCAGGCGGAAGATCTCGATCATGGAATCGCAGTGGCTCGGGATGGAGAGAGCTGGCGTCTAGTGGCGGATGTAGACGCTGAGACTGCCACGCTGGCAGCCCTCTTCCTTCCCCTGCTTTCGCCGCTGCCAGAGAATCGCCCCCTGGTGATCGCTCACCTCGCCCAGAGTCTGGACGGTCGGATCGCACGGCCGGACGGGGAGTCACGCTGGATCACCGGAGATCCGGATCTGGACCATACCCACCGACTGCGCGCATTCTGTGACGCGGTGCTGGTCGGGGCGGAGACTGTGGCTCACGATGACTGCCAGTTGACGGTGCGTCGCTGCGAGGGTCCACAGCCCTTGCGCGTGGTGGTGGACCCTTCGGGGCGGGTGCCAGTCAGCCGGAAGATCTTCATCGAAGGCTCCGGGGCTACGCTTTGGCTGGTAGCAGAGGGTTGCCAGATCCATGCCCCGCACTCGGGTGTCGAGGTGCTGCCATTGCCGGTGGTGGACGGCGCATTCAGGGTGGACGAGATGCTTCGTGCCCTGAGCTCCAGGGGCGTGCGCAGGCTCTTTGTGGAGGGTGGCGGAGTGACCGTGGCGTACATGGTGAAGGCGGACTGTCTGGACCGGCTGCACCTGGCGGTGGCGCCGATGTTGATGGGCGATGGCCGGAGCACGCTGGGCCTCGCACTCGGCACAGATCTCTCCAGCTGCCCGCGTCCAATCGTTGAGGTCCATCCGATGGGCCCGGACTGGATCTTCGACTGTCATTTTCAAGGCAGTGCGGGGTGAAGGCACGGGCATTCTGGGTGGAGGCCCCCGGTCAGGGCGCGCTGCGGGATGAGGCCTTACCAGAACCCGGGCCCGGAGAGGTCCTGGTGAGAATGCTGTACAGCGGCATCTCTCGAGGTACCGAGTCGCTGGTGTTTCACGACCTGGTGCCGGAGAGTCTCCACGAGTCCATGCGATGTCCGCATCAGGCCGGAGCGTTCTCACTACCGGTGAAGTATGGCTACATCGCGGTCGGAGAAATCGCGGCCGGAGATGGTGAGGTGGGCCAGGCTGTCTTCTGCTTGCACCCGCACCAGTCGCACTTTGTCGTACCGGCCACCGCCATCATGTCGCTGCCATCGGAGCTGCCCCCTGCGCGCGCGGTGCTCACTGCGAATCTGGAGACCGCGGTCAACGGTGTATGGGACGGGGAGGTCGCGCCTGAGCAGCAGATCAGCGTCATCGGTGCGGGTGTGGTCGGCTTGCTCACCGCGTGGGTGCTCAAACAGACGGGTATTCGCGATCTGGAGGTCATCGATCTCGATCCTGGCAGGGCCGATGTGGCAGCGAGTCTCGGCCTGTCGTTCGCGACACCGGATCAGGCCCGATCGGACCGCGACGTGATTTTTCACGCGAGCGGGAGTGCAGGGGGCCTTCGGCGGGCGCTGGCACTCTGCGCCAATGAGGCTCGGATCATCGACCTGAGCTGGTATGGAGACACCGAGGTGACCCTGCCGCTTGGGGCGGCTTTTCACGCGCGGCGTCTGACCATCCAATCGAGCCAGGTCGGCCAGATCGCCAGAAGTCACCGAGGCCAGTGGGACTATCGGCGACGCATGGCGCACGTTCTTGAATTGTTGGCCCAGCACCCCGAACTGGATGTGCTGGTGGATGAAGAGAGCAGTTTTGACGATCTTCCCCAGACCATGAAGCGGCTGGCCGCAAGTTCCGGTGGGGTGCTATGTCACCGAGTCCGCTACTGAGGAGGAACAGTGTTTCGTTTGACGGTTCGCGATCGGGTGATGATCGCCCATAGTTTCACTGGTGAGGTCTTCGGGCCTGCGCAGCAGCTGCATGGCGCCACCTATGTGGTGGATGCGGAATTCCAGCGAGAGACCCTGGATGATGATGGGCTGATCGTCGACATTGGCTTGGCTCACGTCGCTGTGGCTGCGGTGCTCAAGACGATCAACTTCAAGAACCTGGATGAAGTTCCCGAGTTTTCGGGAGACAACACCACGACCGAGTACCTCGCACACTGGGTCTGGGGCCAACTGGCCGGCCGAGTGGATGCGGGTGAACTGGGAGCAGGTGGGCTGAGTGGACTGGCTGTCACCCTGAGAGAGTCGGATGTCGCCTGGGCCTCCTACGAAGCGCCGCTGGCTTAAAGCGCTACTCTCCGTCGCGGTCTCGGCCGGGCTGCTCGCCTGGCTGGCGAGCCGCTCGGATACTGACGCACTGCTGGATCTGATCAAGGGCATGCGTCCAGGCTGGTTCCTGCTGGCAGCGGCCCTGATTCCCCTTCAAGTGATTCTCAGTGCTGCACGGTGGCGGCGGGTAGCGGAGGACCTCTCCATGCCCATGGAGTTCAGCACGGCAGTCCGGGAGTACGGGCTCAGCATGTTCTTGAACCAGGTACTGCCCGGCGGCATGACCGGCGATGGGGTGAGGGTGTGGCGACACAAGCGCGGGCACGGCTCTGTCGGTGCACCGCTCCGCGCTGCCGTAGTGGAGCGGGCCTCAGGTCATGTGGCGCACCTGGTGCTCACGCTGGTCGGCCTGCTTCTCTGGACCGAGGTGCACGCTTCTGCACCACCGCCCGGAACCATCCTGCTGGTCGTGCTCTTGCTCGGCCTGTTTGCGAGCGCAGTCGCGGTTCCGGGTCGCATCCCTGGACTCGGTGCTGCTGCCATGGATGCTCGCCTTGCACTGGGTCGGATCGATCGCCTGGTCTTTCACGTGGTGGTCTCCGGGCTGCTGCTCGCCACGTTCCTGGCCGGCTTCGCCGCATGTGCCGCGGCGCTGGGTCTGAACCTGGGCTGGGGAGTACTCACGGCGATACCGCTGGTCATGCTGGTGATGGTGGTCCCGCTCTCGATAGGTGGCTGGGGCCTGCGGGAAGCATCGGCGGCCACTGTGCTGGCCCATCTGGGGTGGTCCACAGAGTCGGCCCTGGCGCTCTCTGCGGTCTACGGCATGAGTGTGCTGGTGGGATCTCTTCCTGGCGCGGCGGTGTTGGGAGGCTCTGGCCCTGCTGCGTCCACCGGTGAGTAGGATGGGCAGCACGGAACAAGGCGGCATAGGTGGTCCCCCCAGCCCGGCCAGGAATTCCATGCGAGATGTACTCACCATCACTGCCACACTGGCGGTCTATGCGCTGCTCCAGGGGATGCTGGCGCTCACGACTTTGATGTACGATCATGAGGCGGTCACCATCACGCTCAGCGTGGATCTGGCGGTGGGCCTCACGGTGTTGCTGGTGATCGCTCGCCTGGGTGCGCGCCGTTGGTGGGCATTCCTCTTTGCACTGTTCTGGATGTGCATCGTGGTCTTCGACATGGCACGAGACATCGGTGGCGTGACCATGGGCCAGGATCCGCTGCTCTATGACGCGGTGCTCCTGACATCGCATCTCCTGATCTTGCTCCGAGACACGCTGGGTACGGACACGACCTGGATTGTGGGCGCGACGATCGGTGGGCTCGTCGGGGGGTTGGTCTTGACCTGGGCGATGTTGTTCTGGCTGATGGGGAGATACCGCTCCCAGCGCATCGGCATCATTGCAATTGTGGTGGTTCTGATTGGGGCGCTCACGGGCGTCACCAAGACCGAGTCGAGCCCCTGGCCATCCCGCCTGAGCACGCCCGACCTTGTGGAGAATGCATCGACCTCCATCGCTCTGTGGCATCGGCTTCAGGAGGGTTTTTCAGGTGCCGCGTATTCCCAGGCGGATGCATTGCGCTTGAACTCGCGGCCGGATGTCCACTTCTACATTGTGGAGAGCTACGGTCGGATCATGAGCCGCAAGCTGGTTCGCAAGGCCTGGAGGAAGCGCCTGGCCGAGATCGGGCGCACACTGCGCCAGGATGGCTGGTTCATGGCAACAGGGCTGAGTCATGCCCCGGTCTCGGGCGGCCGCTCCTGGCTTGCCGACTCGACCCTCTTGTCGGGAATCGAGGTGAAGTACGAGTCGGTCTACCGGCACCTTGTGCCCAGCGCTGCGGAGATCCCGAGCATGGTCCGGATGTTCGAGAACAACGACTACCGCACCATCCTCATTCGTCCCAAGGACAAGGCACGAGAAGGGGTGAAGCTGGTCAATCACTTTGCCTTTGAAGAGACGCTCTTCTTTGATGATCTGGCGTACACGGGCCCATCCTATGGATGGTCTGGTGTGCCGGATCAGTACACCCTGGGTCGACTGCAGGATGAGGTGCTGCTCAAGGATCCTGATCGGCCTCGGTTTGTGTTCTT
>Ga0310342_100002053_pt1 | contig 12820 bp, 18 predicted proteins | sample S15DNA20500_MG_FD_206155 | JGI IMG/M metagenome (GOLD analysis project Ga0310342, IMG submission 206155) | Marine microbial communities from station ALOHA, North Pacific Subtropical Gyre - S1503-DNA-20-500_MG | ecosystem: Environmental > Aquatic > Marine > Oceanic | place: Pacific Ocean: North... | reverse complement strand
CTGTATACCACTTTTCAGCAAACTCGTTATCCCACACTAATTTCAAATATGCACAATCTGAAGGATTTTCAAATTCGTAATATTCTTCTGTTGTATTTTCGTAGACATCAATGTTATTAAATTTCGCCCACGTTATTATAGCAAAGTGCCAAGGAATACCAGTTTCTAGTTTTAAGTATGAATGAAGAATCTGGTATGGCATTTAGCAACTACATTGATCAACAATAACCATCCATGCCATAGCACCCATAATTATAGCGGCTATAGTATACTTGAGTATCTTGTAAAACATTCTCCATGGGAACCACGAATGTCTTTCTACATGAAATTTAGTTTTCAGTTTCCGAAGATTCATATTCTTTTCCTATATCTACATCAGACATTGGAACCCAAAAATCCCAATGGTGTTTTTCAGCATCTCTTACATAATACATCTGATGTTCTTCATTCTTTGCTTCAACAATTCCAGGACGCGATACCTTATCATGTGTTGCAATTGGTATATCAACTAAAGAATACAACCCGCCTATTCGACCATATTCATCAAGTGGCCATTCTCTTGTATAATAACATTTATAATGTGCTGACATTATGCGTCCTCTTCTTCCGCTTCAGTTTCAACCTTTAAAAGATTTGAAAGAATTTCTTCCTTATTCTTATCAATATATTCGTTTGCTTCCTTAAATGTAGGAAACGTTTCTGGACCAGTTATTAATGAAACCCTGTATACTTTTTCATCAGGATCATATGCACCTTCTGCTAATGCATGACCTCTCCAATAAAACATTCTTTCATCATGACGGAAAGATAACTTCTCCCTAATTTGTTCTATAGAAGGAAGATCGGGTGCCTTACTAATGTTGAGTTTTTTGGTTAAGTCTTTACCAATAATACCACCAGTAAGACCCATCCCTGTTGTCACTGGTGTATTTTCCGTACTTTGAGCCATGTTATTCTCCGTCTGTATTGCGGTTACGATGTTTAATCTTCCTACTATACTGGGTTCTTAGACGCTGTATACGCTTCTTAAACGGCGAATTATGCATAAACAGTATCTTATGTCGTCTCGTCTTTAAACGTTGCATAGTACTACTAATAATAGCGTCTTTTTACCGATCTGTCAACCAAAGTATCTTGGTGTTAATCCCTATTACCCTTCTTTCTCCTGGGTTTTTTATCCTTCTTTTCGTCTCTGTCTTCTATTACAGATTTATTCTGTAAATAAAATCCTTTTCCCTGATTACCTTTCCTAGCAACATCTTCACATTTACTTAATCTAGCAATTCCTTGTAGATATATTAAACGAGGAATACCTCTTAATTTATGCTTTTCAGCATTGAGTAATTTCATTTTCCAGGACAGTACTTGTCCTTCAATTGACATTGACATTATTATGCCTCCATTGCTTTTTCTTCTGCTTTACCATAATACTCGTAAGTCTCCGGCTTAACTTCTTCCCACTTGCCTTCAACATCTATAGATATAGTTTGTAAATCTCTACTTGTTTCATGTAATTCGCTTTTTGCATTAAAATTATATACTTCTTCATCATTCCAATCAAAACAAGCGGCGGCATCATTACATGCTTCTTCTATAGTTTTGCCTTCGTAATGTTCAATTAGTTGACCTGATAAGTTATCACTTTCGTCTTCGTAATAACTACACTGGTCCCATATAAATTGTAATGTAACCATTTTTATTATTCTCCAATTTGGTGGGCCCGGTAGGACTCGAACCTACACTCGGTCGATTATGAGTCGAATGCATTCACCAGTTATGCTACAGGCCCTTTGTCTGTCTTATGTACAAATTTAATAATGTTATCCTTTTGCATAAGGGTTAACGTTACTTCTTCTAAGTCATCTGATACATAAAAGGATAGCAAATCTGGATCACCGGCAATTTTACGGCAAACAATATCATTCATCCATGTATCTGCGATGTCACGTTCTATTGCATCGCCGTCTTTTATAATAGTAGTTGTAAAAGGATACCATCCTTCGGCATTTTTATATGCAAAATGAAGAGTCAATACTCTATTTTTTACTTCTTCGGTCATTGTAATCCTTTGAATGTTGACATTATAGTATACATGTCTCCGTACATTACGTCAAGTATTTTAACAACTGGTTGAAAATCACGTAATATATGGTTAACTGCTTCTTCTTTTGTTTTTTCTGTTGTATTGGTAACTCGTATAGTACCATCGACATGTTCCCACCTAACCAACCATGTATTTTTTTCTACAACCATTGAAGTTGTTCACTACTAACTTCATACAAATCTTTATCCACACCGGATAGTTCATGTCTTGAAACAAAGGTAATATTTAATTTGTCTTTGATGTATCGCAATACATCGTTATAATTCCAAGATTCTCCACCAAGTTCTTTCCAAGGTGTTCCTGTTGCCATATCAATAAAACTATCGCCGGCTTCACGTCCTTCTAATTTTGCAACAAGGTTTTTACAAGTGCCCAATACGTAATATACGTTACCTTTTGATCCACCTATATCTAATTTAAGATGACTGAGGTCGTGTTGTATCATTTATAATCCTGAGGGTTTTCGTTTGGATCGGGTTGATCCTCTTCCCATCGTTGCTGTGTTAATTCTTCAGAGATATTGTTCATCTCTTCTTGAGCATCTGGATCCCATGCGCCACAGATAGAACATTCTTGTAATGGATCTTCGTCCCATCTACCTGGTGCAGGGCCATGCTCTTTTAGACAGTCAGTACAAAGAACAAGAGTGGATCTACTCATTCTAAAAATTTTAGGAGCCATTTATCCTCGATGTTTATTAATGTCCGAAGGTTGTTTGGCCCATTTACAGGCCTTTTTACAAACCCTTATAAGGAACTTCTTAATCGATCCTAGACCTTGCATAAGCTTTTACTCCGTAGTCACAGAGGACATCAGCAAATGCAGTAGCGGCCGCTTCGTTTACGCCCATACTCTGGCCACGATATGTTGCCATTGCATGACGCGGAATGCGCCATCCACCACCAATTTCGTTTGTACCAATACCATTGTCCTTAAGGTATTTAACAAAATTACCACGAGCAGGTTTAATTACAACCCACGCAAGACCACAATAATCTCGATCAAGGCCTCCTACTACTGCATCAACTACTGCGGTGTGTGCGGCGGTCGATGCCATACCAAATAAAACTTCTGGATTTGCCATTATGCAAATATCTCCTGTTCACATGAAGTAATATGTTTACATTTATTCCGGTAAACAAAACCCGGACAAGTACATGTTAATTTGGCGCCAGTCTTCTTTACACTATACATAAGTCCTGGCACAGATCCTGATTCATACTTTGCGACTAGTTTCGGAGGAACTACTTTAACCTGACTTGCCGCAACGCGATCCATCATCTTTTTACTGAGAGATCGATACTCATCGATGATCTTCTGTACAGAAGGATCATTCATCTACTAATGCCTGCAATTCCGGAGTCGCTTTCCAAACAAGACCCCATTTGTGACTTTGGTCCTCGTTGACCTGACGGGGGACATCATACCGTCCTTGCATTGTCCATGTCTCAGGATAATCACCAATTGCTAACCGGGTTATACGAAGGGGAGTATCAAACCCACCCTTATGTAAGTTAAAGTCAGCAACTGCGTTCATCAACGTGGGCGTCTTTACAACGTGCTCGCGATTTCCACCTAAAATAGGTTCGCGATATTCGATTTTCCAAATATTCATGATTTTGAATTTCGAATCAGACCGTTTCGTTTACAATAAGCAGGACCACGCAAGTAAGCAGTACCATGCTCATTAACTCGATCTGCTCCCAAGTCGTCCTCGAAGATGTTACCACGTACACCGTTCTTTACAGGAGCTTTCCAGGAACCTTTAAGAATGTCACCTGTTGTCAAGTCAACAAACGAGTGAACACTTTGCCCACCGTACTGTACGTCACCTTTATCAGGATCATCAGTACCAGTCCGGAAACCATCAACCTTGTTCAAGTAGTGTCGTTCTTGCTTAATCACCTTAGCATAACGACTACCAAAAGTTACGCCTACCATGGGCGGAGGACCAAAAGTGAAGTTCATTGCTTTCCAATGATTGTTATTCATCAATTGTACCATATCAGCATATTCATATATGCGAGCGACTGTTTCACGTTTTGCTGGATCCATATACTATGTTACCTATCTGTTGGTTATCTCTTACTATTATTATTGTATGATGTCTTGGTGATCTTGTCAACCTTTTGAGCCATTGTAAGTTGTTGATTTAAAAGGAAAACCAAAAAAAATTGCCATTTTTTGTAGGTACTTGATTTTGCTGGATTTTTAAGTTGTTGATTTTAAAAGGATTTCAAAAAAACTTGAAAAACCCTTTAAATATATAGGTTATTTTTGGGGGTATATTAGCAATATCTTATGAGTATCCGCCCATAAACATACCATAAGCGAACGGATTATTAGAGGTTGGCTTTTTGACGCTTTCTACTTTTGTAGGATCTGTAGATTTTTGCCCTATTTTTTCACCATTTTTCCATAACTCCAATATAATATCATAACCCCATATTTGTTTAACATGTAATAATACTTGGTCCATGTCTTTTTCATGCAATTCTTTACCTTCACTCATTTTATAACCCAGTATTAAATCACGGGTATCTAACAGGTCACAATCTACTATCTGGATATTTGGAACTCTATGATTATATTCTTGTTGCTTTGCTAATTCTTTTCTTATTCTTTTATACCCATTAGTATTATGAATTGCACTTACTTGGAACTCAATAACACCGGCGCTATCTTCTAATAGAAAAAATTTAAAGTCTCTTATAACTTTAGGTGACAGAAATTGCAGTATAAAACTTTCATCGCGATAATTATCTACAATATCTAGTATAGTTTCTTTCCATTCTGTTCCTGCAATATCAGGAAACCATTCTTTATCTTCTTTTGTTGGATTTTCGCATATACGTTTAATATCCATAAACATTGCAAATCCTATAGAATAAGGATTCATTCCACTAAACCATTTTTTATCATATGTGGGTTGATATAAAACATTAGTGTGTAATTTTAAAAACTCAAACATTGTAGATTCACCTATTAGGCCTTTATCATATAATCTATTCATTGTATAATAATGCACAAAACATGCAAAACCTTCGTTCATAATTTTTGTTTGGCCTTGCGGATAAAAGTATATTGAAATTTTTCTAACAATTCTACATAACTCTCGTTGCCATGGCGTTAAATTGGGAGCATTCTTTTCTAAGAAGTAGAGTATATTTTCTTCGGGTGAGCCAATTTGTCCTTTTAATTTTTCTTCTCTTTCTTCTTTACTTTTAAGATTAGGTAATGTGCGCCATAAGTCATTAACTTGTTCTTGCAAGAACTTTTCTCTGTCTTCTTGTTCTTTTAATTCTTCTGCCGCGTTTAATTTTGGTGGTCTTTTATATTTGTAAATACCATATTCTTTTAATGTATGTAAACTATCTAAAAATGTTTCTACTTCGTCTAGTCCATATTTTTCTTCTCACTGTTTGACATACTTTTTAACAAACACCAAATAGTCAATAATTGAATCTGCATCAGTCCATGTTTTAAACAAATAATTATGTTTGAAAAAATGATTATGCCCGAACGCCGCATGTGCTAAAACTAATGCTTGCGTTGTCATTGAATTTTCTTCCATTAGATAGTTAATACACGGATTAGAGTTTATAACTAACTCATATGCTAAACTTGTTTGACCTTTACTATATTGTCGTTCATATTGTGCCCATGTTTTTCCGTGACTCCAATGGCTATAAGATAAAGGAAGTCCTATACTAGAATAAGCATCTAACATTTGTTCGGATGTTATAACTTCGAGTTGATTAACATAAGGATCACAGCCTAGTTCTTCGGTACAAATCTTTTCTATTTCTTCATACGTCTTATCAATGATATTAAAATCCCAGCTAGGTCCGTCGAATAATAATTTCTTCTTAGCCATTCTGTTGTTCCTTTTCGAAGAATGCTCTAAATACAGGATATATATTCTTCTGTTCATATATCCGTTGTAGTTTCATATTATCATATTTTTGCATTAATGCATAATATAATTTTTCTAATCCTGAACCGGCAGTGCCGTCTAGTCGTTCATCTACTTTACCGGGAGTATTAACTATATTAACATATGCGAAATATTGTATAATAGGTAATAGTTTTTCTCTCATTGTGGTTTCTACTGCAAGATTATCTGAAGAAAAGTTATCACCATCTGAGCATTGACTAATATATATGTTCCATGCTTCTAAATCGTATCGTTCTCTTATTATCTCATTAGCCATATCTAATGCTGTAGAAACCATTGTTCCTCCACTTTCCCTTCCACTGAAAAATTCTTCTTCGGTACATTCTACTGCCCATGTGTGATGCCGGATAAAAATTATATCAACCCTATCGTATTTCATAGTTAAGAATAAATGTAATAAAATAAAAAAGCGTTTGGCTAAATCTTTCTCGCGTTGCCCCATTGATGCCGAAACATCAAGTATGCAAAACATGACTGCTGAATTTATTGGATTGGGAACTTTTACATAGTTATTAAATTTTAAATCTATAGGATCTATAAATGGTATTGCTTTCCTACGCATTTTAAGATTAACAATTTTCTCCTTAAGTTCTGCGATAATGGCTCTGTTTTTAGTCATTGGCTTTACTTTAGGAGCATAATTTTGTATTTCTTTTTCTAGTCGCTCAATTTCTTCCTCAAGTTCTTTTATTTCTTTATCCTTGGGAGTTTTTAAGGCAATACGTCTACCGACACTCTTTATCATGCTTTGTTCTAAATTTAGGTTATTAGGAGAACCTTCATTTACATATCCAGCACGACGAGTAACAAAATTTTCTATATTTGCTCTTTTCTTTTTCTTTAAATTAGGTAGTTGTAAATCATCAAATAGCAAATCTAAAAATTCATCTTTGCTAACGTAAAATATAAAATCATCTTCACTTACGCCTTCGTCGGATGCTTCAATTTGACCTGAACCATCTGACTTGGGAGGTTTTCTAATTTTATCCCCTTCTATGTAATCTTGATTTCCTGGTAATATATAATTCTTACTACCGGTTTTAGTATCATATCTAAAACGGGGTTCGCTAACATTTTTGGAAGGGATTTTTACTTTTTCGCCAGACTTAAGATCTTTAACAGAACGATCCTTAATACTTTCTTCTATGCTTTTTTTGATTTGATCTTTATAGCGACGAATAAATCGTTGACGATTAGATAAATTTTTACCTTTGGGATTTTGACGCCTATCAATAATATGTTTGGCCATATTCGCCCTCCATATTATCCAGACTTAGATATCCGCATATACCATTCAACAAGTCTACGAACTTGACGTTCAGTATAACCTTTAGATTCCATTCGTTTAACAAAATCAGTATGCTTCTTTTGATCATCTGTAGATTGTTTTTTACCAAACGATATTATTGGAAGCAGTTCTTCGGTAGATGCAAACATTTTCTTTTCTATAATTTCACGTAGTTTTTCGTAACTTGTCCAATCTGGATTTTTGCCTTTGTTTTTTGCTTTTGCACGTAGTACAAAATTAACAACTTCACTTCTAAAGTCTTTAGGGTTAGCAATACCTGCAGGCTTTTCTATTTTTTCAAGTTCTTCGTTTAATACATCTCTATTAAACAAATTGCCTGTATCATGATCTTTATAATCTATTTCTTGTATCCAGTGATCTGCATATTCAATATAGCGATCAAATAAGTTTTGACCATAGTCGCTATAACTTTCTAAATATGCTTTTTGTATTTCGTTACCAATAAACTCTGCGTATTTAGGAGCAATATGTTCCTTAATAAAATTGATAAGTTCTTTCTCTTTTTCCTCACCCATTTGATTACGTTTAATAGATTGTTCTAATACGTACATCATGTGAACAGGGTCAGCGGCAATTTCTTCTGTATCAAAATTGAATGTTTCGGATAGTACTTTAAAAGCAAATCTAGTAGACGTACCAGTCATGCCCTCATCAAGTCCTGCGGTATCTTTGTATTCTTGCATACTTTTGGCTTGTGGATCTGTGTCTTTTATATTTTCGCCATTGTATATACGCATTTTTGAATATACATTACTGTTTTCATGTTCATGTAATCTACTTAATATAGACGACTGTGCTAACATTTCTAATGTTTCAGGAGCACAAGATGATCCTGCTAGTCCACTTGACTCAAGCATTTTGTCATATATTTTTATTTCTTCATCTACACGTAAACAATAAGGAACCTTAATAACATAAATTCTATCTAGGAATGCTTCGTTGTTTCTATTATTTCTAAATTGCAACCATTCTGCTTCGTTACTATGTGCAACAATTATACCATTAAATGGAATAGCAGAAATACCTTCTGTACCCATATAGTTTCCTTCTTGCGTAGCAGTCAATAATGGATGCAATACTTTAATAGGTGCTTTAAACATTTCAACGAATTCCATCATTCCTTGATTGCCCTTACACAGTGCTCCACTGAAAGCATATGAATCTGGATCATATTGAGAAAAGTATTCAAGTTGACGAATGTCTGTTTTACCTACTAGCGAACTAATGTCTTGATTATTTTCATCACCAGGTTCTGTTTTTACAATACAAACTTGCTTTAGTTTACTAGGTTGTATTTTTACAACACTAAATTTAGTAATATCACCGTCAAATTCTTCTAATCGTTTAAGTGCCCAAGGACTTAATAATCCTGTTAGATAACGTTTAGGAATTTTGTATTCTTTTTCTATTTCATCACCATACTTATCTGCAGGAAATAATCCCAATGGTGTTTCATATACAGGACTAATATCATCTCCTGCTTTTAATGTATAAACAGGAAAGTTTTCCATTAGTTCTTTAAGACGTTCTGCTATAGAACTTTTGCCGCCGCCTACTGGGCCTAGCAAATATAATACTTGCTTACGTTCTTCTAACCCTTGTGCGGCATGTTTAAAGAAACCTACAATTCGTTCTATTGTATCTTCTAGTCCGTAAAAATCAGCAAATGCAGGATATACTCTTACTGTTCTATTTAGAAAAATGCGGGATAATCGTGAATTCTGCGAAGTGTCTACGTGTTCTGGCTCGCCTATTGTTGCAAGCATTCTTTCCGCCGCCGATGCATATGTAAGTTTATCCTTCTTACATAAGTCCAAATATTTCTCTAGAGATAATTCTTCTTCCTTGCTTTTTTGAAAATTACTCTGAAAATTTGCTAGTAATTTGCTTGCCATTGTTTATTCTCCAGTAATTACTTAATTGTATTTAGTGCTATTTTAACATACCAATATACTCCTACAGAATTAATAAATATAGTTATGCGACACAATTTATTAAAAAATTGGAATCTATTAGAAGCATCAGGTATATATAATAGAGATCCAGGCCAAAAATTTGCTAAAAATAATCATGAAATTTCATTTGTTGAAGTACGATCTTTTCCTGAATTAGGTAAGTATGAATCTTCTGAGGAATTAGAAAATGCAGTTGGTCAAGTACAAGAAGAATTAGGAGATACTCCTATTCAATGGACAAACAGAGAAATAGGAAATAAAGCATTTGGTCTAGCATATTTTACAGATGAAAACGGTAATGCTGTTGTATTTGGAAGATTTTTTAGACAAATAGATCGTGTTATGACTGGAAGATGGGCCAATACAGATATGTTGGGTTGGAACCTACAAACAGGTGCCGCTAAAAAAATGCAAACTGGGTTAGATCCACAATCATTAATAAAAACCGAAGCAGTGTTTACAAGTTCTCAGGAAGTTATAGATAAAGTAGTAGCAAACGGATTAGTCGATCCTGTAATGGTTAATGGTTTAACTGCTGTTGCAACAGGCCAACCTCTACCTATTATATTTGAAGGTAGTTACTCTAACATGGCCGCAATACGTGATTACTTTGGAGAAATTATGCAACCGTTAGCATTGCAATCTGGTCTTATTGGCGGTGAAGCAGATGGTGCTAAAGTATTAATTAATAATCAGCCATGGAGTGCTTGTAATATTAAGTGGCCTATGGATCCAACACATAATCTAGTAGATAGTTATATGATTAGTCCGGAAGGAATTGAAATAGGTATAAGTTCTAAGGGCGGTGCAGGTGCTAAGGCGTCTGCTAAAAATTTACATGATGCAATACAAAATGCAGTTGATCGAGGAGACAACGACTTTCTTGCATCTGTACAGTATGCTAGAGATGTAGTTACAATTATAGCAGAAAATAGCCAGTATCAAGGTCCATTAAAATTAGCAATGGCACTTAAAATGATTAATATAGAAGATGCTGATTATGTATTAAAATTAATAAAGGCACAAGTTAATAGGCCAAGAAACTTATCACAGAATTTAATTAAATGGTGGAATAAAGGAAAAAGTACCAAAGGTAATGCTATTGATAAAACTCAACCTAATTATACAGCAGGAAGACATTTACTAGCAAACATTGCACAAGTAGTATGCGATAAAATAAATGCTAAAGCAAAATTTGGAGACCAGGCTCTTAAATTAATGAATCAAAGTAGCATTATACAAGTTTATACTAATGTAGGGAAAGCAGGAGATGATTTAAAATTAACTGGTTTTAAATCAATTTATCCTCCCAACTTTAAAGGTAAAATTGTTTTGGCATCCGACAAACAATACAATGCAACTAGAACTGGCGGTAAATTAAGTTTTACCTTTAAAAAGATTTAAACGCTTTATTACCTATATCTGGTCTATAAAACACACCCGGCCAATAAATTTGTTTTACTCCGTCATATGCTTGATGTTGTGCAGATCCCGGCGATTCTCCTAGTGCAGTTACACAAAGAACTCTACCACCATCAGTACAAACTTTACCATCAATTTCTACAGTACCAGCATGAAAAACTTTTATATCTTTTGAACCTATAGGACCTTTTCGGCTTACAGTACGGAATGCCATATTGTTTAATCCACTGATGGGATCACCTTTGTTATATTTTTCAGGATAGCCATTAGATGCCATAACTACTCCTAATGCAGTTCTATTATCCCATCTTATAGGATAACCTTTTAGTTTATTAGCAAGTGCCGCTAAACATAGATCTGCTAACGCAGAAGTTAAACGCATTAAAATAGGTTGTGTTTCTGGATCGCCTAAACGACAATTATACTCAAGAACTCTTGGTGAGCCTTTTTCATCTATCATTAATCCTACATAAAGGAATCCTTTATATACAATTCCCTCTTTCTTAAAACCATGCATAGTTCGATGCACAATTTCACGCATTATACGTCTATGAACTGGCTCTGTGATAATAGGCGCAGGCGAATAAGCACCCATGCCTCCAGTATTGGGTCCTTGATCGTTTTCATCTCGTGCTTTATGATCTTGAGAAGTTGCAAGAGGTAATGCATATTCACCGTCTATTAAACAAATAAAACTAGCCTCCTCACCTACTAAACATTCCTCAATAATTATTTTTCCTTTAGGAATCCATTTATTAATAGCATCTATGGCTTCTTCTTCTATTGAAGTAACAGTTACACCTTTTCCTGCGGCAAGACCATCTGCTTTTATAACCCATGTTGCAGGATTATTCTTAATCCATTCAATAGCAGGTTCTGCTTCTTCATAAACATTATAACTAGCAGTAGGAATTAGATAACGGTCGAGGAATTCTTTGGCAAAGATTTTCGAACCTTCTAGTTGTGCGGCTTTGCGTGTAGGGCCTAAACAAAGAAGTCTGTTTTCATTAAAAAGATCAACTATACCATCAACTAAAGGATCTTCTGGTCCTACTATAGTAAATTGTACATTATCTTTTGCAAACTGTAATAATTGATCATGTTCATTAGTTTCATAGTGAACATTTACTACACCTGGTTCTAAAGATGTGCCTGCATTACCAGGGGCAACATAAACAGTTTCTACAAGGGGAGATTGGGCAAGTTTCCAAGCAATAGCATGTTCGCGACCGCCGGAACCTATTACTAGAACATTCAATATACTACCGCATGGCCTTCTTCTAGAAGAAGTTGATTTACACTTTGCACAACACCACCAACGAAAATTTCTCCTAGTATCCTACCATACTTGTCGCCTTTGTCTATGGTAGTTCGTAATGTAATTATACTACCAGGAGGGCAAAGGCCTTCGACCCTGTCTTTGGCTCGAAGACCCGCCTCCTTTTCTACCAAGTCCCGTGTACGTGTTTCGGGGGTGTCGATACCTTTAAATCGTACACGCTGTTTTTTAATTACTGTACTAAAACCTAAGTCGATATCTACTTCAATGGTATCGCCATCGACTACTCTTAATACAGTTGCTTGGTATTCGTACATTTTAGAACAATACGTTAACTGAAACGCCTGCTCTTAATGTACCCGCTTCCCAGTCATCGTTAAACGGCAATGTTACACTGGGTGTTACAGTAAATGAACTTGTTTCGGTACTGAACAATACAGCAACATATTCAACTCCGGCTTCTGATCCTGTAAATTTAAAATCATTGATATTCATATCAACATTTCCAAATACACCAAGACCATAAAGGGCCATCTTACCTTCGAGAGTACCGTCGAATTCTGTTTGATTAATATTCCATTCAATAGTAGGTACAAGACTTATACCATAATACTCTGCACTACCTACAACACCTAGAATATTTTCATCATTTGTTGTATATTCATAATAAGCACCAGCACGTAATCCAGGGACTAATCCTGCACCATATGCAAGTCCAAAATCAACTGTGTCGCTAGTTGATAATGTTATACCATGTGACCCTACAGAAAACTTATTTCCGTCTTGATCTGCG
>Ga0310342_100002051_pt1 | contig 12830 bp, 11 predicted proteins | sample S15DNA20500_MG_FD_206155 | JGI IMG/M metagenome (GOLD analysis project Ga0310342, IMG submission 206155) | Marine microbial communities from station ALOHA, North Pacific Subtropical Gyre - S1503-DNA-20-500_MG | ecosystem: Environmental > Aquatic > Marine > Oceanic | place: Pacific Ocean: North... | reverse complement strand
ACGTTGCGGGCGGCAAGCCGGTACGGCCACACCGCGAAAATCATTTCATCGCTGGCGCCGAGAAAGGACTCGTGGACGATGAATTCGTGCCACTGGTTCTCGTAGAGACAACGGTTGTTCGAACCGTCCCGATCGATGGCCCACATGCGTGGCATCGGGTGTCCCGCGTACTCGATGAAGTTGTCGTCGCAGGGATGAAACTGCGCGTGGATCATCTGCATCTCGGTTTCATGAATCGTCTCGGCGGTACCTGTCGCCACATCCACGACGATCAGGCTGAACGCAGCTTCGCCGCGGGAGGCGGTCACGATGAACCGCCCGTCGCCACTGATGCCGCATTCACCCAACTGGCCACCGCCCGTGTTGGCCACCGTTTCCTGCCGTCCCGATTCGACGTCCACGCGCCCGACCCGGCCATCGCCGGTCGTGTAGTAAAGGTGCTTCCCGTCCGGGCCGAACGCCGGCGAAAAGGGCATGAGACCTTCCACGTCGGTCAGGACCCGCGCCGACCGTGCGGTTAAGTCGAAGAGGCAGATCTGTGGTCCGCCGCCGCGGGCTGTCACGAACGCGACCTGCGTGGATCCCTTCGGCGAAGGTGGTCGGAACGAGGGATTTAAAAAGAACAGTGAATGGTTCGTGGACGCATCCGCCGTCAACTGGTGCACGGTGGCACCGGTGTCAACGTCATGCTGCACGCTGTATTCGTTCCGGATGATCTGGCCTCTCGGAAGCATGGCAGTTCCTTTGTCGTGGGCGACGCGGCGAGGGCAGTATACTGACGCCGCCCATGGAATCTACGACGCGTCAGGAAGTATTCGTGGTGAGGCATGGGGAAGCGGAGCCCTGGCCGCTGCCCGCGTATGCCACGCCTCCGGGACCTCCGCTGACCGATCGCGGCCGGGGGGATGCCGAGGGGGCGGCGGTCTGGCTGGCCGGTGCCCTTTCGAACCGCGTTGTCCGCATCGTCCATTCGCCGATGCTGCGTACGCGAGAGACGGCGGACGTGATCGCGGCTCGCTTGGAGGCCGGTCCGCTGGAAATGGATCCTCGCGTGATGGAAATCGGGGTGCGCGAGCCCGGCGAACACGCCCAGGCCCGCATGGTCGATTTTTACCGCGCCGCAACGGAGCATATGGACTGTCCCCTCGTGCTCGTTGGCCACCGCGCACCGCTGGAAGCACTGCTCTGCCACGTTGCCGGGGTGACCATGCCGCCGCGTCCGCAACGCGGGCCATTGAGTCCCGACTGCTGCTATTTCATGATTCCCGCGACGGTCTATCGCATCGACGTCGATACATCGACGGTGGTATTGGCGTACGGTGACACGGAAATCTGGGATCCCGTGGCATTGAAGTGTATCCCTCGTCCGCGCAGTTGAACGGCTGCATTGGGATTCGCTTGTCGCGAAAAGGAGGTCTCGACATGTTACGCCTTGCTGTCATCGGGTTGGGAAACCGCGCGGCGGGGATCATCGACGCCATGCGTGAAGTGGAACCGGACGTCTGCCTCGTGGCCGTCGCGGATCCTGATCGTCGGCGGGTGGAGCAGCGCCTGGAGAAAATGGGGATTGACGCCGCCGGTGTCCGGGACCATTCCACTGCCGACGAGTTGTTGGAGCAGGCCGATGGCTACGACGGCGTGCTCATCGGCACGCGATGCCATCGCCACACGGAAATGGCATGCAAGGTGGCTTGCACGGGGCTGCCCCTCTACCTCGAGAAACCCGTGTCGATCACGGGGAAACAACTGCGGCAGTTGGCCTTGGCCTTTAAAGGGCGAGAGCAAAACGTGCAGGTATCTTTTCCGCTTCGCGCTACCCCGCTGTTCAGCGCCGCGAGGGAAATTGTGGCGCAAGGCCGACTGGGCACGATCAACCAGGTGCAGGCCATCAATAATGTGCCCTACGGTGGTGTCTACTTCGGTGGGTGGTACCGCAACTACGATGAAGTCGGGGGACTGTGGCTGCAGAAGGCAACGCACGACTTCGACTACATCAACCACATGCTTGGCGTGCGGCCGCTGATGGTCGCCGCCACCACGTCGCAGACCATCTACGGGGGCGACAAGCCCGGCGATCTGCGCTGCAGTGCGTGCGATGAACAGGACACGTGCAGCGAAAGCGCCAAAAACCAGGAAGCCCGTGGCGACAACGGGGGAATGGCCATGGACAACTCCGGCGAACCGCATGGCACGGACCACTGGTGTCCCTTCAGCGAAACAATTCGAAACCAAGACGCCGGGTCGGCACTGGTTCAGTACGAAGGCGGTGTACACGCGGTCTACACGCAGAACTTCGTGACGCGGCGCAGCGCCGGGAAACGCGGTGCGATCATTACCGGTCATCTGGGTTCAATTGAGTTCGACTTGTTCACGGAGAAGATTCGCGTCGTCGACCACCATGGTGATCGCGTTGACGAGATATCCGTCAAGGCGTCGTCCGGTCATGCCGGGGGCGACCATGTCTTGGCCAGCGGTTTCATCGCCATGATGCGAGGCACAGGTCCCCCGACGGCTGATTTGCGCGACGGGCTGCTCAGCATTGCCATGTGTCTTGCTGCCCGGCAATCGGCCCACGACCGGACATTCTGCCCGGTGGTGCTGCCGCTCGAATCCGCGGTGCCCTCGCCCGCGCCCGCGACGGAGGTGCCTGTGGCGGGGGCGTGATCGCCGGGTGGAGGATGTGCCGATGGCCGAGTTGAGAACGCAGAGGGAAGCGGCGTTTGGATCTTGCAGGCTCCTTGTTCGTGACGACGACATATCACGCATCACTGTCCAAGGTTGGATTGCCGACGCACGTGCCGTCACGAAGGGTTGATTCTGCATGGGGCGGCGGCATTGTCGTGGACAGATTGCATCGATATCGATACCGCGGACGTATACCTCGACCAATGGGTTCGACAATCGAGCACGCGAGTCAGTCGACCGAAAGTCCGATGGCCCGGCGTGGATTGGTGACCATGAGTTGCCGGACGGTCTCACGTGACAGATGCAAGTGTTTGGAGAGGTTGTCGGCCGTCTGTTCCATGGTGACCACCGCCCCGAGCAGGTGCGCCCGGCCCGGTGCCCAAGCGGCCATGTCGTCGCCGACTTCGACCTCCCATCGGCCGATCTGGAATCGACCTCGACCGAACCCCGCGGCGGGCATGGCATCGGTGACCATGATGGCACGGTCACCGGCGAGCTTGAGATAATTGCCCAGAGCGAAGAAGGGGATGTGAACGCCGTCGCCGATGAAGCAGAGCCAGAGATGCTCGGCCAGGGACAGTGCCCGCTGCACGATGTTGTCATGCCGGTGCAATTGTCCGGGACAGCCGTTCCCGACGTGCGTGATCATCGAAAGCCCGGCATCGATGCCGCCGCGAAGGATGTTTAAGGACGCATCGGTGTGGCCCGCCGAGACCGTGATGCCCTGCCTAGCAAGCCACCGCGTCGTCTTGAGGCCCTCGTCCCGTTCCGGTGCCAGCGTCAAGATCTTCACCAAGCCTTCGCCGGCATCGACGAGGCGACGGGCGTCCTCCTCGTTCGCCGGCCGCAGCGCGTCCACGGGATGCGCGCCGTGAAAGATCGGCTCGTCGCTTAGGAACGGGCCTTCGATGTGCAGTCCCGGGATCAGGCTTGCGGCCAGCGGATCCTGTTCGCGGAGGGCGACCACGCGCCGGATGCGCGGGACCATCTTGTCCATGCTCTCGGTGATGATGGTGGGCAGCACCCCCCCGACACCCGCTTGCTTGAGGGTTTCGAAGACGCGATGGAAATCGTCGGCGTCCAGCGCGTCCTGGTTGAAGTCGACGCCGATGTAGCCGTTGAATTGCAGATCGAGACAGCCGTCAATGGGGGTCATGGCGTCGTGGTCAACTTCCGGTGGTGGAGTTCAGAAGCGATGCGGAAGCGGTGTCGAGATAGATCGACGCACGCGGATGGGTCAAGGTCGCCGATGCAGGGCATTCGGCGGTCAATGGTCCCTCGATCGCGTTGCGAACCGCCTCCGCTTTGCGCTGATCGGGGACGCAACAGAAAAAGTTATCGACGTTCAGCAAGGTGGGACATGTCAGCGTGATCGCTTCGGACGGGGAGGCGTCCAGCGAAGGGAAATGTCCTTCGCCCACCTGCTGCATACGGCAACGGGTGTCCATGGCGACACGCTTTACTGCCTGGGTATCGTTGAAGTTGGCCACGTGGGGATCGTTGAAGGCGATATGTCCGTTCTCGCCAAATCCGGCGAAGCAGATGTCGACCGGGGCCTTGGCCAGCAGGTTGCCGTAGCGGTGGCATTCGGCGTCGAGGTCATCGGCATCGCCGGCCATGTAGTGGGCTGCGGCGGGGTGCACGATGTCGACCAGGTGTTCGCGAAGCCATCGACGAAAACTGGCGGGATGCGTGTCGGCCATGCCGACGTACTCATCCATGTGGAATATTTCCACTGCCGGCCAGGGAATGTCCTGTCGCGTCAGATGGTCGATGACCTCATTCTGCGAGTTGCCGGTCCCCACGATGATGCGGGCGAGCCGACGCCGCGTCACGGCTTGCCGAATGATCTTGCCGGCGGCCTCGGCGGCCGCGGCGCCCATCTGACGTTTCGTGTCGAAGACGTAGACCGGCACTTGCTGAACATGGAAGGTGCGGGGGGGTGGTGTCGTCATCGTACGCTCGTGCCGTGGAGAGGACCTGGGTTCGTGGCCGAGGGTGGGGGATTGCTTCCGCGTGGCCGGTCAAGTTAGAGGTGGGGCCGGGGAATGTCAATGGATTCGCCGCGAATTTGTACCGATGGGCAAGGCTGTCGACATGCCGTGCTTATTCACGCTGCCGACCATGCGGTTACCGCACGGCGGCGTCGATCAGTCCACGCATGTAGCCCACTGCGAAAAGCCGTCCCATCATCGCATAACCGGGTGGGACGGGGATGTCGGCGCCGTTGTAGGTGTCGGGCGTAATCGCTTCAGCGTCGAGGCCACCGTAATCGATCGTGGATGCGGTGGCCTCGCCGGCGAGTGTGGGGGCGTGATCAGGACGCATCGGGCCGTCGAACCCCACTTCGTGGTAGGTCTGCATCGCGGCAAACATGTCGGTCTTCCCGTTGTCGTGGAACGATTCTGCGAACCTGGGAAGGCACCCGCAGACGTCGCGAAAATGGGCGTAGTTGATCCGGTGGCCGAGTCGTCGGATGGTCGCGGGAATGTCGACACCGATTTCGGCGAAGCATCCCTGGCAGAAACAGATCCCGTTGGCCGGGTGGTCGACGAGACCGATCAGGCGTTCGAAGCATGCCGGGTCGTGCAGGATCTGTGCATGGCCCTTGAAGGTCGAAAGGGGGGGATCGTCCGGGTGTGCCGCCAACTTGACCCCGGCCGACACGGCCACGGGCACCACCGCTTCGAGAAATCGGTGCAGGTTTTCCCAAAGATGCGACGCCGTTATCAGGGGACCCTCGGCATCCTTTTCAACGGTGTCGGCGTCGAAGGCCGTGACCTCGGCGCCACCCCGCTGTGGGAAGTCGGTGCGCGTGCGTGCCCAGTCGTCGTTCGGCATGAAGTTGTAGCAACAGACATCGATGCCGGCTTCGCCCATGTGGGACAGAAGACGTTGGAAGGCTTCGGTCTGGGCATCGCGTCCCGGTCGGCCGTGCACGATGTCGTCGAGGGGAATAAAGCCCTCGATCACGGACAGCCGCAGGCCGTGCTGATGTACCCGGTCACGAAGGATGGCCATGTCGTCCCGCCGCGGTCCCGGGTATCGACCGACGATGTCGGTGACACCGATCTGCGAGGCCAGCGTCAGGTTGTGGTCGTTCATTTGTGTCACGACAAGAGCAAGACGCATCGCAGTGTCTCCGATGACGTTGCTTCCCCAGGCTTGCGGTACCCGTGACCAATCCAGTGATGAATCGGGGACAATGGATCAGGGACCGGCGACGACGGCTGTGGCGCCATCCGCCGCAGCGTGCCGGGCTTGCAACGCCCGTGCCGTGCGAAGGATGGCGTCACGCACGTCGTGGCTTGGTTGCCATTGAATGCCGGAGCCCGTGGTCTTCAGATCGGCACAGGTGAAGTCCTGGTAGAAGGCATAGGGGTTTTCGAAGTAGTCGGGGGCATGGTCGGTGCCGAGGGCTTCGTTGAGGGCGTTGATGATTTGGTTGAACGTGGTTGCCGTGCCGGAGCCCACGTTGTAGATCCCGCTGTGGGCCTCTGGTCCCGTGGCGGCGATGGTTGCATCCACGACGTCCCAGACCGGGACCTGGTCGCGGGCCTGCTCGCCGTCATAGAAGATGCGAGGCGGCCGCCCGTCGAGGATCTGCAGGGCCAGTTGGTGCACCATGCTCGCCATCTTGCCCTTGTGCCCTTCGTTTGTGCCGAAGACGTTGAAATAACGCAGGCCCACGACATGGGCGTCCGGGTGCACCGCAAGGGCCTGGCGGTGCAGGTTTTCCATCACCCACTTCGAAAACCCGTAGACGTTGGCGGGATCGCCCGCGTCGTTCACCTGGAACGGGCGGTGCTGGAGGGTGGCGCCGCGAGCGGTCTGCCCGTAGGTGGCGGCGCTAGAGGCCCAGACCAGCGGAATCGCGTGGGCGATGGCGGTGTCTAGCAGCACCCGGAACGGTGCCACGTTGTCATGCATCATGACAGCTTCGTCGTGGATGGTCGTATCCGTGATCGAGGCCTCGTGAAAGATCGCGTCAGGCCGGAAGCGGCTGATCAGCGAGGGCAGGTCGATGTCATGTAGTGCGCCGGTCACGACATCGCCCGTGAAGGGCGGCACGTCGTCGCCAGGGGGGTTCAGGTTGGCGAAGGTGCCGGTGCGAAAATCATCGATGACCAGGACCTCGGCCCTGTTCTCCACCTGAAGTTGTCTGCTGAGATGGCCGCCGACGAAACCGGCGCCCCCCGTCACGATGACTCGTTGCATGGTGTGGTGCCTGTCGAGGAATGCATGTCCGGGGCTGGCACGATCGCCCACCATGGTAGCAGCGTGGGAAATGTCGGGCCCACGGGCGTGCGTCCACCTGGAACGCATCATGCACGGCATGTTGGAGTCGTCGAGACAAGGCTGATAGACCGGATCGTGGACGTGTCGGCTGGCAATAATGAAGAAAGGTGGGGCCCCCGATCACATGGTGGTGCCGACGAGCCCATCGGACGGCACTGGAGGTGGCAGGAGGGGCCCGTCGCCCGATCAAGCGTGGTGGCGGCCAGAGCGGATCAGGCCGCGGGCTGCTGCCGCCGCCGGTCGGTCTGACGGCGGGTACGGACGGGATGGGGTGACCGTGCCCGGCGGTCCAGTTCGTTGTCGATCGCGTCCACGGTTGCGGGGCTGCCTAGGATCGCCAGTACCAGCAGTTCCTCACCGGAAGCGTGTCTGATTCGGTGTGTCTGTCCGCGTGTCATGGGTTTGCTCCTCGTCGTGGTGTTCTGGTCTGTTTCCCGGTCCACAAGAGGATTCGCAATTTTGGCCCAGTCCCTGCGCACGGCGGATGATTTTTAGACGAATCGCACGTGTGCCCCGTTGCCGTGCGGTTTTCACAGCGTTAAACTACGCGTTATGAGGATCCGACGGGTCATCATCGCCGCAGCGCTGCTGGCTTTGCCAGTGGTGGGATGTTCTGGGGGCCGAGGAGGGGGTGGGCGGTTGATCCCCGACGATTTCGCCGGCCCGATTGAAGATCCCGCCTTGGCCGAGCCGACCGATGCCGTGGCCGCCGAGGTGACACACCGTGACTCGCGAGGATCCCAACCCTTGCCCGAGGTCAACGCGACCCCCGACGCAGGTGCGGAAGGGGATCCCGTCCGGCAGCGCCCGCCCCGTCCATTGACCGCCGATCAACGCCGCGCCTATGACGTCGACGCGATGGTCGGGCAGGTCAATGGTCAGCCGATCTATGCCCGCGAGGTACTCAAGCCGCTGGACGCCGAACTGGAGGTGATGGGCCAACAGTTGTCTCCGAAGGTATTCCGCGGGCGACTGACCCGGCCCGCGGCGGACGGCTCCCGCCTCATTCCCGATCGACTGACCGGTATCGTGATCGACGCGCTGATTTTGGGTGAGGCCGAACGAGACTTGTCCGACCAGGAGCAATTCGCCGTCAAGAGCCGCCTCAAGGAGATCCGCGAGGAACTGTTGGATCGCTTTTACAACTCCATCACGCTGGCCGAGACCTCGCTGCGAGAGTCCACGGGGCAGGGTCTGGATGAAACGATCGAAGGACGTCGCAAGGCGATGATCGTAGAGCGGTACGTGCGTCAGAAACTGCTGCCGAAGGTGAATGTCACCCGGTACGACATCGAGAACTACTACTCCATGCACCTGGATGAGTTCAACGAGTCGGCGGGGCGGAAGGTGCGGATCGTGCGTACCGATTCGCCGACTCACGCCGACGAGATCGACGTGGCGTTGTCCGCGGGCACATCGTTCATCGAGATGGCGTCGAGCCGATTGAACCGTTACAAGCCCGGTGATGGGGGGCTCTACTCGGAGCGGACTGTGGGAGAACAGATCTTCGGACCCGCACCGCTGAACAAAGCGGTGCTCGCCCTGGATGCCGGAGAACATTCTGCCCGCATCGAACATGGCGGTTTCCATATCTGGCTGTTCGTCGAACAGATCTATCCAGGACAAGAAAAATCGCTCGCCGAGGCACAGGCATTCATCCGCGGAAAACTGCGAAGGTTGCAGTACGCCCATCTCTTCGATCGGTACCGCGGTCGGCTTTTCACCTCGTACATCGACAGTCTCAAGCGCCTCCAGAAGGTGGGAGGGCCCGACACCTCGCTGCAACAGATGGCCGACATGCTCGTCGATATTGCGGTGAGCCGGTATGCCGTGTCGCAATGAAACCGTGGCAAGCGATTGTCCAGCGATGGAACACGGCGCTGGCCCGCCGCGGCTCAACCGCCGTACGCGGCGAACGGTGCGTGGTCTGCTACCTGAAACAGCGAGGATACCGCGTGTTGGCCACGAACCTTCGTACGCGCCGAGGTGAAATCGACATCGTGGCCGAGGCGCCCGACCGTTGCACGATCGCCATCGTCGAAGTCAAGTCATGTGCCCGCCGCGATCCGGCCCACCCACCGGAGATGCGTGTTGGCCCGGCCAAGCGTCGGCGTCTCATGGCCTTGGCCGTGCAATTGGTTCGCCGCTACGACCTGGCTCGTCGGCCGATTCGCTTTGACATTGCCGGGGTGAATCTGGATGCTCCGAAGGCTGCGCAGGTACGCTACCACGCGGGTGCGTTCGAATCGAACGTATGAAGCAGTGGACTGTGACGACGCCGTCCGGCGCCGCGTCGCCGGGTGGCCCTTACGACGCCAATTGTTCATTGACGATCTTGCGGAAGGCGTCGATGGGAGGTTCGCAGCCGGTCCAGAGGCGGAACTGTGCTGCGGCTTGGCGAACGAACATTTCGACGCCGGAGATCGTCATGCAGCCGGCGTCGCGAGCTTCGCGGAGCAGTCGGGTATGGATCGGGTTGTAGATGGTGTCGAATACCACGGTGCCCGGACCCCACCCCGTGGGCGCCTGGCCGGCCGGTACGGGTGAGGCCTCGGTGTCGGGATGCATCCCGACCGACGTGCAGTTCACGAAGATCTGGCAGCAGGCGTGGCAGAGTTTCTCGAGGCGAGCGGCAACCACCTTGCCACCGAGATCGGCCATTTCATCTGCCAGTGCGGCGGCGCGATCGAAAGTGCGGTTGTAGATGACCACGGTGGCCCCGTGGTGGGCGAATCCCGCCACGATGGCACGGGCTGCGCCGCCGGCTCCCAGTACGCCCACACGCTGTGACTTCAGTTCGGACGGTTGGATCCCCATGCTGCTGCAGACCGCATCAAGGGCGCCAGCGTAATCGGTGTTCGTGGCATGCAGGCGAACCTTGCCGCTTTCCCGCCGCACGGTCAGGGTATTCGCCGCACCGATGCGTTGGGCCAGCGGATCCACCTCTCCGCCCTGTTCCGTGACGAACCTAAGCAGGTTCTCCTTGTGCGGAATCGTGACCGACGCCCCTCGGAAGTGCAGCGACTCCATCGATGTCCATGCCTCGACGGTGGCGCTGAACTGCTCGAAGGACGGGGCGATAGGCAGAGGAAGATAGACGCCGTTGTATCCCACGGCGTCGAACCCCGCGTTGTGAATATGTGGGCTCATCGAGTGATCTACGGGATGACCGATGACGCCGAACACTTCGGTCTGCTCATCGATGGCTTCCCAGCGGTAGCGCTGCCTGACTTGGTCGATCGTCGGCTGACCGGGTGCGGTTCCGGCCCCGTCTGCCAGGGCGGCGAAGGTCAGCAGGGCGCCAAACTTCCGCGCGAGGATCCTGCTTGGCAGGCCGTACGGTCCCATGCAAAGTGCGATCGTCGGTTTGTGACGCTGTTGAACGATTTCAAATACTTCTAGGTTTTCGCGCAGGGAGCGGGCCCGCCACGCCACTTTTATCGCGCGACATGCCGGCGTGGCGACCATCGCTTCGATGCGCTGGTAAAGGTCGATCGGCCGTATCTCGAAATCATGCGTCGAGAGAATCAGCCCCGTGGTGGTGCGCCGGGTCTGTCCAGGATGATCCACGGCGCCGGTCGCGGATTCACGCATCTCGCGGTCATGCTGGTAGGACGCCAGTTCCACATCGATATAGGCAGGCGGCCGCGTGCAACGACCCACCGCTTCGACCAGGTGCCGCCGTACGGATTCGTCGCCCTGGAACGCACCCCCTTCCCAGTCGGGACGGCAAGTGATGATGCAGGGCAGCGCCGATTTTTTGATCAGGTCCAGCAACTGGTCGGGCTGACCGGTGAAGTCGTCGATTCGGAACTCGACGAGGTCGGCCCCTCGCCGTGCCGCGTCGGCCGCGTCGGCGAGAGCCTGGTCGTGGGATTCGACGTGAATGGAAACCGCGAGTTTGGTCATTGGGGCACGTTCATAAGATGATATCGTGTTTCATCAACGGTCTGTCGCCGTTTTTCCTATCATGCCCGGTCCGAGGTTCGCATGGCCCAGATCAAACCGTTGTCGGCGCTAATGTATGCCTGCAAGGGCAACGATGTCTCCAAGCTCATCGCGCCGCCCTACGACGTGCTGGACGAAACGTCGAAGGATCGACTGCTCCAAAGCGATTCGCACAACATCGTCGCGATCGATTTGCCCCACCTTCCCTCCAAGACGGTGGGGCCCGACACGGCCTACGACGGCGCGGGTCGCCGATTTCAGCAGTGGTTGGCCGACGGCGTGATCCAGCCGACTTCGGCCCCGGCGCTTTTTGCCTACAGGCAGTCGTTCGAGGCCCGCGGGCATGCCTTTCAACGCATGGGCCTGATTGCGAACGTGGCGATTCAACCCTTGGCCGCATCGGATGCCGGCCCCGCCCCGCGAGGAGCTATCCACCCACACGAGCAGACTTTCAGTGCTCCCAAGGCCGACCGCCTGAAGCTGATGCATGCTACGGGTATCCAGTTGTCACCTGTCTTCGGCATGTTTCGCGACGAATGCGGCATGGTTGGCCAGCGGTTGGTGGCTGCCGCCGCTGCCGGTCCGCCCTTGCTGCAAGGGCGGACGGTGCATGACGGCGTGCTGCACGAGTTGTGGCCTTTTGCCGACGCCGAGGCCATCGTGGCCGCCTTTGGCGATCGGGATCTTTACATCGCCGACGGACACCACCGGTACACGACGGCGGTGACATACATGAACCAGTGCGGTGCCCAGCCCGGCCGGGATCCGGCCGGGTGCTGCATGTTTGTTCTGGTGCCTATGGAAGATCCGGGCATGATCGTCCTGCCCACGCATCGGGTACTGGGAGGTATGGCTGGCTTCACGGCACAGCGGTTCCGTGAAGAAGCAAACGGCCTGCTGGCCCTGACCCCCTTTCTCGATGGCGACCTTGTCTCGCTGGAAAAGGCCTTGCCCGGTGCCGGGCCCCATGCCCTGGGGATCTACTACGGCTCAGCCAGTTCGCCCCGCATGGCGATCGCGACGACCGTGGGACCGGATCCCCTGGCGGAGACCCACCCGCACCGCTCCGAGGCGTGGCGCCAGCTCGACGTCGCTGTCGTCCAGCACCTCCTGGTGGAGCGTATTTGCGAACCGACCTTTACCCCGGGTGGGAAAGTGACATGGGCTTTCCCGCACGACTTGGAGACGGTGGCGGCCATGACTGATGGTGCTGAGGATCGACTGGGGGTGGTAATGCAGGCCACGCCGCTGGACGCTGTGCAGCAGGTCAGCGACCACGGTGAACTGATGCCGCCGAAGAGCACTTTCTTCTATCCAAAACTAGCCACCGGCATGGTGCTCAACCCGCTGGCATGAAGAGAGGCCTAATACCCCTCTACGGGCTTGGACAGGGCCCGGCGGCGGACGATCCTGTCGAATCGGGTGGCGTAAGGAGAAGATCCATCCCTTGACGTTGCGCCCTAAAAGCGGGTTTGGCCGCAAGGGAAAAGGCCCTTGGGGGCCGTTCATCAAGTTGAGGGTGAGAGCGGCACCCCCGATATTCCCGATCAAGACCGCAAGAGCCTGTGTACCGGGCCACCTTCCTCCGACGCTTCGGTGCTGTTTCCGACATCGTGTATTCGTGGTAACATACTTGGCCCTATGGACTTGAACACCGAGCCATCCTTGTCCGAGGCGACCGACGAGCAGCTCGTGACCCTCTACCGCTCGGGCCGCGACGAGGCGTTCGAGGCCCTGCTGGGGCGGTATCGGCAGGAACTATTCCACTTTCTGATGCGGTTCACCGGCAGTCGGGCCGCCGCGGAGGACGTCTTCCAAGAGGCGTTTCTCCAGATTCACATCTCAATCGATAAATTCCGCACAAATTTACGATTTCGTCCCTGGCTATTCACAATTGC
>Ga0310342_100002050_pt1 | contig 12831 bp, 9 predicted proteins | sample S15DNA20500_MG_FD_206155 | JGI IMG/M metagenome (GOLD analysis project Ga0310342, IMG submission 206155) | Marine microbial communities from station ALOHA, North Pacific Subtropical Gyre - S1503-DNA-20-500_MG | ecosystem: Environmental > Aquatic > Marine > Oceanic | place: Pacific Ocean: North... | reverse complement strand
TCTTCCGCGCCGTCTTGATCGTGCCAGAGGAGAGGTTCGTCGAAACCGGGCCGTTTCAGCTGCCCATCGTCGGATGTCATCAGGTAGACATAGACCCGGTAGTCAATTCCGGCGTCAAGAAACATGGAGCTGCCACTCGCATAGACCGCGACCACCCCTCCCGGATGCCGGCTTGATGGCCTGGCGAACGAGAGCCTGCCGCTACCCCGGGCCTGGCCACCCTGCTGGTTGATCCGGAGAAGCGGTTTTCCCCAGCCTGCCGGACCACCCCGGTAACCAGCCACCCAGAGAAAACCAACCCGTGCTTCATCGTGATCCGTCCAGTCACCACTATCCATGTTTTCGCTCAAGAGGATCGTGTGTTCCAGTCCATCCCCAGCCTTCAGGGATTCCCGGGAGACAATCGGGAGCAGGGCCGAGCCAGGATCAAAGCGGTCGATAAAGACCCCGTTGGCAGGCCAGTCTGCCGGCAGTCCCGGTCCCTGCCGGTCGGCCACGGGAAGATCGGCAAGGCCGGTGTTGACAACAAAAGAGAGCCAGCTTCGCCGGGCCCCCTCCTCCAGTCCGGGCGGTGGATCCTGGGGGCAGACCATTTCCGGCACGTACTGGTGCTTCAGTTCCTGCCGCTTTTCTGGCGTGGCTGCGGCGCCAAACATTTCATGAATCGTGGCCCAGGGGCCTAGCCGCTGGTCGGCGGCGGGATCGTATTCCAGGTCAGCCGGATAATAGGAGACGCCGAGGAAAGGAAGCACGGCGTAGGCCCAGCTCGCATATTCCGCTTCCGCCCCGGGCCCTGCCACGTTCACCCGATAGGAGGGAAGCTCTCCTGCCACCGACTCGAACCGCCGGGTCGCGAAGTAAATATCGACCTGTCGCTTTTCACAGAAACGGATCTGCGACTGGACCCGCTGCTGAAAGATCAGCGGAAAAAGAAAACCGAGCCCGAGCAACACGACCACCACGATGATTACCAGCTCGACACGTGTCATGCCAGCAGAGCAACTCCTGGTGGATCGACAGGAGCGGTCCAGCAATCCAATCCCCTTGCCCATCTGGCACCTCGTTACCCTATCCCAGCCGAGTATTCCACTGCAGGCGGTATTCTAACGGTTCACGGCTAACTGCTAACTACCAAACCAATTGTCCTGCTCACTTTTCCTGTCCCGAATCCCTTGTCGAGGCACGCTCGACAGCCGTTTCCATGGTGGACAGGTCGTTGTGGCGAGCCAGATCCATGTGCCGGAATATGGCCAGCCGGACCAGCTCAACTTGACAATCAGCCGGGTCATGAATTCAATTGGAAAAGCGTCCTTCTTTCACCGCGTTTTAAAGGGAAACTCCAGGTTGAATAATCGTACCCGTTTCACCAACCGGCGCGCCTTCACGCTGGTGGAGATGATGGTCTCCACCGCCGTCAGCCTGATCTTGATCCTGGGCGTGGTGGAGGCATTCCGTGTGATTGGCGAGGCGGTTGCAGACGGGCGGGCCAGCCTGAACATGTCCGGCCAGGTCCGCACGATCACCAACCGGCTGCAGAATGACCTGGCGGGCGTGACGGTCCCTTCCCGCGCCTGGGCCCTGGAAGGAGCAGGGCTTGGCTATTTCGAGATCGGGGAAGGCCCAATTACCGATTCCTTCAACTTCGGCACCGATGGCTCCCCTGGTATCGGGGGCACGGATGATGACGGAAACAGCGTGGTCGATGATGTAAGTGAACTTGGCTGGCCTGGCAGCGACGACAACCTGTCGCTTTTCTACCGATCCATGCTGGGAGATTTCGACGATTACGTGTCCTTCACGGTCCGCAGCCGGGAGGGCCAGTTTGTCGGCCAGGTTGTCCATCCCGGCTGGGATCTTCGCTGGGGAGTTGCCGGAGTGGATGATGACGGACAAAACGGAGTGGATGACATAGGCGAATTTGCCTGGCCCGGATCCGACGATATCAGCCAGGTCCGCTCCAACGAGGCGGAGATTATCTGGTGGACCGAACTGGACGACGCCAACCTGGACGGCATATGGAACCCGCTCCCGATGGAGACTTTCACGCTCCGTCGCAGGGTCCTGCCCGTGTTTACCGAACTGAACAGGCACCCGGGACCGGATGGTCGCTGGGGGATTGCCGGGCAGGACGACAATGGCAACGGTGTGATCGACGACGTGGGCGAATTCGGCGCCCCGCGATCCGATGACCTGCGGGCGCTATTGATCAGCGCGGGAAACATCTCTCTTTTCCATGAATACAATGACCTCTCTGTTCACCAGGACCCAAGTGGCCTGTACGTAGCCAACTCGCTGGCCGACCTGACTTTGCGGCATAACCGGGTCGGACATGTCCCCCTGGCAGGTAATTTCCCCAATTACACCGGCTACCATCCCGGCCCCGACGGTGCCTGGGGTGTGGCCGGTACTGACGATGATGGAAATGGGGTCACCGATGACATCATCGAACTCGGCCGCGGGGATGACCTCCGCCTCTTCCCCCGCTTTAACGGACTGCGCTGGGGAGAGGATATCATGATCTCCCATGTGCTATCGTTTGATGTAAAAGTTTTTGACCCCCGGGCACCGATCCGACTGTATGACCCGGATGCCAACGATGTAGGGGATGAAGAATCACTGGTGCCGGGAGATCCAGCCTATGCGCTTGGACTTCCCGTTGTTGGACAGGGTGCTTTTGTCGACCTGTTTTACGGTCGGATCCGTGGCATGGGTAACGGAGTCACATCCCTTTTCTCCGGGCCTCCTCACCCAAAATCGAAGCTCCACCTGGTCACACCCTATGCCACTTACGATACATGGTCGATGCAATATGAATCGGACGGCCTCAACCAGGACCTGGATGCGGTTACCGATGAAGGGACCAATGGGCTCGACAACGCCGACCCCAACCTTGCAGCCAACCTGCAGAACCCGGCGGTGGACGACGTCACGGAACGAGAGACCTCGCCCCCCTACCCCTTCCCGCTGCGTGGCATCCAGATCACGCTCCGGATCATCGACCCTGACAGCCGCCAGTCCCGCCAGATCACCGTGGTGAACGACTTCACACCGGAATAGCTTTCCCACCGGTAAGCCCGCGTGAACCGGTCGATTTTCCAAGGCGGGTTTTTCCATGCACTCCATCCGACTTGCCGGTCCCTGGCAGATCATTCCTCTGGCGCGCACCCGCTGGTCCAGCGAGGGGCAATCGGTCGAGGAACCAGGCCCGCTGCCCGAGGGAGGCCGTGGCACGGTCCCGGGTGACTGGGGAGAGTTGCTGGGAGAAGAGTTTCGGGGACAGGTCCAGATGGAACGTTTCTTCCACAAGCCAACCGGGCTGGAAGCAGACGACCGGGTCGAGATCGTCCTAAGTGAAGTCGATGCGATGGGAACTGCCTCGCTCAACGGGCAGTCCCTGGGGACAATCCCACCCGGTGGGGAACCGGCTCGCTTTGAAATCCACCGGCTGCTAGAACACAGGAATTGCCTGCTGGTAACCGTGGAATTGCCCCGGCTGACCAGTGAAAGTGCGTCGCTTGCACGCCCCACCGCCCATCGCAAGGCCGGAGGGATCCTTGGCGAGGTACGACTGGAGATTATCCCAACCGGTTAAGCAGCACGAAGGAACCAGCTCATGGCCCGCCAGGTGACCCGCTTTGCTTCGCACTCCCCTTTCCTGCTCTTTGCAATCACCCTGGCGACATTTGCGGGCTGTGGTCATGAACCGGCATCCCCAGGTCCCGACCCTGCCGGACCATCCCCTGCCGTGGATGCCGCCGAAAAACCTGCCTTATCCAGACCGCAACCGGCTGTCGCTGTGGAAGCGACACCGGCCCCTGAACCCCTGCCATTGGATGCCGGTGAACGCGCCGCCGGCTGGATCCGGCTTTTTGACGGCAGCACGCTTTACGGCTGGCAGCCGGCTGGCAAGGCGAATTGGCAGGTTCGCGATGGGGCGATCACGGTCAGCGAGGGAGAGGTGGGGCTGCTCTGTACCACCACGCGATTTGTCGATTACGAACTGAAGCTCGAGTTCAAGGCGGACAAGGGGACCAACAGCGGGGTCTTCCTGCGGACACCACTCAATCCGAGCGACCCCTCGGTCGACTGTTATGAACTGAATATTGCCCCACCTGACAATCCCTTCCCCACCGGTAGCCTGGTGGCCAGGAGCAAGCACGAGCTGAAGAGCGAGTCGACCGGCTGGCAGAACTTTCATGTCACCGTTTCAGGGGGAGAGATCACCGTCGTGCTCAATGGCCAGACAGTAATGGACTACCGTACCGATTCACCACTCCCAGCCGGTTTCATCGGCCTGCAACTGAACCAGGGGGCGGTAGCTTTCAGGGAGATCAAGCTTAAACCGCTGGAGATGACCAGCCTCTTTAACGGCACGGACCTTTCCGGCTGGAAAACCGACCAGCAGATGGCCAGCCGGTTCCGTGTCACCGAGGAGGGCTGGTTGAACGTCAAGGATGGACGGGGCCAGCTGGAGAGTGATCAGCTCTTTGGTGATTTTATCCTCCAACTGGAGTGCATCACCCACGCGGCAGATCTGAATTCAGGCATCTTTTTCCGCTGCATTCCTGGAGAACAGATGAACGGCTACGAATGCCAGATTCACAATGGTTTTCAGCAGGGCGACCCTACCCGGCCCAAGGACTGCGGCAGCGGGGGAATCTTTCGCCGCCAGGACGCTCGCCGCGTCGTCGCCAGGGACGAGCAATGGTTCCCGATGACGATCGTGGCCGATGGGCCCAGGATCACGACCTGGGTGAATGGTTACCAGGTGGCCGACTGGACCGATACTCGCAAGGCCGATCCGAACCCGAGGCGGGGCCTCCGCAGGGAGCCTGGTTCGATCATGATCCAGGGGCACGACCCGACCACCGACATCTCTTTCCGTAACCTGCGGATCCGGGCTGCCAGAAACCCCGGCAGCTGATCACTGCCCGATCACGTCCCGAAGTTCCCTGGGAAGCACGAAGTGTACCTCCTCCTGGCGAATCGTGCGCTCCTGGAGCTCCGCACCAAAATGCTGCTGGAGAAACTCGATGCATTCCTCCACCACGGATTCAGGCGCACTTGCACCAGCGGTCACCAGCACGCGGTCATTCGCCCCAAACCAGCTTTCCTGCAGATCCCGGGCCCCATCGATCAGGTAAGTGGGTTTCCCGTATTCCTGGGCCAGTTCCTTGAGCCGCTGGCTGTTCGAGCTGTTCTGGCTGCCCAGCACAAGGACCACGTCGGCCTCTTCCGCCAGTTTCCGAACCGCCTCCTGGCGGTTCTGCGTGGCATAACAGATATCCTCCCGGGGAGGGCCTTCCACCTGGGGAAACCGCTGCTTGATTTTCTCGATGATACAATTGGCATCGTCCACGCTGAGCGTTGTCTGGGTCAGGTAGGCAAGCCGCGTGTCGTCCGGCAGTTCAAGCTCGTCCACATCCTGGGGAGATTCAATCAGCAGGATGGCCTCGGGAGCTTCTCCCATCGTGCCGATGACCTCGTCGTGACCGTCGTGACCAATCAGCAGGATGGTGTATCCCCCGCGGCTGAAACGGATTGCCTCCAGGTGGACCTTTGTCACCAGGGGACATGTTGCATCAATGGCAAACAACTCTCGTTCCTTGGCTTCCCTGCGAACTTCCGGGGAAATTCCATGGGCGCTGAACAGCAGGGTCGAGCCGGAGGGAACATCCTCGAGCGAATCAACAAAAATGGCGCCCTTCTTCTGGAATGTCTCCACCACGAACTTGTTGTGCACGATCTCATGGTAGACATAGATCGGTGCTCCGAGGTGATCGAGTGCCAGGTCAAGCGACTGGATCGCCATATTGACACCGGCACAGAAGCCTCGCGGTGCTGCCAGCACGACTTTCATCAATTTCATCCTCGTCTGGTTTCAATCATCGCCGACCGGAAGCTGCCGAATCACACTCGCCAGGTACCGTCCCAGCCGGTCCGATGCCCGGTATGCTCGATCCTTCAGTTGCCAGATATCCTTGACACTGGAGAAACGGCGGAACATTGCTCCCGTGAAAGCACCGAGCTTCCCTGCTGTTGTATTCTGTTGAATTAATGTTGTCACCTCGGCAGGGAGTTCTTCATCGAGTGTCTCGGTAATAACCCGTACCACCATGCAGGGAACCTGCTCATCGCGACAGGCCCGGGCCACCCCGATCGACTCAATATCCAGGGCCAACGCCCCGTGCTCTCGGGCAAGGCGGCGACGTTCCCGCGGGGTATGGACCACCTGCTCGAGTGAGAGCAGCGACCCGAGATGCAGCTCCTGTTCCCTTTCAATCGCCACCTCGTCCCAGCGGGTCCCCAGTTCTAACCGGTTTCCAGCTTGATCCATCACCGGATCGGCCATCAGAAGGTGCTCATGCTCAAATGCCGCCGACAAGGCCGTGGCAAACCCGGCCGCGATCACCCACCGCGGCTGGTGCATCTGAATGATATCCTCCGTGGCAGTGACCGCCTGCTCTGAACCGCTCCCCCCCTCGGCAATCACCACTCGCCGCCCGGCAAGTTGTCCGGCGTGTTCCAGCAGGCTGGCACAGCGTGTGGTAAGCACCTCCTCAAGCAATCCACGCAGGCCCATCGACTCGGTCGGATCCGCACAGATCACCGCCACATCACAGCGGGGCAGCTCGGCCGGAAGTTGTTCCTGCCGGGGCTCATCCTCCTGCTCCGACGGCGCACGGGCCTGGTGGACCGCGCGCTTCACCACATTGCTTGCCGTCGCATGGATCCACTGTCGAGCAAGAAAGCGAAATAACATCCGTCAGGGACCCCCGCTGACAGTAAACAACTCGCCAAAATCACGGGGATACTCCAGTTCGACCTTTTCAAGCAGTCCCTGCCCTGCCAGTTCGTCAAACAGTTCGGGGGTGACAAAGTCGGTGAAGCCGTAGCTGTCCCGGTATCGGCGGATCTCGCCCCACTGGACAAAGATGTGCGTGATGCCGGCCTCGGAAAGCCGCTGCCGACGCTGCTGTGGCGAAAGGCCTTTGACCATCGTCTCCAGCAGGCAGGTGTCGAAACAGGTGTTGTAAAGGACAGGAACCTGCAGGTCGAAGGGCGTGGCCCCACCGACAAGTAACACCCGTTCACCCGGTTTGAGCATCCGGTTCAGTTGCCGATGCGCCTGGAATACCAGGTCATCATCGGGATCCCCCGCGCGGGCCGGGCCATCGCGCAACTCGGACAGGGAGACGAGCAGCCGATTGTCATGCCCTAACGACTCGAAGGGGACTCGATAACTGATCAGCAGCAGGCCCACCAGCGCGGATGTCACCAGCATCGTCTGCAGTAACCGGGGTCGCCGGGAAAGCAGCGTCGCCGCGCCGGCACCGGAAAGAAGGGCAATGAAGGGGAGCAGTGGCACCCAGAACCGTGGCAGGTGATGTGTCAGCAGCCACCAGGTGGCGAGAAAGAAGGCGGCAAAACAAGTCGCCCAGCGAAGGCCCCGGTGCGTGCGAATGCCCAACAGGCCGACGATGGCAAAGGGAATCAGCAGCATCCCCTGGAAACTGTTTCTCCCACAAAAATCGATCAACGCCCCGGCCAGGTCGGTGAGAGAATGCGTCGAAGCGCGGTGGGCATTTGCCCACTGGCTCACCTGCTCGGCCGTGCGGCTTCCTCCAAACCAGCCTTCCAGCAACGGGTAGCAGGGATTTCCAGTCAGCACCAGGTTTTTCAGGTACCAGCCGCCACACCCGACCACGACTCCCAGGGAAAACAGCAGCATCCCGTGGCCGCGCTGGCGGGCGACAAGCAGGACTCCCAGCGACGCTGGCAGCACGCCCCAGAGCATCCCCGGGTACTTGCAGGCTGCCGCCGCACCTGCCAGAAGGCCGATCACTACCGGCCAGCGACGACTCCCCTCGGGTTTCCAGGCGACCAGCGCGGCAAAGGCGGCAAGCAGGTAAAAACCGAGCGCACCCTCGACCAGCCCGTTCATCGAGACCAGCCCGATCCAGGGGATGGAAAGGTATATCACGGCGGCAGCCAATCCTGCCGGCCGGCTGTGAAAACGAGTCCCCAGCGAGATCAGCAACAGTGCCGTGAGAATGGAGAAGCAACCGACCAGGGTCTTGCCGACCATCGATCCCCACCACCAGTCCAATTCCCCCGGCCAGGCAGCCATCGCCGGGATCGCCAGGATCTCGACCCCCAGCGGCATGTTTCCGTAAACGTTGTGTTCCAGGAAAGTAATTTTCCCCTGCTGGTACCATTCCCGGGGCACCTGCATGTGGTATTCGCGGACGTCAAAATCGAGTGGTGGCAGCATGGCGCCCAGCACAATCACCGCGGCCAGGGGCAGGAGCAGCCAGTTCCAGTGAACCGAAATGTCCTTCTCTGCCGACCGCACGGGGAGTTCCAGTTCCGCTTCGCCATCTCCTCCTGCCTGTCCCCTGGTTCGCCAGAAAAGGAAACCGGTTATGGCCAGCAGCAGCAGGTAGGGAACCGGCGAGGAGCCGATACCGAGTAGCCCGGCAAGGAGTGTGAAGGCGGAAAGCAGGCCCAGGCCGCAGGCGACCGAAAAGAGGTGACGCTCCAGGCGACCCAGCACCACACCCGCCGACAGCCATCGCAGCGGCAGCCGGCCTAACAGCCAGGCGGCGGCAAGTAACAAGCCGGTTACCAGCAGGACCGGAACCCGGTCGAGCAGTCCCACGCGGGCCATGTCTATCTCGATAGGCTCGGCACGGACGTCACTTCCGACCACCTCGGCAAAGACCTCGTCGGGCAGCATCAGCCGCGAGAGAGGGACATAACGAGGAGGAGAGATCTCGGTCGAAGCAGTGTGATAACTCGGGCCTAGCAGGTAGGCGACGAGGTAGATTCCCAACGCCACGCAGAAGATGATTCCGGCGATTTTCTTTCGGGTCGTATTTCCAGGATGGCTCGGCATGGTCACCACGTGCTCAGTCCGATGACTGGGATATTCGTCACAATCGGCGTACGGGGGGGGAGTCCCTTGTCCTCTCCTTAGATTATCACCCAGGCCGAGCCGTTTTTCTGCCCCAGAACCTGGATCATGTCCTATGTTTCAGAGCCTGGGTAAGCCAGGTGGACTGGTCCGGTTATACCGCTTGCTTTGGTTCATTCGCAGCACGGACTCCGTGCTGCTGCCGTTTCCCCTTGTAGGCAGACTTTTCGATGTCCGAACAAACTCGATTAAGTGGCATATTTACTCCCAATATCATCCCCCTTGATAGCCAGGGGCGGATCGACGAGGAAGAGACGCGCCGCTACGTGGACTGGCTCATCGACCACGGGGTTCACGGCCTCTACCCGAACGGATCAACGGGCGAATTCACCCGCTTCACGGCCGAGGAGCGTATCCGCATCATCGAGATCATCACCGACCAGGTCGGTGGCCGTGTCCCGGTCCTGGCCGGGGCCGCCGAGGCCAATACCAGTGAGACCATCCGTGCCTGCGAGAAATACCATGAACTCGGAGTTCGCGCCGTCGCCATCGTCTCCCCCTTCTACTACCCGGTCAGCCCCCAGGGGGTCTACGCTTACTTCCGGGAAATTGCCCTCCATTCTCCGGTCGACGTAACGCTCTACAACATCCCCATGTTTGCCTCCCCGATTGATGTTCCCACCGTCCAGCGACTGGCAGAGGAATGTGAACGCGTGGTGGCGATCAAGGATTCCTCTGGCGACCTCCCCAACATGATGCGGATGATCACCGCGGTCCGACCGCTACGACCAGATTTCAGCTTCCTGACAGGCTGGGATCCTGCCCTGGTGGCGATGATGCTGATGGGTGCCGACGGGGGCACGAATGCGTCCAGCGGGATCGTTCCGGAAGTAACCCGCAAGCTCTACGACCTGACCGTCAAGGGAGAACTGGATGAGGCGATTGCACTCCAGTACCGCCTGCTGACACTTTTTGACGCGATGATTCTCAACAGCGATTTCCCCGAGGGTTTCCGGGCTGCCTTACAACTGCGTGGCATCCAGACCGGGGAGGGACGTCAGCCGATGTCATCGCCCCAGCAATCAGACCTGGAACAGCTGCGACACGAACTTCAATGCCTGCTGGCCGACCATGGATACTCGGAGGAGCCCGCCGGCGGCTGTCATGCCCCGGCTGTCGGCAGTGACGAGATCAGCCGCATCGTCCAGGGGGTGATGGGAGAGCTGGCACGTCGCGGTATCGCCTGACCGGGTCAGGCCGCCGGTTTTTCTGCCAGCGGCAATGAGATCATCAGTCGTGCCCCCTCGGCAGGCTCGTCGACTTCGATCCTCCCCCCATGCTCGGTGACAATCCGCCAGGACTTGGAGAGTCCAAAACCCAGGCCCCTGCCCGCCTCGCGGCCGGAATAAAAGGGGTTGAAGATGTGGGGACGTATCTCGGTGGGAATTCCCGGGCCGTCGTCCCGGATCTCGATGACAGCGGCTCGGTCATGACCCCGTCCACCTGTCGGCTGCTCATGGATCATGACCTCGACCAGCCCTCCATGCCTGCAAGCTTCCAGGGAATTCACACAGACCGCCTTGATGGCCTCCACCAGGTGGTTCTCATCGGCCTCGACAAAAAGAGGGCCGACCTCCTCTTCAATCCGGATCGCCACCCCCACCTGGTCGGCGCGGTCACTGATCTCATCGACCGCACGGTGGACAAGCGTGGCAACATTCACAAGCTGGAGTTCCATCCGTGGTGGCTTGGCAAACAGCATCATGTCCGCAATCATCTCCGTTGCCCGAAAAGCCTGGCTGTTGATGGAAGCCAGCATCAAACGCCGTTCCGGATCGGTTTCATTCCGCAGCAGTATCTGGGCACGAGTGGAAATATTCGCCAGCGGGTTGTTGATCTCGTGACCTGCTCCCTGGGCAAGTTCCTTGAGGGCACGGAGTTTCTCCTCCTCGAGTTGGCGGTCAAAGTTCTCCTCCATCGTCTCCATGCGGGCGATTCGCCTGGCAAGCTGGGCCAGGTCGAGCGGCAGCACGGGGGCCGGGTTCCCCTGCTCGCCAGGAAGCCAGTCGACCAGGTCGGCCATCGCCCTTTTTACCTCAGGATCTTCACCCTGCTCGTCGGTCAGGGCGCGTTCTGCCCGCTGGAGCATATCGCGTGCCAGCCGAATCACCGGATCACTCGTCGACTGGTCATCGTGGAGTGTGCCCAATAGCAGCAGGAAACTGTCCGGAAGCAACTGGTCGGCCGGGTCGCCACGCGTGCCGGCGGCAAGCCAGCGCCGGGCACCGTTGACCAGTGCCAGCCAGGCAGCCCGCTGGCAGATACCCTCGGGTTCCTGGCCGTGGGCTGCCAGGCGTGCCGCGAGCAATCCGATTTCCATCAATGGATCATCCTGCCAGGGAACTTCTTCCTGCCCGGATGACTCGGTAAGGGCCACCGGGTTGGCAAGCCGATCATCGATATCCGCCAGGTGCCACCAGTGATCTGCAAGCCAGTTGCCGGCCTGTTCACTGGTCACCATGATCTTCCCGGATCGCTGGTAGGCCCGGCAGATAGTCCAGACCGCAAGCGTGGGAGAGTGGGCTACAATCTGACACAACGCCCCGGCTGTCGGCCCCTGCAACAAGCAGACAGAGAGTGGCATAGCCACGCGACGAGGAAGGAGAAGCTGGCAGGAACCCTGCTCATACTTCAAAACTGGCAGCCTGCTGGCCATGCTTTTGCTTCCTGGGGCGTAAGAATACTGGCGCAAAAAAGCGTGCCCGCCAGCGGGCACGCTCTCTGGGTCTTTTCCTCTCCTCCTTCACACGAGCCAGCGGAGTTCCCGTGCGAGAGAATCCAAGAGGGTAGAACAATCCTGTCTCAACCTGTCAACACGCTTTCGATTTCCAGCAATTCACACGCTCTCTCGAGCAGGCTGTCGACGGTAAACGGCTTATGCATGAAGTCATCCGCTCCCGCGTCGGTCAATTCCGAAATCTTGTCCTGCTCGACCATTCCCGAGATACAGATGATCTTCACGGCATCCAGGTTCTTGTCACTGCGGACTCGCTGGCAGACTTCTTTCCCATTGATATCCGGGAGCATGACGTCCAGGACCATCAGGTCTGGCCTGAACTCCTTGACCTGCATGCCGGCATCAAAGCCATTGTTGGCGGTCCGGATCTCAAATCGGCCGTCCCGGTCGAAAACATCCTTGAGAAGTTCAACAAGTTCCACGTCATCGTCGACGATCAGCACCTTGCGTTTACCACTTTCCAACGCGTCAGTGGGGATCTTGTTTTCCTTCATAAAAGAGTAGAGCTGGTCGCGAGGAATCCGTCGAAAACGACTTCCTGGAACACGAAAGCCCTTCAAGGACCCGTTGTCAAAACAGCGGATTATTGTCTGCTGGCTGACTTTGCAGATCTTGGCCGCCTCACCCGTGGTAAAAACAGTCTTTGCCGACATAGTTCGATCCATCCTTCCTTGTCGTTTGACTGGGACGCTGGTTGATTACCGGCATTGCCAACCTTCCTTGGTTGACCATCCCTATCTGGTCCCTGGATTCTTTTCCGACCTTCGTCTTTTCACAAACCACTCCGGAATACGTGGCTTGTTCTTTTTCCGAGGTCAACAGCTTTCGCCGGCATCTCCCGGCTTACCGGTCTTGCCAAGCGGGTGGGGATTATCACAGAGTGCCCAAAACCCGTCAAGGTCGTTTTAACCCCTGAAATACCGGGGCTAACAGGCAACGAGCAGAGGCATAGCATCGTCGTCCGGATCAATCTTTAATAGCTTGCATACCCTATGGAACAAGCTCTCAACAGAAAACGGCTTGTTCATGAAGTCGTCGGCCCCGGCAGCAATCAGCTCCGAGATCGTGTCCTGCTCGACCATTGCCGAGATACAGATGATCTTCACGGCATCCAGGT
>Ga0310342_100002049_pt1 | contig 12839 bp, 8 predicted proteins | sample S15DNA20500_MG_FD_206155 | JGI IMG/M metagenome (GOLD analysis project Ga0310342, IMG submission 206155) | Marine microbial communities from station ALOHA, North Pacific Subtropical Gyre - S1503-DNA-20-500_MG | ecosystem: Environmental > Aquatic > Marine > Oceanic | place: Pacific Ocean: North... | reverse complement strand
CCTGGTACAAAGTTTTATCGAGAGCCAGATCCTACAGCGCAACTTGTTGGAGCAGGCCGACAGTGATCGTGGTCGTTTTCGCAATCTGCTCGTGCGGTCGTTGAACAACTACGTCAACAATCAGTTCGCAGCCCGTTACGCGAACAAGCGAGCGCCGGACCGGGCTGCCAACCTGGGCGATGACGACGCTTCTCGCGTTCATCAGATCGACACTCCCGACCACGAGTTTGATGTCGCCTGGGCACGTACCTTGCTGGGTGATGTGCTGGGTCGGATGGAGCGTGAATGTCGTGATACGGAACGGGATGCTTTATGGAATATTTTTCGCGCCCGTGTACTGGCCCCCATCCTGGAAGGAGCGACACCTGTCGATTACGAAACATTGATTGAGCAATGTGGCTTTCAGTCGCCGAGCCAGGCCTCTAATGCCCTGGTCACTGGAAAGCGAATGTTTGGGCGACTCTTAAAGACAACCATTAGCGAGTATGTTTTGAGTGAAGACGAGTTGGAATCCGAGCTACAGGACTTGCATGCCATTTTGTCCCAGGGAAGTTAAACTTTCCCAGCTCCCTTTATCCTGGAATCAAAATAACTTATGGATATCGACAAAACAGACTCCCGTGCTTTGTCTCAGCTTCTCGATCTCGACGCTCAAGGGGGCACTAGCTGGACGGAAAAAGAACTGTCTGGCATTCTGGCCCATCAACTGGCAGCACCGTTAGTTGTGGATCTAAAATCGCTGGCACCTGACATCGAGGAGCAGTTGCAGCAAATCAATACGGACCAGGAAACTCCCATCGAGACTTTCGCCGATGTCCTCTTCCATCCGCTGACGCCCCAACCACTGACGGTCCTAATCAAGGAATTCGCCAAGCAGCAACGTGATGCTGGGGACCTGAGCGAAGAGATTATCAGCCTGCTTTACGTAGCAGCGATTTGTGCTTCGCTGACCCATGAAGATCGATCGATTTCATCGCTGGACGACGCCACGCTACTGAAGAACATCCAGCAATTACTGGCGTTTTCCTGGCTCGATGAGCGGCTGCACGCTTTGCTTGAGAAAACGGGCCAGGCGCTCGAAGCAAAGACATAAGCGGACCAACTTACGTTTTTCCTGTTCTTCCAGTCGTGGGTTTCACTTCAACAACCGCTAAAAAACCTCGTTTTCTTGTGGTCATTGCAAACAACCAGCAATAAAACCTCGCGATACTGCTGCAAATCCCCTCTTCTCGGAAAACCTGTTACCGGGGCCCATTACCAGTAATCTGCTCCTGCAAAGTTGAAATGAGTGGAACTTCTGGGTGACCAGTTCCGTCCATTCATCGCAAGTTTTTCGTGACATTCTTGAACAGAGGAGAGTCGTGATGAAGAAAAAGACATTTTTTAGTAGCCTCGTGTTAACGAGCATCGGCCTGGTCATCTTAGGAACTGCCGTAGCTAACGGTTTGCAACAACGGGCAGCCAACCCAAAGTTCAGCAAGCTCAAGACGACAGCAGTCAAAGCTGACAAGCAGCAGAAAAAAGCGAACAAGAAGGCCAAGCGGCAGTTACCGCCAGCGGCGCCCGTTCCTGCCTTTGCCAAGAAGGGAATCGACTGGCTGGTAGAAGCTCAGCATACCAGTGGCGGTTGGGGAGCCGGTTCCCATGCCAAACAGCAGAACCTGGACCCTTCCAAGGTGAAGCTTGACCCGGCCACGACAGCTTTTTCAGCCATGGCCCTGTTGCGTGCTGGCCACACGCCAACCAGCGGAACTTACCGTGATGCACTTCGCAAGGCAGCCACCTTTCTCATCGAGACCGTCGAACGCTACGAGAAACCGGGGCCGCGCATTACCGACATTACGGGCACGCAACCCCAGGCAAAACTGGGACCACTGGTCGACACCACAATGACCACCCAGTTCCTGGCTCGGCTGCTTCCCTTGTTATCCAAGAAGGACGCACTTCGCGAGCGAACTGACGCTGCCTTAGACAAATGTCTGAAAAAGCTGCAGATGTCTCAGCAACAGAATGGCAGCTGGGTCGCCGGCGGCTGGGCTCCTGTTCTGCAATCATCGTTAGGTTGTACTGCCCTGGAGTTGGCACAGGCGGCTGGCAAGAACATCGACCTAAAGAAACTCGATCGTGCCCGCAAGTACCAGCAGGGTAATTTCAACAACAAGACCGGCAAAGCCAACGCAGCTGCCGGAGCCGGCGTCGAATTGTATGCCTTCTCTGGTGCCCAGCGTGCCAGTGCTGGTCAGGCCCGTGCTGCCAGGGACCTTGTCAGAGAGGCCAAGCGCCGTGGAGAACTCAAAGCAGACGATCAAGTCAATGAAGAGAATCTCCGAAAAATTGGCGTCTCATCCGACAAGGCCAAGAATCTGGCCAACGCCAATGAAGCCGCCGAGGCTCAAGCCAAGCGGCTAAGCGACGAAACGCTACTGAGAGGATTTGGCAACAATGGTGGTGAAGAGTTCCTCAGTTACCTGATGACCAGTGAATCCCTGATCATCACCGGCGGTGACACCTGGAAACAGTGGAATTCCAAGATAAACTCACGCCTGTCCAAGATTCAGAATCCCAATGGCAGTTGGAATGGGCATCACTGCATTTCCAGTCCCGTTTTTTGTACGGCCGCGGTACTGCAATGCATTACCACCGACCGAGACGCTGCTATTTTGATCCAGGTTGCCGACAAGGCAGCCGATCGGCAGGACACGAAAGATGCTCCCAAGGTCAGCAGCAAGCGTTAAGCGGAGTTTCTTTCTCCTGTTTGGATAAAGTCGTCGCTCAGGGATTTCCGGTAACGGGAATCCCTGAGCAATCTTACAAGGAACCAGACATGTCCACCGTGACCCGCAGATCAATCATCAAGCAACTGGCCTGCTCGCCATTACTAGCTTTTAGCATCGGTTGCGACCTCGAACAAAAACCACCTCTAAAGCCCATTGCCCAGCGACTGGAACGGACGCTGGTAAGCCATCGGCTTGAACCGCAACCAGCGGAAGCACAACTAGCCGAGGCAGCTCACTGGTTGTGGAGCCAGCAGGATGCCGATGGTGGCTGGCACAGCGAACAATACGCGTTGCTAAGATCTGGCCAGGCTTACACACCCTTTGTCTTGCACACCCTGCTCAACGTACCCCGCTCCATTTGCGCGCCCCCGGCAGACAGTGTCGAACAGGCGCTGGCCTTTCTGCGCAAACACGTTAACCCGCAGGGGGTCCTGGGCCTGGCCGATCCAGACATTCTCGAATATCCCAACTATGCAACTTCCTATGCGCTACGATGTTTTGTGCAGGCTGGCACAGGGGAAGATAGGGCACTGATCAAACGGATGCGTGATTACCTGATTGACCAGCAGTACCGAACGGAAAATGGTTTTGGCCCGAAACATCTGGCACACGGTGGCTGGGGATTCGGTGGTGTGCTGAAAAATGGTTCTCCCGGTCACATGGATCTGGCCCACACGCGACGAGTACTGGAAGCTCTTCGATCCTCCGGTCGCGTCCCTAAGGACACGACACAACGCGCCCAGGCATTCCTGGCCCTGGTTCAGCGCGACCCCGAAGATCCGCGTAAACAACCAACACTGCAAGAAGATGTCTACCGGGCCTGGCTCCATACAATTCGCATCGCCGTGGGAAAAAAATACACGATTCCGTTTGATGGCGGATTTTACTTCTCTCCAATCGTGCTCGGTGCCAACAAGGGTCGCGAGAAGCTATCGGTGGCCGGCTCCTATTTCTGCAGTTATGCTTCAGCAACTTGCGATGGCATCCTGTCACTACTGGCAACAGGCGCCGGACGACAAGACACACGGATTAAAGCCGCTGTTGACTGGCTGCTAAAACATCCGCAGATCCACTACCCGGCGGGAGTCCCCCAAAAACATCCCGAACCGTGGGGGGAAGCAATCCACTTCTATCACTTGTCGGTCCGCGGTGAAGTGAGCTCCCGTCTGGATTTACCCGGAACCTGGCGCACGGACATCGTCCGTGAGTTGGCCGCCCGACAAGCGATCGATGGCAGCTACCAGAACAAAATGAGCCCGTTGATGAAAGAAGATGACCGACTGCTGGCTACCACGCTGGCAGTCCAGGCGTTGAAACACGTGGCCCGTTAAAAGGACAGGTCGTACCTATCTCAACGACTCAACTGCGGATAGGACTCCGACAGGTCAACCTGGTCATCATGCTCTTTCTGCAACGCTTGCAGTCGGCCAAACAACGTGCGCATACGAGGCAACTGGCTGGCATCACCGGCCAGATTGTTGAGTTCCTGAGGATCTTCGTTGAGATTGTAGAGTAGTTTAACCTTCAGCTGCGGGTAAAGGATCAGCTTCCAGCCATCATGGCGAACCATCCGCTGCGCATCCATGAAGGCGCCGTAGATTGACTCGTAGCGGGATTTCTTCCCTCCCAGGATCGGCAGCAGCGATTGAAATTCGATCCCCTCGCGCTTTTCGTCACCTGCCAGGTCCAGGCAGGTGGCCATCACATCCTGGACATAAATCGGCTCGGCGGTGCGACTGTTTGGCTTGACACCCGGACCAATAATGATGAACGGAGCACGCAACGAATGGTCGTACATGTTCTGCTTACCCATCAACCCGTGGTGACCACAGGAAAGACCATGATCGGCCGTATAGATGATCCACGTGTTCTTATCTAAGCCTTGTTTCTTTAGTTCTGAGAGGATGCGTCCAATCTGTTCATCCAGGTGGGTAATGATGGCGTAGTATTCCTGTCGATTCACCTTGACCGCGTACTCGGTACGAGGATAGGGGGCCAGGCTTTCATCTCTGCGGGTTGGTGTGAGCCCAGCCGTGTCATGAGGATGACGAGCATAAAATGGTGCCGGCAGCTTGATCTTGTCCAGTGGATACTTGTCGACGAATTCCTTGGGACTTTGCCGCGGATCGTGCGGCGCATTGAAAGCCAGGTACATGAAGAACGGTTTGGCCTGGGACTGCCGAGCCTGTTCCCCAGCATCTTGCAGAAAGCCAATGGCATCATCCGCCAGCACTTCGGACCAGTGACGCCCCCCTTCCCAAAAACCACTAAACTTCTTGTCGTAGGGACTCCACTTGGCAGGCTGGCCTTTCACTGGCCGGTGATACCCTTCTTCATGAAACGGTGGTTTGCGGGTATCGGGCGGCATGCCGGGCCGTTCACGTTTGACATGGGTAAAGAGTTTTTTCGTATCCGCCTGCACGTGCCATTTGCCAGTAAAATAGGTCTCGTACCCCAACTGCCTCATCCGTGGCCCCCACATGGTATTGAGTTGGGACGGATCGGACTGGCTGTTTTTTCTGCGCAACATCCGCAGTTGGCCATCTTTCTTGAGGGCCCGCCACAAGGTACTGCCTGTGTTGAGCATAGTTCGCGAAGCAACGCAAACTGCTCCCGTCCAGGAACCCATGTTGTAACAATGGGTGAACTGCATTCCGTGACGCGCCAACTGGTCCAGATGGGGCGTCTGTACTAGCGGATCGTCATGAGGTCCCAGCGTGTCATAGGACTGGTCATCCGCGAAGATAAAGAGAATATTAGGTTCAGCAGCCTGGCCAAGTGGGGCCAGCAGCGTGACGATCAGGACCATCCACAAAACTCTCATCAAAGCGTTCTCCTTTTTCCTCAACGGTCGTGACTAGAGGCCAAAATGCTTTCGGATCCAGTTAAAAACCAGGTCCGGATGCTGCGGCCCGACACGATGCCCGGCAAACGGGTAAACGCGATACTCTTTCTTTCCCGGGACCCGGTTGTAGAGCGTAAAGTTAGTCGCCGGTGGACAAATCGGATCTTGCAGTCCCACCCCCATAAACACGGGGCAACGAATCAGCGGAGCCAGGTTCATGGTATCGAAATAGCTGAGTGTGCGTAACGTCCGTGGCCAGGTTCGTTTTTCATCAGCGATAATCCACTGATCCATTTCTGGCCAGTCGCTGGTCTGAAAGTACCTGACAAAATCAGCCATGAAAGGAATATCGGGGGCACAGAGGGCAATCCGAGAATCGAGTGCCGCAGTTGCAAAGCTAAAACCACCCCCCTGGCTGCCTCCGATAATCGCAATACGTTTTGAATCAACTTCTTTACGGGAGACCAGGAAGTCGACGGCTCGCAAGCAGTCCAGGTAGGCACCCCGGTAATAGTAATCCTGCTTGTCGTCTAATCCCCGTATCCAGTAGTTCGACGGCTTCCCACTAACATCCTGCTGGCTATTGCCATGACCCCGGACATTGAACGAAAAAACAACCATGTCCGTACAACGACCGATCGGCCGCATGTTCTGGCCATAACCCGGTACCCGTAAAACTGCCGGGTAGCGACCTGGTTTTTTCGGTACCTCGTACCAGCCCGCCACGCGGACATTACCCAGGCTGCGCATCCTGACCTCGTAAACATCGATCTGCGGGTTGCCCGCTTGAGGTTGGGCAATGACTTCAAACCGTGGCTCAACTCGCTTCAAGGCTTCGCGTGATTGTTTCCAGAAGTCGAGGAAGTCCGGCTCCGTGGTCAACGGGGAGGCAATTGTTTCCGGAGCGTAGCCCAGTTGCATGCGTTGAGAGACCTCACCCTCTTCACCAACAAACGAACAACTCGCAAAGTAGAAACCTGGTTGCGAGGGTAAGAATTTACAGCGAACCCGTTGTGGCTTACCCGATACGAGCTTCACTGTCATTGATTCATGGTGAACAGCGGTCTTTTCGTCCGTTTGAATCGTCCAGTTCAGTCGCCCGGAAATCGCCAGGGGAGAATGGTTCTGCAGGGTTACTGTGAATTCCATCGGTTTGCCCGCCGGGAAGATCCCGTCACCCCGCCCCAGTCCCAAACGGAGTTGCAGCAGGTCGGTCCAATTCGATATTGCCAGACGGTAGGGACCTCGATAGAGTCCACCACGGCCGCGCTCATCATGCACACGGACGGCAATGACATTCTCTTTACCCCAGCGAAGCAGGCTTGCCGGAACCCGGTAAACGCGCAAGCGATTCCAATTGGCTGTCCCGTTTTCCCCCTTAAGAGAACCGGTTTGACCTACCAGTTTGCCATTCAGCCAGGCCTGGTCTGCGTCATCGATCGCACCGAGCCGGAGGGTCAGGTGCTGGTACTTCTGCAAGGACTCGTTTCTCTGCCAGTCCTTCGGGATGATCACCTTGAGACGGTACCAGCCGTAGCCGTCGTAGCTGCGATCCCAGGGTTTGCCGACGCGAATGGTTTCCCAATCCTTGTCGTCAAAGGCAGTTTCAGACCACTGCGGATTATCTCCCTTCTTGAATTTCCACTGCTGCGGCAAATCAAGACTGGTCTGTTGACCCAAGGCAAACGAGGGTAAACATCCTATCACCAAGATCGCGAGAACGATGCCATCCAGAAACACTCTTGTCTTGTCAGCCATCACAGGTCGTCTTTTTTTTGTAGTCATTAACCGGATCCTCCCCGATTGCTGGCAGTCCCGTACGAAACGAGCCGTCAGATTATCCGTCAGGGACTAACCCAAGCAACCAGCGCCGTGGTAATGTCTTTCTGTCGCGGTCCCGTGTAGTTAATCACGGCAAACCGCCTGGTGCGCAAGTCAACCGCCACGTAACTAATAAATCCTGACAGCGAGCCACCATGGGAAAAGGCCACCAACTGCCTGGTGGCCGGATCATGCTTGAGGCCCAGTCCAAAGCCATACGGACCCGTGCTTCGTTGCGATTGGGGCGAGGTCATCTGTTGCCAGCTCTTGCTACTGATAAGAACCTCTTGACCAAAAGAACCCTGGTCCAGTAGCACCTCGGCAAAGCGGGCCAATTCCCGAGCCGGGCTGTAAATACTGCCACCGATCAGGGCGAATTGGTGTTTGCTCTTGAGTCGATGAGGCGTTGCCGGTGAGATCACCAGCTGACCTGCGGTCAATTGGTGTCCGCAAGCAATATTCGCGTGACCGTTGAGTGGAAAATAGGTAGTTCGCGTCAGCTTCAAAGGACGACAGATGTGTTGCTGGAGCAGTGTTTCAAAGGGAGCATCGGCAGCCACCTCGGCAACACGACCCAGCACGCAGTAGGCAGCGCCACTGTAAGCAAAACGAGTTCCGGGCGCCCTAGCCAATGGTTCGCGGGCAATTCCGTTAACCGACTCCTGCAACGTCAGCTCAAAATCCCGGATCCAGCGAGTTTGACTGGCAGACATCTTGTCCCGCTGGCTATAGACACCGCTGCGATGACAGAGCAATTCTCGCAGTGTGGGGGCTCTTTTCGCTGCGCCGCTCCCTTGAATTTGCAGTTCTGAAAACTCCTTGAGCCAGCGGTTGATGGGAACATCCAGTTCTAGTTTCCCTTCCTCGACCAATTTCATGACCAGGGCAGCGGAAACCATCTTGGAACAGGACCCAATGCAAAATAGCGTGTCGTCATTGACCGGCTGCCGGTCATCCACGCTACGGATCCCGAAACTTTTTGTGGTCAGTGGACAATGACTGCCACCGACGACAAGCTGGGCCCCGGCAATCTTCTGATCGTTGACCTGACGCTCAACCAGTTGAATCAGTTGCTGATAATTCTGCTGGCTTGTTTTTTTCTCGTGCTTATCGTGTAACCGTTCCCAGTAGGTTTCCCAGTACTTGTCGTAGTAGTCATTAGCGGCCTGCTTAATATGCTGCGGGGCGACGACCTTGGGAGCCGTGGTGGGATCGAACCCTGCCAGGTGCCCCTCCCCTGCCCGTTGGCGAGGAGAAACAAACCGCCACGGGGAGTCTCCTAACACGTCGCTACAGAGCTTGGCTGCCACCGGATCGTAGGCCTTGAGTTGCTGGCGGGTATGGATGTGATTATGGTCATGATCCATAGTTCGATTCGTGTCGTACCAGCACTGCAAAACTTCGGCCCAGTATTCAGCTCGATTCTTGTGTGCATAGCATTCCTTGGGGCCACCGAACACAATTCGCACCTTGTCTTCTCTAGTCACGTTCACTTTTGATGTCGTCGGCTTGCCGTTAACAAGAATGTCACCACCGTCGAGACATTTCTTGATCAAGGCTGGTGGCTGCCGCGGAAACGAAGCAACCAGGGCATCAAGCAGGCTAACCGGTTTAACACTGGTGACGCGACGGTAACGTTGGGCCGCCCGTCCGTCGTTCCAGATCCCCTTGGCCCTGGCACGCTCGAAGGTCTTGGTGAGTCGCTCTTGCAGTTGCTTGTCAAAGCCGGCTCCATGAATCACATGACCAAATTCGTGGATGAGGATACTTTCCAGTTGCATACCACCTTCGTATTCCAGCACATCTTCTTCGGCAAAGAGAACCACCGGTCGATTATCCCGGCGGGTAAGAAAGCCGCGTTGCCGCCAGTTATAGAAATCCAGTTCCTTCCCGGTCTTGTTCGTTTTGAACTGTGGCACATCGGAGGTGAACTCCTGGTGTCCCACGAGGACGCAAAGGACCTTTTGCTGCCGAATGCGCTCTGCTATCGCCGGCTTGATGCTTTTCATCATCATGTCGAACAGGTAAGCAGTCTCCAGGTGGGCAAAGTCGGAAACCTCGTTGGAAGTGGCAATCAAGATATCCTGAACCAGGGTTCCTTTCTTATAGAAGGCCCGATCCAACTTGTATTCTTTGACCTGTGCATCAGTCAGTGGTTTCACTTGGGGTGCAGCATCAGCAGTACCGTGAAATACTGCTGCGGTGAGAATCCAAACCAACCAGTGACGATTAAACAACAGGCTACGCATGACATGATCTCCAACTCAGTTACTTCGTTTCCTTGAGTAAACGGCTAATTTGTTCTTCAATTTTAGTGGCTGATTGCTGAGCTTCCTCGATCGGCAAGCCGGCTTTGACACCAGGTCGTTTGTGCCCGACATGGCTCACCCATGCTTGATGCAACAACTGCTGACGCTGGGAAACCAGTTTCAACAGCGCCTGATCGACTGGCTTCTGCTTGACCTGCCAGGCTTTTAGAATGGCGTCCGCCAGTACCGAATGGCCTTCGTTGTTTACATGAACCCCATCGGGCGACATCGTAAAGTCCGGATTCTTTTTCCGCTTGGCAACAACGTAGTTGGTGACCGGTGTGTGCAAATCAATCACCATCTCAACGCCTTTCTGCTGTTGGACAATCCACTTTGCATAACGAGCCAGGACTTCCTGATCATAGTTTTCATAGATCGCGAACCAGGCAAATTTTTCTGCCTCCGGGCCACGCAATTTTCCCTGTTTACGCAACGGCAAGGGATCAAAGGCAGGCGGTGTCATCAAAATCAACTTGGCCCCAGACTTGTGCACCTTGTCGATCAGCCGCTTGATTCCCTGCTGGTAGGTGGTAAAGCGTTCTTTACTGAAGGGATAATAGATCCCATCGTTCATCCCATAGCAGGCCACTACGACATCTGGTTTTACTTTGTCGAGCGCCCGGTCCAATCGTTCGTGAACATCGGGCCGCGGAAAAGGGTGGTCCGGTTCAGAGAGCCCGCAAGCGGTTTCACTCGGCAAGCCCAAGTTGATCATCTCCGGTAGCGGCCCGTTACCGGCCATTCGCAGTTGTGTTTCGATCAGGGCAATGTAATGTCCGGCATGGGTGATCGAATCTCCCAGGAACAGGATCCGTTTGGCCGTTACCGGGAATTGAGCTTCCGCCGACTGAAGACTGGCCCCCGAAAGAGAAACAAAACCCACGCTCAGGCAGAGGTAAGCAACAACTGTTTTCGACGTCATCGTTCTTTCCTTTATCCGCGACAGCGGTCTAATCTCGAAACTTGGCCTCCATTTCGGCCATCAACGATCGATCCAACCCTTGATTAAACCTCAACCACTCAGCTAAATCAATGATCTGACGGTGGGCAACGACCGTCAGCGCAGGTGGCTTCAGAAGCGTAAAAATGCTAGTCTAGTGCTAAGCGGAACTAGTCTGACCCACCCTTTCAGACGTTACCAACAGATCGAGGTACGAGCCGTGAAGAAGAAAACAATTCGATCGATTTGCTGCCTGCTAGTGTGTTACGGGTGGTTCGCTACGACGGCCTGTTCCGGTGAAGAAAAACCGGCCACCGGTTTCTACAAAGATCTCTTCATGAGTGGTGGAGTGAAGCTGAGCAGCCGCAAGATGTTACCGGCTGCCGAATCACTGAAACTCTCCTATGAATACTATGCCGGGAAAGACGCTGCCAAGCAGAACGAACTGTTTTCCGGATCTGCCCTCGATACTAACGGCGTTTTGCTCTATCCGGACGGTCAGCCACGATTCCGCATGCTGTTCGTTAATGGCGGATCGGCAACTCTCCATGGCAAGTCGCTGGAACTGAGCGGACGACAGGCACTGCGCCAGTTCTACAACCAGGGTGGCAGTTACTGTGGCAGTTGTGCAGGATCCTTTCTCAGCGGCCGCAATGTTGACAGCAAAACTCCCCGTCGACTCGGTTACTTGCACATCTTCCCGTTTAATACTCTCAACACGGGGCTCAAGAAAGAGCGGGTGGGACATTTCATTCCCGACAACTCGCCACTACTCAAGTACCGCAACTTTGGTGATGACCAGTACGTTGGTGACATTTACCACAACAACGGAAACTGGCTTTCCTTAAAAGAAGGGACACATCTGAAGGAGACGGAAATCCTCGCCAGTTACGACACGCCGGAGAAAAAAACTCACCAGGGAGCAGCTATCTGGGCTTACAAAATCAACCCGGCCAGCGGACGAATCGTGAATATCGGTTCACATCCCGAGGGCATAACAAGCGGTGAACGGCTGGCGTTAACCGAAGCCTGTTTCATGTATGCTCTAGAGGGTACGGGGGCACCTCAACTCAAGGGAAGCCTGGTTAATGGTGAAGTTCGTTCAATGAACCAGCCAACAACCGACAAGAACCCTGCCTTTACCAAGATTGGTGATCGGCAAACGCATCATTTCCGATTTGATGTGGCCAGCGGCCGCCAGCCTGTCCAAATTGAGCTGACGGGACAGGAAGGATTTGATTTCCATCTCTCCCTGCAGTCTCAATTCCCCTCACGACAATCGACGCCGGTCGTCCAGGACAATTCAGCTGGCTGGCAAAAGAAACTGAAGACACGTTTATCGCCCGGCACCTGGTACATCAGCGTACACTGCGCAACCACGGTTGAAGCAACCAAAGACGAGTCGGGAGAGTACTACAAGTACGACGGACCGATTGAAGTCCTCAACGGTGTCCATTACCAGTTAAAGGCAACTCAGCGTCGCAGCGGCTTGCGACGTCGCCAGTAACGTGATCTATGGTCGAGCTTTTTGGCGTTCTCTGGCGCGAATCGAATCGACATCGGTTTCCGGGATCGCCGTTTCCCACTCAAAACCCAGTTGGTGCCCGAGTTGCAGATGCTGCCGATGGCTCTTGGCGTAGGGCTGGAAATCCTTGATTGCTTTCGCCAGCGCCGTTTCGATATTGGCATCAGTCGCACTGGCATTCAGTTGAGCAACCACCTTCCCGGACAAGCCAAAGGCATCTGGTTCGATCAGGAGAATTGCCGAGGAATCGTTGGCACCGGCCAAAGGCTTGAGATCCGTTCGCTTGACCGTTGAGGCATAGACGAACTGGCCGGCAAGTTTTTCGCTCCAGGCCTTCTTGAGCAATTTCTGGTTGACTTGGTTCAGTTGCTCTTGGGATGACGCTACGGTTACCACCAGTGGTCGGTTATCACAAGCCGCTACATTGAGCGCCACGTCCACCTTGCTCAACTGCGGCAACTGGGTATCGGTCAAGGCGTTGCGTGTTGCCAACGGATACTGGGCCACCAGGCGATTCATCTGCGTCGCCATCTGGCTTGCATTGGAAAACGCGAACTGGGGAGACCGACCGGGACGAACAAGTTTTTTCTTGCCGTCCGGTGCCAGGATACAAAACACGGTG
>Ga0310342_100002048_pt1 | contig 12839 bp, 10 predicted proteins | sample S15DNA20500_MG_FD_206155 | JGI IMG/M metagenome (GOLD analysis project Ga0310342, IMG submission 206155) | Marine microbial communities from station ALOHA, North Pacific Subtropical Gyre - S1503-DNA-20-500_MG | ecosystem: Environmental > Aquatic > Marine > Oceanic | place: Pacific Ocean: North... | reverse complement strand
TCGCCGGTGACACCCTTGTAACGCTCGAGTTTGGACTGGTATGACGCCACGCCGGTGAACTCTAGAATGTCCACGCTGCTCATCCCCGCATCCATTTCCCTAAATGACCCTTTGTCCACGAGCGATGCCAGGCGCACCCGCGCTGCGATCGGGAAATGATAACCGCACGACGGACAGGTCTTTAGATTCTCCTCGAGATCCTTGTCGTAAATCAACTCCGCGCACTTGCCGCACTTAGTCCACAACCCCTTGGGGATGTTTTTTTTGCGGGGCACCGATTCGCCGACCTTCATCCTGGCGGAACCGCTTCCTGGCTCGATGCCGGTTGGAATTGACTCGACATCCACCGTCTCAAGTTGCGGGGTCGTCCTGGAAAAATCAGACAAATCAGACATGTCAGGTGATGAGCGAGCCTGGGCCGCGTGCAAGCGTCCACACTCCAACCTCCGCAGCGCCGGCTTTTTTGCAGGCACGCGAGCAGTCGCTGGTGGTGGCTCCGGTGGTCAAAACATCATCGACAAGCACGACTCGCTTACCGTTCAAATTTTGTCTATACGGCGCGAATGCCCCGCGCATGTTCGCCATGCGCTCGCTGCGTGTAAGCAGTGTTTGGGTCCGGGTCACTCGGATTCGTTTTACTGCGCGGGTTTCTACCCTCAATCCGGTCGACCGGCCGAGGTTGCGGCACAATTGCTCGGCTTGATTGAATCCGCGCTCGCGGAAGCGTACCGGATGAAGCGGCACCGGCACAAGGCAATCCCCGCGCCAAGTACGGATTTGTTCCACCAGCACATCCCCTAGCAACCGATCAAACAATGGCTCCAGCCAAAGCGCCTGCTGGTATTTGAAACGGTGAATGGCCTCGAGCATCTCCGCATTGCCCTGCATCACCGCCCGTGCAAACTCAAAGTGCAACCCCATCTCGACGCAGTTCGTGCACTCAAACTTTCCACTGAACTCCCCCGCGAACGGCAGGCCGCAACGCTGGCAGTACGGCGACTCGATCGGCTTCAGCCTGGCAAGGCACCGTCCTCCGATATAGCCATCCTCTGGTCGGGCGGCTTCTCCGTGACATAACTGGCACACGTCGGGATAAACCAGACGCAAGCCGCCCCTGGCCAAGCCGCCTAGCGCTGCCTTCCATCGGGTCACGGCCCCGAGCCTGTCGCATCAATCCGGTCACTGCAACGGCAAATTGGACGGGCGGAAAACGAGTAGGGTGAGTGGCGGCAACTTAATGACCAGCGATTGGCCAAAGTTATCCGCAGACTGCATCTCCGTTTCGCAGCCGCCGTCGTTGCCAAGGTTGCCCCCACCGTACGCTGCGGCGTCGCTATTGAGCAGTTCCTCCCACCAGCCCGGCGCCGGCACACCGATCCGATAACCGCTTCGCGGAACCGGCGAAAAGTTGATGACAACCAACAGCGTCCTCGCTCCAGTCTTGTCGCGGCGCATAAACGACAGCACGGAGGCGTCCCGGTCGTTGCAGTTCACCCACTGGAAACCGGCCTTCTCGAAGTCGGCCTCCCACAACGCCGGCTCGGCGCAGTAAACCCGATTTAGGTTACGCACCCACGACTGGATGCCGTGATTCGGGGAGTCGCCCCCGAGCGACGGCCAGTCGAGTTGAGCGTCTTCACTCCACTCGCCTGCTTGACCAAGCTCTCCACCCATGAAAAGTAACTGCTTGCCAGGAAACGTCCACTGGTAGCCAAATAACAGCCGAAGATTGGCCAAGCGCTGTTGCTCATCGCCGGGCATTTTACCAAGCAACGAGCTTTTCAAGTGCACCACCTCGTCATGAGAGAGCGGCAGGACAAAATTCTCGTTGTAATGGTACAGCATCGCGAAGACGGCCTTGTCGAAATGCCGCTTTCGATGTACCGGTTCCTCCCGCAGGAAGTCGAGGTTGTCGTGCATCCATCCCATGTTCCACTTCAACGAAAACCCCAGCCCGCCATCGCCCTGGGACCGGGACACCTTGGGCCAATCGGTCGATTCCTCGGCAATGGTCACCACGCCCGGATGCCGGGCTAAAACATGGTGATTCAAGTGTTGCAGGAAGGCAATCGCCTCAAGGTTTTCCCGGCCGCCATGCTCGTTGGGTAGCCATTCGCCCTCCTTCCGCGAGTAATCGAGATAGAGCATCGACGCCACGGCATCAACCCGCAGGCCGTCGATATGAAAACGATCGCACCAGTACAATGCGTTAGCGGTCAGGAAATTACAAACCTCCTTCCGGCCAAAGTCAAAAATATAAGTGCCCCAGTCGGGATGCTCGCCACGCCGCGGATCGGCGTGCTCGTACAGTGGCGTGCCGTCGAATCTGGCTAGCGCAAAGTCGTCCCTCGGGAAATGCGCTGGCACCCAGTCGAGTATCACACCAATACCGGCTTCATGCAGCGCATTGACCAGGGCCGCAAAGTCATCCGGCGTCCCGTACCGGCTCGTCGGCGCGTAAAACCCGGTGACCTGATAGCCCCAAGACGGATAGTAAGCGTGCTCGGCCACCGGCAAAAACTCGACATGCGTGAACCCAATGTCCTGCACATAGGCGACCAATTCGTCCGCGAGTTCGCGGTACGAGTACGACTCGGCGTCGTTGTGTTTGCGCCAAGAGCCTAGGTGCACTTCGTAAATACTCATCGGCAACTCAAGCGCATTTTGTCCCTTACGCTGTTCGAGCCAAGCCTGATCGCTCCACGCAAAGCAGCTCGTGTCCCAGACGATGGCTGCGTTCTTCGGTGCCTTCTCAAAAAAGCGCCCCATCGGGTCAGTCTTGAGCAGCAATCGATCCTGCGCGTTGATCAACTCGAACTTATAGTGCGCCCCCTGCCCTACCTGCGGCACAAACCGTTCCCACACACCGGAATCGCCCAAGCGCCGCATCACGTTCCGCCTGCCGTCCCAGTCGTTGAAGTCGCCAACCACGCTCACTCGCCTGGCGTTCGGCGCCCAGACGGCAAACGCCGTGCCATGAACGCCGTCGATCTCGCGAAACTGCGCACCCAGCTTGTCGTAAAGCCGCAACTCATTCCCTTCACCGATCAGGTGCAGTTCTGTATCGGAAAGTGTCGGGGCAGGCTGTTCGTCACTGGTGCGCACAGCGGCCATGCTGTTAAAGTCACCCCACCAGTGGCAAGAACGGAAATGAACTTTCGGGTTTACCCCGCGTGACCAAGGGGCAAGACTCCCTTGGCCAAGCGATGAGTATCACGACCAAAACCGGCGACGACGGCGAGACCGGCCTCCTGTTTTCACGGAGAACCGACAAAGACAGCCTCCGGATCGCCTCCTGCGGTGATGTCGATGAACTCAGTGCCGCGATCGGCTTGGCCAAAGCGTACCTTCAAAAAAACGACTTCTCGAAAAAACTAACCACGATCCAGCAGACACTGATCGGCCTGATGGGTGAATTGGCCACCTTGCCGGAGGACGCCAACCAATATACCAAGGGGCAATTCGTCAAACTCACCTCCACCGACACAGCTAAGCTGGACGAGTGGATTGGTGAACTGGAGGGCACCGGCCTGGGCTTCAAGGGCTGGGCGCTACCCGGCAGGTCAGTGCCTTCGGCGTATCTGGATTTCGCCCGGACAGTCTGCCGCCGCGCCGAGCGAAGCGTGGTGACGGTGGCGAAAACAGAACCGACGCCCAACTCGCAGTCAGTCGTATACCTCAACCGCCTGTCCGACCTCCTCTGGCTGATAGCCCGGGCGGTTGACGAACCACCCGGCAAACAACTGGCTTAGTCGGGTTTTTTCTTCTCGACTAGGGATGGGAATACTTTCTCCAAGCCGGACAATGCCGCCGCGATGTCGTCCGGCAACGGCTTAATGCGAACGTTCCTGAAATCCACCTGAGTGGCTTGATCGCGTTGCTGAAACGCAATGTGCCCTTCGGTGTAGGTGCTTTCCTTGTCGGGATAATCGACAAGCAATTTGCCGTTCACTTGGATCAAAATCCGGTTGCCGATGACGGCGACGGTTTGCCGTGACCATTCCCTGTCCGCAGCTGTTGTCAGCGCGACTTTTTGAAAATTGTACAGGCTGCCTGTTTTTTGTGCGTCGTCGCCGGTGTTGCACAACTGCACTTCGTACCCTTTCGGCGCACCGGTCTCGAGTGCTGCGCGCAGGATGATGCCGCTATCGCCCTTGTCATTAAGCTTGGCCTCGGCCTGTAGGATAAAATTACGATAGATGCCCGGGCTGAACAGGTAACTGCGCGGGCCGCGACCGCTCAACTCCCCGCTGCTACCCACGCTCCACACCCCGGGATCGAACGTCATCCAGGCGCTCAAGTCCCTGCCGTTGAACAACCCAAACCAGCCATCGACGTCCGGCACTCGGGGCACTGGCTTGCCGGAAACCGTCTGCGCACGCCATGGGCCGACGGCAGTTGTCAGCAGTATAACCAGAACCAAACTGAGTCGTAAGTACGCCATTTCGTTGCACCGCTCGGCCAGTGACTATAAAAGGAACGGCCTTTGCATGACAACTGTCATCGTGTCATTTGCTGTTTTTGATTGAACGGAACTTGAAAATCATCCGCACAACACGCGCTATTTGGCGTGAAACAACGGCCGCGCGCGCCTTGGGCCGCATGATCGTACTGGTGCCAACGATGGGATGCCTGCACGAGGGGCACATGAGCCTGATTCGTCGCGCCCGCAAGCTCGCCGGAGCAAGAGGCAAGATAGTTGTCACTGTTTTCATCAACAAAACCCAGTTCGGACCAGGCGGGGATTTCAAGAATTACCCTCGCACCTTCAAGCGGGATATGGAGCTTTGCCGCAAACTAGACGTGAACATCGTGTTCGCGCCTAGCGACGAAGCAATATACGCCGCCGATCACAGCACGTTCGTCATCGAGTCGCGCCTGGCCAAGCGGATGGAGGGGGCGTCACGGCCTACGCACTTTCGCGGCGTGACAACAGTCGTGGCCAAGCTGTTCAACCTCGTGCAACCCGACATCGCCGTGTTCGGCGCGAAAGACTGGCAGCAAGCCGCCGTCATTCGGCAAATGACCGGTGACTTAAACTTCCCGGTTCGCATCGTGGTCGCGCCGACCGTCAGGGAGCGGGATGGCCTGGCGATGAGTTCACGAAACAACCATCTCAGCGCCGCCGAGCGCGAACAGGCGACTGTGCTTCATGCGGCTATTCGCGCTGCACGGGCCGCCGTAAAAAATGCCCCCACCCCCCTGCCCTCTGGCATGCTTCGCCGTAAACTGGCCCGGCTCGTCGACAAGCAGCGCTTGGCCAAGCTGGACTACATCGAGTTTTTCGATCCCATGACCCTTGAGCCGGCCAAGCGCGTTGGCCGGGGAACACACATGGCGCTAGCAGTTATCCTCGGCAAGACACGACTCATTGACAACGGCCGACTGTGACCGAACACTTTCCCGCAGTGGATGTCAAATTCCCCGAAACAGTTTGATTTTTTGGTACTAGGCAGCGGCATCGCCGGGCTGACGTTTGCTCTCAAGGTTGCTCACTCCGGAACTGTTGCGATCATCACGAAGAAAAGCCGAGCCGAGTCTAACACCAACTACGCCCAGGGCGGCATCGCTGCTGTCACAAGCGAGGAGGACTCGTTCGAGAGCCACGTGCGCGACACGCTCGACGCCGGTGGCGGGCTTTGCAACGAGGCGATCGTGCGCAGCATTGTGGAGGAAGGCCCTGCCCGCATCGAGGAGCTGATCCAGCTCGGCATGAAGTTCACCGAGCGGGAGAGTCACGGCCACCTCGAGCTCGACCTTGGCCGGGAAGGAGGCCACTCGAACCGCCGCATCCTGCACGCCAAGGACGTCACCGGCCGCGAGATTGAACGGGCGCTGCTGGCCGCCATCGCCGCGCACGAAAACATCACCGTCCTCGAGAACCATCTCGCCATCGACCTAATCACGACGGCCAAGCTTGACCAGGCGCAGGCCAACCGCTGCGTCGGCGTGTACGTACTAGACAACCAAACGGGCGAGGTCGAGACGTTCTCCGCGCCGAGGATTACGCTCGCCACCGGCGGTTGCGGGAAGGTTTATCTCTACACATCGAACCCCGACATCGCCACCGGCGACGGCGTCGCAATGGCGTACCGCGCCGGGGCGACCATCGCCAACATGGAGTTCATCCAGTTTCACCCGACCTGCCTCTACCATTCCGAGGCCAAGTCGTTCCTCATCAGCGAGGCGGTGCGGGGCGAGGGCGGCGTGCTGGCGAACCTGCGCGGAAAACGGTTCATGGAGGGCGTGCATCCACTCAAGTCGCTCGCGCCGCGCGATGTCGTGGCCCGGGCGATCGACCGCGAAATGAAACGCAGCGGCGACGACCACGCGCTGGTCGACATCACGCACAAGCCAGCTCGATTCCTGATGGACCGTTTCCCGAACATTTACAAAACCTGCCTGAGCTACGGGGTGGACATCACCAAGGAGCCGATCCCGGTCGTGCCGGCGGCGCATTACCAGTGCGGCGGTGTGCGGGTTAACCGACACGGCGAAACGGATCTCGCCGGCCTGTACGCTATCGGCGAGGTCGCCTGCACCGGGTTGCACGGCGCGAACCGGCTCGCCAGCAACTCTCTGCTCGAGGCGCTCGTTTACGCACGCCGCGCTGCCGAGCACGTGCTCCAGCATCCACCGGAGCCGGTCGCCGCTGAACTGCCCAAGTGGCAGGCCGGCAGCGCCACCGACCCGGACGAGATGGTTGTCGTCTCCCACAACTGGGAGGAGCTTCGACGGCTGATGTGGGACTACGTCGGTGTCGTGCGCAGCGAGAAGCGCCTGAAACGCGCGTTGACCCGGGTCCGAAATTTGCAGGAGGAAATCCAGGCATACTACTGGGACTTCACCGTGACAAGCGACTTGCTCGAGCTGCGAAACCTCGCCACGGTGGCCGATCTAATCGTGCGCTCGGCGCTCGATCGCCGTGAAAGCCGTGGCCTGCATTACACACTCGACCACCCCGAACCGGTGGATGCCCTCGCCCGGCGGGACACCCTCCTGCGCTGTGAATAGCGCCTGACGAGACGCTTGGGCCAGCAGTAAAGAAAAAGGCCGGGATCAGCACCCGACCTTTCGACCTGTAAAGGTAGCTTTAATCAGAAGCTAGCACGCAGGCCGGCACCAAATGTCCGCGGCCAACCGGGGATGTGCAGGATCATACCAGCCGGACGCGGAGCGGCTGGGTTTGAGAAATCGGTGTAACGCAGGTCGAGTGCGTTGTTCGAGTAGCCTTCGTCAGCCAGGTTTCGGGCATAGAAGAAGAGTTCCCAGTTGTCGCGCTTGTAGCTCATGCGGCCATTGACGAGTGCGTAGGCGTCCTGCTCGGCAGTGTTGGCCTCGTCAAGCCAGTAGTTGCCGATGCCTTGGACCTCCCAAAGCATGGAGAGATTCCATGGCAGGCTGATGTGTGCCGCGAGGTTGGCGGTGTATTCCGGCACAAAGTTGATATCGTTGCCGCCGAACTCGTAACCGGCTGCCATCGGGCCAAGCACACCGCGCAGAACGTTGTCGGTGTAGCTGTCGAACTCGGCGTTAACCAGACCTACCGCCGCGCTAAGCATGAAAGTCTCACTAAGCTGCGCCTCGGCTTCGACCTCGAGGCCGTAGCTGGCGGCTTCCTCTGCATTGACCATGTAGGCCTGCGTCGGGTTGACCGGGTTCAGGCGATAAACCTGGTACTCCTCGAAGTCGCTATAAAACGCGGCAACACGAGTGTGCACACGGCCATCGTCCCAGGAGGAGGACCAGCCTAGCTCATAATTCCACGACTCAGCGGAATCGTATTGTGCACTCTCCGGTGTGCCACCGTAAAAGTTAAAACCGCCGGACTGGAAACCCTTGGCAATGCTGGCATACAGGGTGTCCTTGTCGCTCAGGCTGTACGACGCACCGAGTTTCGGTAATACATCATCCCAATCGTTGCTGCGGTTTACCGTGGAGGAACTATTGCTGCGGTTGATGGAACGGTCGCTGTTTTGGTAGCGCAATCCACCGGTCAACGTCAGACCACTCCCGAGTGAGTAACTGCTTTGCCAATACAAGGCTGTGTCCTCGTCGGACAACGTCGAAGTGGTGTAGTCAGGAACCGGCCCGGGAAGGAAGCCGTATTGAGGGTGAAACAGACCGGCCGGATAGAGTGAACCGGAAACATTGCCCATCTCGCGGTCGGCATAATAGGCGCCCAGCGTCCATTGGTACGATTCATTGGCGTCGCCGGAGCCAAGCTGAATCTCCTGGGATACCTGCTCCACATCCGGCTGGCTGACCCCGATGACCGGGATGAAACCAATCTCGGCAATTGGCTGCGAGATGGCGGTGAAATCAAAGTCCTGCTGCAGATCCTGCTCCCAGTTGCGGAATGCCGTCACTGAACTAAAACTCAAATGTTCCCCGCTGAAATCGGCGCTCAACGCGTATGTGTTCACTTCGCTATCGACATAGCCCGGCACATCCCGGTTTACCTTGTGCGGGCCGGCATCAGTGAGAGGGCTGTAAGTCGGCGTGAAACCGTCGTCGTGGCTCTCGCTCGACACCGTCAAACGAATCGTCCACGGCTCGCTCGGCGTAAGGACGAGTTGCAACCGGCCTGCAAGAGTTTTACGGCCATCGATCTCCTGACCTGTAGGCAGGTTCGTCACAAATCCATCCCGATCGTTGTAGAGACCGCTGAGACTCAAGCCGATTTGCTCTGTGAGCGGCCCACTGGCGTTCAAGCGATACTCTTGCGTGCTGTGCTCGCCGTAGCCCAAGCCAGCTGACCCGGCCCACTCTGCGCCCGGCTGACGGGTGCGAACGCTGATGATGCCACCCGGTGCGGCACTGGCACCGAACTGCGTCCCCTGCGGGCCTCGAAGGAATTCAATGTGATCTACATCGTAGAGAGACAAACCGCGGCTCATTACGTCTGTGTACGGGATGCCATCGACGTAAATGCCCACCGCCGACTGACCGGCGCCGAAGCTGTTCTCACGCAAACCGCGCACGCTGAACTTCGGCATCCGAGTGTTGTTTGCATCGAAAACGGTGAAGTTAGGCAGCGCCGTCTGGATGTCGCGCACCTCCTGGATGCCGCCCAGCGTGATCGTGTCACCGCTGAGCAGGGTCACGGAGCGCGCATCGCTCTGCGGAGCCTCAGAAATGATCATAACCGGCGGCAACTCGCCGGCATCCTCGTCAGATTGTGCCAGGCCCGCTTGGGCAAGCACACCGATCACGACCATCATTGAGCCAATTACAACGTTTTTGCTGTTCATTTGTTATATTGTATTCAGTACAGTTATCTTCATCAAAATTTAAAACGGATTGTGATAATAAATCCTGACATCAGCTTCTAATTAAAATGCGCATCCCTTTCGAATATATGGTTATTATCAATTTTCCGTCCGATAATCCAACTATCCTCGAATGTGTAGAAAAATTGGTTGTTGGAAAGTTTCTGGTTGCGGTACAGATATTTTTGAACGGAATGAGAATCTACCCTAAACGACAGTAATTAACAAGACAAAACCAAGCCCCGACCGGGATGGATGGCAGACAGGAAAACCGGCTTGACCAAGTTTGGACTTAAAACCGATCATTTATTGCGCTATGTTTCCCGCCCTTCCGGGAAAATCAACCGGCAACCACTGCGATGGAACCTTCGAACATGGACTTGGTGCGAATCTGCGCCGTCGCCTTCGCCGCTGTGCTGGCGATTTTGTCGCTACTTGCCGGCACTATTGCTGGCATCTGCCGCGCGTTCCCAGTGAATGCCGCCGACCTGCCGGATCCCGGCGCCGAGGAAGCGATCCGCCAAGCGGCGGCCAAGGCGTTTCCCGATTGTCGAGTCGCCGAAATCCGCGAAATAAAACGATGAACCCTTGCCCAAGCGCACTTAATTTTCAATGATATTCTCTGAGTCAAAAAAAGAAATCCGGGTGATGTTCACCCCGTTTCGCGACGGGCTCCAAAGCGTGTTCGGCGGCAAGACACGCCTCGGCGACATCCTGCCCGCGATCGAGGCCTCCGCAGCCGCCGGCATCCGTCACTTCGAGTTCGGCGGCGGCGCGCGATTTCAAGCGCCGTTTTTTTACGTCGGCGAAGATCCGTTCCAGTGCATGTCCACCATCCGCAAAACGGTCGGGCCGGATGCCGATCTGCAGATTCTCACCCGCTCAGTCTCCGGCGTCACGCTGAACACGCAGCGCACCTCCGCCCTCGCGCTGCAGGCCAAGCTGATGAAGAAGCACGGCACGACGATCGACCGCAATTTCGACTTCATGAACGACGTCGGCAATCTGGTCAAGACCGGCCAACCGATCGTCGATTCCGGGATGCATCACCAGGTTTGCGTCGCGATGATGGGGCTGCCGTTCCAGTCCGACCAGGCGCACACGCCGGAATTTTACATCAACATCGTCCGCGAACTGCTCAAGCGCGGCATCCGCTTCGACTCGGTCTGTCTCAAGGATGCCTCCGGCACGACCGACCCGCGCACCTGTTACGAGACGGCCAAGGGCATCAAGGCAATTTTGCCGCCTGAGATTCCGCTCATCCAACACACGCACGACACCGCCTCCACTGCCGTCGCCTGTTACATGGCCGGTATCGCCGGTGGTGTTGATGGTATCGACTTGGCCGTGCGGCCGCTGGCTTCCGGCACGTCGCAGCCGGACGTACGCTCGATGGCCCACGCGCTCAAGGGCACCGGCTACAGCCTCGACATCGACCACACGAAGATGGACGAAATCGAGTCGCTGCTGAACGAAGGCTTGAGCGAGTACGAGTTTAACCCGGTCACCACCTCGGCCGACGCCCGCGTGGTCGGCTTCCCGATGCCGGGCGGCGCGATCGGCCCGAACGTCCACATGATGCAGTCGGCCGGCATCCTCGACAAATACAGCGCCGTACTTGCCGAGTTCCCCGAGGTCGTGCGCGCCGGCGGCGGCTGGACGAGCGTCACTCCCGGCAGCCAGCAGTATTGGCTGCAGGCGTTCAACAACGTGCTGCACGGCCGCTGGGAGAAGATTGACGCCGGTTTTGGCAAGTCGGTTCTCGGCTATTTTGGCAGGCCGCCGCTGTCCCCCGACCCGGAGGTCGTAAAAATCGCTGCCGACCAACTCAAGTTGCCGCCGTTCGACGGCGACCCGCTCGAAGCCGCTCCCGACACACTCGCCGAGGCCGAGGCCGCGCTGAAGGAACGCGGCATCGAGGTCACGGACGAAAACAAATTCCTCGTCGCCGCCGCGATTGTCCCCGGCAAAAACATGGAACTGAATGAGGGCATCCGACTGCTCGAGGGCCGCTCCAAGATCACTCTGCCGCTGAAGAAAGAGCCGACCGTCGGAGCCGCAACGCTGACCGCGCCCACCAAGACAAAAGTCACCGTGAACGAAGGCGGCAACACGCGCACCTACGAGGTCATCATCGAACCGCCGGCATCGGCCGCCGCTCCCGCGCTTGGCCAAGCACAACCAAGCGGTGGCCAAGCGACCGATGTGTTCTCGCCGTTCGATGGCAACGTCGAGTTGGTCGAGGTCAATGTCAAAGTCGGCGACACCGTCACCCAAGGCCAGGTCGTTGCCGCAGTCGAGGCGATGAAAGCCAAGCACGACGTGAAGGCCCCGTGCGCCGGTCGCGTCTTGGCGATTGACGCGGCAATCGGCAACGAAGTCTCCGCCGGCAAACCAATCCTGAGCATCGAAGCCTAAGATGGATATTCTCCAAAAACTGTTCGAGAGTTCCGGTTTCGGCGGTGACACCAGCCTCGCCTGGCAGAACCTCATCATGTTCGCCATCGGAGGCGGACTGATCACCCTCGCCGTCAAAAAGAACTTCGAGCCGCTGCTGCTTATCCCAATCGGCTTTGGGGCTATCCTCGCCAATCTTCCCGGCGCGGAAATGAGCGCTTACTCGGAAGCGGCAGACGGCGGCAAGTGGCCGCTGCTCGGCTTTATTTATAAAACCGCCATCTCAAAAGCCGAGTTGCTCCCCCCAATTATTTTCATGGGTGTCGGCGCGTTGACCGACTTTCGCCCGCTGCTCGGCCGGCCGATTACTTTCCTGCTTGGAGCCGCCGCTCAACTCGGCATTTTTCTCGCGGCGCTTGGGGCATTTTACATTTTCGGTTTCACGCTCCAGGAAGCAGCCTCCATCGGCATCATCGGCGGCGCCGACGGCCCGACCACCATTTATCTCACAGCCAAGCTCGCACCTCACTTGCTCGGCGCGGTGGCCGTGGCGGCGTACAGCTACATGGCGCTGGTGCCGGTGATTCAGCCGCCGATCATCAAGTTTCTCACCACGCAAAAGGAACGCGAGATCGACATGCCTCAGGCCCGTCCAGTGTCGAAGACCTCCGTTGTTGTCTTCCCGATCGCCACCTGCGTTCTCACCGTGCTTTTCATCCCGGCCAGCGGCCCGCTCATAGGCATGCTGATGTTTGGCAACTTGATTCGCGAGTCCGGTGTCACCCAGCGCTTAAGCAGCACCGCGAGCGGCCCGCTAATCAACATCGTCACGATCTTCCTCGGCTTGATTGTGGGAGCGACGATGGAAGGCGAGAAATTTTTGAAGCCCGACACGCTGGCCATCCTCTCGCTGGGAATGGTTGCGTTTTGTTTCAGTACAGCCGGCGGCGTGGTCTTCGCCAAGGTGCTGAACCTGTTCCTCAGTGAAGGTAAAAAAATCAACCCGTGCATCGGCGCGGCCGGTGTCTCAGCGGTCCCGATGGCCTCGCGGGTCGTACAAAACTTCGTCTCGAAGCACACTGCCGGACGCGTCAACCCTCTCATGGCAGCCATGGGGCCGAACGTCGCCGGCGTGATCGGCTCCGCTGTTTCAGCAGGAGTGTTTCTGTC
>Ga0310342_100002046_pt1 | contig 12843 bp, 7 predicted proteins | sample S15DNA20500_MG_FD_206155 | JGI IMG/M metagenome (GOLD analysis project Ga0310342, IMG submission 206155) | Marine microbial communities from station ALOHA, North Pacific Subtropical Gyre - S1503-DNA-20-500_MG | ecosystem: Environmental > Aquatic > Marine > Oceanic | place: Pacific Ocean: North... | reverse complement strand
CGCGGTCGTAGGCTCGCGGATCGTCAGGATCGAGAGTGATCAAGATCTCCGGACGGGGAATATGCAAACGACCTCGATACCGCAGGCAGGGAGAGGCCCAGCCAGAGACAAGAGAATCGAAAGAAACCACCACCTCGGCGGCGTTGTTTTCCTTCAGATGGAGAATCAGTAATCCCGGATAAGGGGTCTCTTTGATGGAAAGAACCTGCTCCTGGATTCCGAGGCTCCGCAGCTGTCGTTCCACAACCAGTATTGAATCTTCCGCATCGGGAATGAAAACAGCCATGCTGACCGGGTCGATCTCCAGTCGAACCCTGACATGTTGCCAGAGGTAGGAGAAGGAGTTCTCTCCGTCAGTGACACCGGGGTTCTGCGCAACGCCCCAGCCATGACAAGAGAGCAGCAAGGAAATCAGCAGGAAGCCCTGCTTGAACTTCATCCAGAACGAAGTAGGCATTTCAGAAAGACTCCCATATTCTCTTCAATTAGAACTCCTCCACCCAGAGTTCTTTATCAAAGAGTCGGCTTGATATCACCGAAAGCTAGACCAGAATCGGGATCCAAAACCTTTCCCGAACGTCCGAAATAGTTGACGCGAAACTCCATAGCTCAATTCTAGGGCCCCATGCGAAATTGGATACATCAGCGACCCAAATACTGACCTCGCTACTATAGCACACAATAAACTGGTCTGTCATTCCTGTCATACCTACTCATTTTTTTTGAGAGTGCTATTGAAAGCCTATAAGTCGAATTACATTTTTATTATCCTCACCGCCGAGGAAGCCTGCCAAATCGGATGCCCGCCGGTTTGGACAACCTCAAACGGAGGACTGATGATCCCTTGGAAATTAATTGAACAGCCAATGAGTATGAGAAGTCGTCTGCTCTTCTTTCTATTTTTGACTCCACTGGTGCTATCAGGGTGTGGTGGTGCTTCCGGAATCCCCGGACCTCCCGCCCCGGTGCTAGATCTCTCGAAACATCGCGACCTTTCCACCAATCGCGTTGAACCGATTCTGTCTGATCGCCAGACAGCCTCTGGTAGCAGTACTCCGACCGATTTCGATTACCTGGAAGTCGACAGCCCATGCGTCATCGATGACGACCAGCGAAGTGATCGGTTCATGCTCTTCTACGAAGGTATTGACGGAGGACAACCCGATCCAGCGATCGGGTTGGTCACCTCAACCGAGGAGGATTTCGAGTTGTTCACCATCGATCGAACGATGGTGTTGAGCGCTGCCAACATGCCCGATCTGAACGTCAACGGAACACTGGAACAACCTTTTGGAGCCGGTGATCCGACGGTTCTGCTCGACACCTCGTTTGCGATCGGAGTGGATGGACGCTACCGGATGTGGTTTGAGGGCACTTATGGATTGGTGGGACTGATCAGTGCCATCCTCACTTGCACCTCAGGAGATGGCATCACCTGGAGCACCCCGATCTTCTGCACTGGACTCGAGCCTGGTCCTGCTTTCGGAACCGTTATTCGTGTCTCCGATCCTTCAGTCGAACGAACGCCGGTTCCCACCGCTCCATTGCAAATGGCATTTGAAGTGGGACGGATTGATGGCTCATCGGTGATCTCAACGGTGATCGGAATGGCGTTTTCCACTGATGGATTCGACTGGACCATCTCTGATGGAATTCTCACCGGAGCGCCGGCAGGTCCGGTCTTTACCGGTGGACCTGGATCCTTCGACAACTTCTCGGTTCGAGCACCGAGCATCGCTCGTGAAGTGGATAGCAGTGGCAACCTCATCGAATGGCACATGTTTTACGAAGGTTTACCTTTTAATCCCGCCATCGACAATGACAGCGTCATCGGATATGCCACCAGCATCGACGGTTACAGCTGGAGTGGGTTTGTCACGGCGGTTCTTGATCCTTCGAGCGATCTGGTCGCCCCGCCCCTGTTTGATTCGGACGATATCAAGCAACCTACAGTGTTGTTGCCAGAACCAGAACCGAATGGACCCCGTTTTCTGCTCTACTACGCCGGAGATCCCCAGGTGCCACTGATTTCCGATGAGGTCAACAGGATCGGCCTGGCTGAGGGTTCCTGAGAAGGTCCCGCAGCGATTCCTTGGATGCGGTAAGATGAGAGGTGCACAGGACTTCCCTGCACCTGCTGCCCGGAGGAAGCGTTGTCGACCAAGGCTCCATCCCTTGCCAAGGACCTGCACCCAGGTCTCCCTTCTTTCTGCTGGAGTGTGATCCTGATCGCTCTCCTGTGTGCCTCGGGCTGTAGCGATGAAATGGCTGCTCCATCCACCTCCGTTACCGGGACCTCGAATCCATCCTCTGACCAGGGAATTCCGCAGACCACTGTAGCGGTCGCGGGCATCGACGCCCCCCCCCACTTCACCGGCCCACGATCGGTCATTGCCGCCGATCGGCAACTCCACATCTCCTGGGATCCAGCCCGAGACGATCACACTGCACCGGAGCGAATCACGTACCGGATCTATCTCGCAGCACGATCCGGAAAGCAAGATTTCGACAACCCTGTCGCCACCACCTCTCCTGGAATGACTTCACACACACTCAAGGATCGCGCCAATGGGGAACCAATATTTTTAGTGGTTCGCGCTTTCGACGAAAAAGGACAAAACGACGGTAATGAAACGGAATGGCCAGCTCTCCCCAACCCGGTCCTGTACGTCGATGGAACAGCGCAACCAGGCGGAAACGGAACAACTCCTCAGAGTGCGATGAGGAGCATCGACGAAGCCATCGGTGAGGCGATCGGTCTTTCTGGAGTCAACATCCACGTCGCCGCTGGGCTCTATCCGGAGCAACTACTGTTGTTCGAAGGAATGGGAATCTATGGCGGTTTCCCGACAGGATTCATTGCCCAGTCAGATCCAGAGGTTCATCGCACAGAGCTAGCTGGTAAACCGCAACGTGACGTACTGATCCTCCCCCCGGGTCAACGCCTGGTGGTGATCGACGGTATTTTCTTCAACGGAGGAGGGGAGGCGCGCCGGGCCATCGTCGCTGACGATTGTCAGATTCGGATTTCTCGCTGTCAAATCCACTCCTTCCGAGACAAGGGCATCCAGGTCGAAACGGATCGCGATGACGAGGGAGAATCAACCGGCACCATCCACTACTGCACATTCAGGAACAACGGTGGCGACGGCATCCGGGTCGAAGGATTCATCGATCTCTCCCTGAACAACTGCACCCTGATAGAAAATGGTCAGAGCGGTCTCTCCGTCACACCGATGGTTCCCCGTCGTGGCGAAAAAGCACGTATCGAACTGAACCGCTGCCGGATCTCTCGAAACAAGGATGTGGGACTCAGTCTCCGAATCGATGAACCGATTGGAAATGACGAAGATCCGGCACGGGTCCGAATCACCCTTCGTGGAATAGTGGCTCAGGACAATCGAGACCACGGTGCCAGTTTCGATGTCAGATATCAGGAGAACTCTCCAGTTGATCTACGAATCCGTGTCGAACACAGCTCTTTCCTTGAGAACGACCGTGCAGGAGTTCACATCGATGCAGATGCACCCGGCGATTTCTCCATCGCGCATTGCTCTTTTCTGGGAAACCAGGGCGATGAAGCCATTCTCATCACTGGAGATTCCAGTTCGGCATTGACCCGCATCCGCTCCTGCTTGATCGGGGCATCGGCGGGATTCGGCGTGCAACTGAAGGATCTGGGTTGGCTCGATGTCAGTCGTTGTCTCCTCATCGACAACGGCGGCCCCGCCATTTTCACGGCTGACCAGAATCAACTGCGCGCCAGGATGTGGGCCAGCAGTGGAATCGGCGCCGGTCCGGTAGGGACTCGAATGGAGGGGGCGGAAATGCGACCAGCAACTGACGATAGCCGCCCCGGTTTCATGACGGTAAAAAAAGCACTCGAGGATGGCGTCCAGGTTGATAGACCCGAGCAGATTCCCATTCCCGAACAGGGTTTCCTGTTCCCGCCGATCGGTGGAGAGAGGATTCCGTTCCAGCACGCTGGTGGTGGTCGACTTCTACTGGCGAATGAAGACAGGTCACCGGTCAAAGAAAACTCCGTATGGTTGTTCTCTGACACTTCTGTAGCCCCCACCTGGACCGAGTTCGCCGCCTCAACCGCATCTCGACACGACGATGAGACCCAACTCGCAGCTCCCCCCGGCCTGGTCTTTCCGGGCATACCGAAGCTGGTCTCGGCTCCCCGACGCCCCCTGGAAGTGATCTCCCTCACTCCACAACCATCGATTCTTCGCTCGGGAAACGAACTGAGCTGGAACTACAGATTGACCGATCCTCCTTCTTCAGTACCCGAGGTGTTTCTCTCCATCGATGGCAAACAGAAACCGGTAGAAACCAGACTCGTCGGGGAAATCCTGCAGGTGACGAGTCCGACAGAGATTCCGAGAGGAAGCCGGGTACGAATCGAATGGGATCTTGAATCGGGATCGACCGATCCGGCCAATCGAATCTCCCACGAATGGCTCATCGCGAAAGAAGAAGGAGGAGGCTGATGCTGATCCGCACCCGCATCCGACTGCTTCTGACGATTCTGCTCGTCATCTCACTGGGTGGAGGTATCTCTGCACTCACCGTGATCAGTGAACTTCGAGGGGCGATGCGCGAGAGCCAGAGGAGCCGTGCCAGCCTGGTCGCCACCGGAGAGATCCGCGATCTTCTGCTGGCCAGTACAGGAGATATCGAACAACTTCCTCGATGGGAAAAAACCGACCAAGATCGTTTCCAGCAAAGAATCGATCAATGCCAGCAGATCATTCATTCGCTCGTGGATGTCAAAACTCCGCTGCCTGTAGAGGAAAGAGAAGCAATTCTGGAGCTGGAAAGACCCGTCAAAAATTTCGGTCGAGCGGTGACTCGCGCATTCCAATACATGGAGGAAGGGCTCGAGGATCGGGCCTTGAATCGGTCTCGAAATTGGCTCAAAGACCACCTGGTTCCAGACATCGCCAGTGCGGTACGAACCCTGGAAGAAATTCAGCAGAAGCGTGTCGGATTCACGGAAAGAAGGGCGCACAGTGCTTCAGATTTGATTTCCCGTGTTTTTATCGTGCTTGGACTCGCCCTGATCGGCAGCTGTATTGCTTTCTTCTTACTCCTGAAGCGTTGGATCATCACCCCCATCGAAAAGCTCTCTCTGGCAGCTCAAGAGATCTCGTTGGGAAATTATGGAACAAAGGTAGCCATCACTTCACAAGATGAACTGGGTAGCCTGGCCCGAGAAGTGGAATCGATGTCCGAATCGATCGCTCAGTTCCAACTACAACTGGTAGATCGAGAACGACTCGCCGCAGTCGGCGAGATGACAGCGTCCGTGGCACATAATCTAAGAAATCCTCTCGGCAGCATCCGGGCGCTAGCTCAGAGCTGTCTTCGTGGCAACGATGCGGAAACCACTTCTCTTTCCTTACGGCAAGTGATGGAAACGGTGGATCGAGCTGATCGATGGTTAAAAGATTTGCTGCAGGGATTGAAACCAATTCAACTGGCAAAGATGAAGACAGCACTCTCCCCCCATCTCGAAGCTGTCGGCCAGACAGTGCGACCCTTTGCGGAAAAGCGACGGGTGGAACTACAGGTACAGATTGAAAGAGACCTGCCGGTCATGGACCTCGACTTCCGTCGTATCGAACAAGCGATTTTCGTGCTGCTCAATAATGCGATTGAAGCGTCCGAAATGGACAGTACAGTTCGCCTGAACGCATCTCATCAATCGGAGCATGTTCTTATCGAGGTGATTGACGAGGGGCACGGAATGTCTGATGAAATCAAATCAAAACTCTTTACCCCTTATTTCACCACCAAGAAGAGCGGCCTGGGACTAGGCCTTTCTCTGACTCAACGTATCATCCACGGCCACGGGGGACGTATCGATGTGGTATCTTCTCCCGAGAAAGGGACCAGGATGTCGGTGTGGATCCCGACTGGCAATTCCGATTCCGATGTTCGAGAGCGAAAGGCGACGAATGGCTCAGATCCTGATCCTCGATGACGAACTACCGCTCCTACAATCTCTGACCCTTGAGCTAGGTCGGGGAGGGCATCAATGCCTGGCTGCCGAAACCGGTACCGAAGCCCTGAGTATCATCGAAAACAACTCCATCGAGATGGCGATCCTCGATGTCCAGTTGCCCGACATTTCAGGACTGGAAGTCCTTCGGAAACTCCAACAGGAGATGCCCGAAGTCCCGGTCCTGATGATCACCGCTTATGCATCTGTCGATAGTGCTGTCGAAGCGATGAAGGAAGGAGCTCTGGATTATCTCGAAAAACCTCTCGATCTCGAAGAGTTACATCTGGTTGTCGAAAGGGAGCTGGCAAACGCCGCCGTGCGAAGATTGGTTGACGCTCATGAGAGGGTCTCAGCCCTGACCAGTCAGAACGAGATCATCGGAGAATGTCTCCAGATTCAAGATATCTTCAAGGTGATCGATCAGATTTCCGAGATCACTGTTAAGAGTGCTGCGGAGCTTCCAACGATGCTCATCGGCGGGGAAACGGGCGTGGGTAAGGACCTACTCGCACGAATCATTCACGAATCTGGCAGCATTTCTCACTTTCCATTCCTACAGGTCAACTGCAGTGGCTTGCCTAGAGATCTGATCGAGAGTGAGCTGTTCGGTCATGAAAAGGGTGCCTTCACAGGTGCCTCTCAGAAGAAGCAGGGACTGTTCGAAGTCGCCGCCGGTGGAACCATCTTCCTGGATGAAATCGGCGACATGCCCCTCGACATGCAAACGAAACTTCTCAACGTGTTGGAAACAAAGAAGGTTCGTCGCGTCGGAGGTACCCGCGAATATACCGCAAACGTGAGAATCATCGCTGCAACCAACCAGGATCTTGAAATTGCCTCGCGCGATGGCTCCTTCCGTTCCGATCTTTATTACCGTTTGAAAGTCGTTTCGATTCTACTTCCGCCGTTGAGGGAAAGAGGTCATGACCAGGATCTCCTCATCGATCATTTCCTGGACCTCAACAAGCACAAGTACCGAAAATCTAATCTGACGCTTCCTGACGCGGTGCGAGACGAGATGAAAAAATACCCCTGGCCTGGAAATATCAGGGAACTCGCGCATACCATCGAAAGACTCGTTCTCATCTCCTCCGATGACGAAATCCATTCCCCGGGCCTGATGGAAGCACTCGACAAGCATGACCATCGCCAACTCGGACCGCAAAAGGTCAGCGAGCTTCAATTCGACTTCGATACGGGAGAATGCACCCTCGCAGCCATCGAAAAGCAACTGCTCGAACAGGCTCTCGACTACACCGATGGCAATGTCTCCGAGGTAGCACGCCTACTTGGACTCACTCGGGGAGCCCTGCGTCACCGACTGGAAAAACGCGGATTGGGATCGAGCGGATCCTGACCGCTGGCCAATGCCCGCCAACTTCCTGGCTCTATTTAGCCAACCCAATTAGGCTCTGTGAGCCATTGGCCGTATTCCGCCGCAACCTGGCCGATGATGTTATTTACTAGCTGGAAATAAAGGTCATAAGTTGTTTATTATAAGGCATTTATAAGTAAATATCGACACCTCTCGACAAACAGTGTACAAACTACCAAAGTAGGCATTACATTTGCTCCAATTTTCAGCGAAGCGCTCTTCCCTGAAAAGGAACTCCTGATGACTGTACCTCTTACGAGCTCCCTGGATCGGAGTCCTACCAGGTACCGAATCGCATTCTATAGCCATGACGGCTACGGCCTCGGCCACTTCCGTCGCTGCCTGTTACTGGCTCATAAAATTCAGCAACATCTCGACGACATAGAGATCCTCATTGTGACCGGCTCCTCGCGGGCACGTTTTTACTCTCTTCCGGCCATGACCACCATCGTCACTCTGGATGCCGTCACCAAGGATCAAAACGGAAATTACACCCCTCGCAACGGATTGATGAACATCACCGAAGCCCTTACACGACGCAGAAAGACACTCAGGACATCTCTGCTTGGTTTTCAGCCGGATCTCTTCATTGTCGATCATGTTCCTACAGGGCTTCGCGGCGAATTACTTCCCCTGATGCCTGATCTCAAAACGCGAGGAACCGAAATCGTGATCGGATTGCGAGACATCATCGACGAACCGGAAACAGTACAGCAATCCTGGAAGTTCGATGGTTGCGCAAAATTGGTCGACTCCCTCTACGACCATGTCTGGGTTTATGGCAACAAGAACATCTTCGACCTGGGTGAGATGTACAATCTCAGTGATCGATCTCGTAATCGAATCGACTACTTGGGTTATTTGCGTCGGTCTGTTCATCACAGCAGATCGGAAAATCGCTTGTCGGGTCCATTCGCGACACGATCAAAAAAACCTCATTTGGTGTGTGTATCCGGAGGCGGCCAAGACGGACTACCACTAGGCAGCCTTTTCCTCGAGATGCTACAAAACCATCCGGATAGCTACGAAGGAACTCTGATTACGGGTCCATTCCTATCGAGGAACGATTCGCGCGCCCTGGTGAATCGCTTCGGTTCGCTTGCAAACGCGCAGATCCTTCGCTTTACCACCCACCTGGAAGAGCACCTGCAAACTGCAGACTTGATCGTCACCATGGGAGGCTATAACGCTCTGTTGGAAGCTCTCGCCTGCCAGAAACCTGTGATCGCGGTTCCCAGGGTCTTTCCGCGCAAAGAACAGTGGTTGCGAGCAAAAAAGTTCGCCGATAAAGGCCTGATACGGTGCCTCCATCCCGATCAACTCACCAGTGAAAACCTGGCCGTTGCGACCCAGGAAGAGATTTCAAAGTCGAGCCTGGCCACTCCCGAGGAATGCGGACTCTGCATGGATGGAGTCGGTAATTTCTTGTCTCGAATCGAAAAGGTGCGTAAGCAACATTTCTTGAAGAGAAAGGTCCATCCCGATGCACAATCCGACCTCATCCGAGCTTGATTCACCTCTTCATGTTGCCTATCTCCTGAAGATGTTTCCGCGTCTTTCGGAAACCTTTATCCTCAATGAAGTTCTCGAACTGGAACGCCAGGGAGTCGAAGTACAGGTCTTCAGCTTGATGCCTCCGGGAGATGGTAAATTCCACGGTAGCATCAGCGAGTTGAAACTCACCATTCGTTACATCCCACGGGAAAAACCTGAAGCTTTTTGGGCGAGACTTGGGGAATTTGAACCAGATCTGGTGCCATCCATGGATCGCTGGGAACCAGCCGTTGAGTTTCTCAGAAAGTATAGGATCCCCAAAGATCTAGACATGTTACTACGAGCTCTCATCATCGGAGCTGAGGCAAAAAAATCCGGGGTGCAGCATATCCATGCTCATTTCGCGACCATCTCTACACGTATGGCTGCGCTGGTGAATTTACTCTACGACATCCCATTCTCTTTCACCTGCCATGCCAAGGACATCTTCAGGGTAACGGTCGATAGAGAACTCTTTCGAGATCTTGTTGCAAATTCTTCATTCGCCATCACGGTGAGCGATTTCAATCGCAATTTCATTCTTGAAAATACACCAGGCGTTGACAGCGAAAAAATAATCCGGCTCTACAACGGCATCGATCTCAACTTTTTCGAAACACCGACAGAACCCCTTAAAACTGACCCTCTGAAGATCGTCAGTGTCGGCAGACTGGTACCAAAGAAGGGTTTCGATCATCTCCTGAACGCCCTCTCGATGCTGAAATCCGGCAATATCAATTTCCATACCACCATCATCGGAGATGGTGAAGAAAAGACTCGACTCCAGCAGCAATGCCAAGGACTCGGCCTCGACGACAAAGTGGAGTTCACAGGAGCCCTTCCAATCGAAGAGGTACGCCGAAGATGCGCAGACTCCTCGATGATGGTTCTCGGTTGCGTTCCCGATACTGATGGCAACATGGATGCGCTTCCTACGGTACTTCTGGAGGCACTCGCGCTCGATCTTCCCATCGTCACCACGACCCTGACCGGCTGTCCGGAAATCGTTGGAGCAGATGCTGGAGTTCTCGTCGAACCGGCAAACCCGGAGGCTCTCGCCAAATCGATAAGCACCCTCGCCAACAAGATTCAAGAAGGAGGAATCGACCGAGGAACCGCTCGCGCTCGAGCAGAACAGCTTTTTGACCTCTCTACCAATGTCTCGACCTTACGCGGCCACTTCCTGAAAAGCGCCTTCAAGGCGCAATAGAACCAACCGATGAAGCGCTTCTCATACGTCTGCGCAGATCCCGGTGTTCCCCTTCCAGGAATGAAGGGGGCTTCTGTTCATGTGGCGTCGCTGTGTCGGGGGTTCCAGCGGCACAACCTGCTCGGTCAAATTCATACGGTGCGAGCAGAGGCGACGGAAATTCACGGCTTTCCGTTGATCCCCATCGAACTGCCTCCCAGACGAAAACACAAATCCATCGAGGATCGGGAGAATCGCCTCTTCCTGGCGAGGCTTGAGCACCAAGGTGAAATTCCTGATTTCATCTACGAAAGATACAGTCTCTGGCATCCGGGAGGTCTGTACCTGGCCCGAAAGCTACAGGTACCCTTCATCCTGGAGGTGAACAGCCCGTTACCGATGGAAACCCAAAGATTCAGGCAACTGGCCAACGAGCCACTGGCTCGGGGGCTTGCTCGTCTACTCCTTCGTGATTCAGACGGCGTCGTCTGCGTCTCCGATGAGATCGCGGAATGGGTTATCTCCGAACGAGGTCACGGTGAGGGAGTGAAGGTGATCCCGAATGGAGTAGACGAAGAGTTATTTGATCCGAAAAGTTCACAACGTCCTGCAGGTCTTCCTCCGAAAAATATCCCTCTCATCGGTTTCACCGGCACATTCCGCCCCTGGCACGGCACCGATGACTTACTGGAAGCCTTCAATATCCTGGTCAATCAGTTCCAATCACCAGCCCATCTTCTTTGCATAGGTGACGGACCAGAGAGGTCTCGGTTCGAGGAAGTCGCGCAACAGATGGGGCTCAGGGAGAAGATTCACTGTCCGGGAAATCTCCCTCATGAGCAGGTCAATCACTGGCTTTCTAGTTGCTCGGTTGCGGTCGCACCTTATCCGCAACTGGAACATTTCTGGTTTTCTCCCATCAAGATCTTCGAGTACTTCTGTTGTGGCCTTCCCGTTGTCGGTTCCGATGTCGGGCAGGTAGCGGATTTGATCCCACCTGAGCGTGGGGACCTGGTGCAGATCGGCGATTTGAAGTCGATGGCAACCTCCCTGAAAAAGTATCTCGATTGCCCGGACACGGCCCGGAAAACTGGAGCAAGAGCACGCCAGTGGGTTCTGGATAACGCAACCTGGAAGATGCGAGCCTCACAGGTACTCGATCTGGTCGAGGAGATGAGATGAATCCCGGCACATCTCTTCGACGAGGATTCCAGGACTGGAAAACCATCACCGGTAAGCATGGAGACCTGATCCGTGCCCAGTCCTCGCTACTTGCCCTCTCCTCCAGTGCTCTTGCCGTCGAGGTCATGTTCGCGCTGCTGGCTCCTTGGCCTGTGAAGTACATCTTTGACGGTTTACTGATCCCCAGAGAAGGAACTTCACTGCTCTTCGTGCCACCTGGCTGGCCACAGCAAAACACACTTGAGTTTCTCGGAATCGTCAGCGCTGCGGTGCTTCTCATCGCCATGGGTCAGGGAATCTTTGGCTATTTCCGCACGGTGATGAGCGCCATGGCTGGCCAGAGGATGATCATGAAGCTGAGGAAGCGAGTCTATGCACACTTGCTGCACCTCTCCCTTCGCTTCCACAGAGATCAAAAACTCGGTGACTTGCTGGTTCGAATCACCGGAGATGTTCCGATGCTGCGTGACGTCCTCTCCACGGAAATGGTCGATATCTCGGGGCGCGCCATCCAGGCTCTTGCAACTCTCGGCTTGATGGCCTGGATCGATCCGGAATTGACCATGATCTCGCTGGTCGTTCTCGTTATCGTTTCGATGCTGTCGCGGGTCTTTAGCCGTCGCATTACACGGGTAGCGAAGAAGCAACGCGAATACGAGGGCGATATTGCTTTCACAACTGGGGAAAGTCTCGCCTCTCTCCAACTCATCAAATCACTCGGGCGAGAGAAAGAAATGGTCCGGAGATTTGCCCGAAAGAACCGCTCCTCTCTGCGGCAGGGTGTCCGCTCGACACGACTTCAGGCTTCTCTGTCGCGGTGGATTGAACTCGTATTCGCCGGAGGTCTTTCCATTGTGTTGGTCGCCGGTGCCTGGCGAGTGCTAGGGAATTCAGGGATGACCCCGGGAGACCTGCTCGTATTCGTTTCTTATGTACGGTCTTTACAGAAACCATTACGTAGAGCCTCTCGCCTGGCCGCAAAAGTGGGAAAGGGAGCAGCCTGCGCCGAACGCATCGCACAAGTACTGGAGATCGAACCGGAAGAAATAGATCTCCCCGGCGCTACCGAAGCGCCCCCATTCTCCGGAAGGATCGAGTTCAATGACCTTCAGTTCCAATATCAGCTGACCCCTCCGGAGGGGATGGAAACCCACCTCCCCCCAGCTTTGCAGGGGATTCAACTCGAAATTCCAGCCGGACAGCATCTGGTGATCACCGGCCCCAACGGAGCGGGAAAAAGCACCCTCTTTGCATTGCTGCTGCGGATCTATGAACCAAATCGAGGGGAGATCCGCATCGATGGCCAGACGATAACTAGCTGGACCATTCAGAGTCTACGCGACCAGATCTCTGTGGTCTTGCAGGAGAGTCTGGTGCTGTTCGGAACAGTTCGAGATAACCTGCTGTTCCACCGTCCAGATGCTACTGACGAACAGATGGTCGCCGCGCTGGAAGCTGCTGGCTGCCAGTTTCTGCTTCAACATCCCGACCGACTAGATCGCCATCTCGCGGAGGGGGCAGGGGACCTCTCAGGTGGCGAACGCAGAAAGT
>Ga0310342_100002043_pt1 | contig 12852 bp, 12 predicted proteins | sample S15DNA20500_MG_FD_206155 | JGI IMG/M metagenome (GOLD analysis project Ga0310342, IMG submission 206155) | Marine microbial communities from station ALOHA, North Pacific Subtropical Gyre - S1503-DNA-20-500_MG | ecosystem: Environmental > Aquatic > Marine > Oceanic | place: Pacific Ocean: North... | reverse complement strand
AAGTGGGATAATAGATGATGGGATTTGCTTTATTCTATATTGGCACTTAAGGGAGGTAAAAACTAATCAGTGTCTCGTCCCGTCGGACAGTCTTATTACCAGCAACATCCTCGCTTGACATCCACGTTGCCGGGAACATCTTGACCCTAGGTCTTGATGATAAGGCAACGTGTTTTGACCCGAAGGTGAAAGAAAATGGAAGGAAACATTTTCGAAAAAATTCTAGGTCAGGATTGTCTCTTCATTGATCGGCGTGCATTCGACCATGCCTTCGAGCCTTCGAGGCTCCCTCACAGAGACCATGAGGTCGAGTCTCTGGTTCAAAATCTGGTTGATGCACTCAATGGACACATACCCTCGAACATGCTGCTATACGGAGTCCCGGGATCTGGCAAAACGGTGGTCACGAGATTCGTGCTCGGGCAGTTACTCGATAAGGGTAAAGAGATGGGGCAAAGCGTTGAGACCTACGAGATAAATTGTCGGAATGTGGATACGAAGTACAGGGTTGTACAGACCATAGCCAGCAAGCTAGGACGGAGGGGAGATTCTCCGATTCCGTTCACTGGCTGGCCAACGGACAGAGTGCTCGAGGAATTGATTACTAGAATGGACAGAGCAGGCGGAGTGCACATAATCGTCCTAGACGAGATTGACAATCTAGTCACCAGAGCCGGTGACGGATTGCTGTACAATCTGACCAGCCTGAATACATCTCTGAGGAGTTCTAGATGCTGCATCATCGGAATCAGCAACGACCTCAACTTTACCCAGCAACTCGACCCTAGGGTTACTTCGAGATTGAGTCAGGAGGATCTGGTGTTCCACCCATACGGGGCACCAGAGATTCAGGACATCCTTAGTGAGAGAGTAAAAACTGGATTGCGAGAAGGAGTCATTGAGGAAGGGGTTTTGGAACTCTGCTCCGCTTTGGCAGCTCAAGAACACGGTGATGCCAGAAGAGCTCTCGATCTTCTTCGCATCTCTGTTCAGAAAGCAGAGCAGAGGGCTCAAAAGAATGTAGACAGGAGACATGTAAGACTGGCTCAGAGCCAACTGGAGTACGACCAAGTCACACCTGTTCTCAAGACTTTACCCCTGCATCAGAAGTTGCTAGTTCTGGCAATCAAGTTGAATGAGGATAATGGACTCAGAAACATCTCTACAGGCGAAGCGTATAGGACTTACAGCGAGGCGTGCATGAAGATCTCAGTCGAGCCTCTCACTCCAAGGCGTATCTCCTCATTGCTGAATGAGCTCGACACCCTTGGCCTCATCATGGCTAGAAACGTCAGTAAAGGCAGAGGTGGAAGGAGTAAGCAAGTGAATTCTGCGATCCCTAAGGGAGTCGATGCAGTTTCGACGATGAGTGATTCCGAACCGCTGATTGCTGAGGCGGCTCTTGGTAGATACAACCTACAGACTCATCTTTGAGAGAGTATTCGACCTCAGACAACGGTTAAACGAAGGTGCAAGGTCGCCGCCTCGATGACCATGCAGGGAGCTGACTGGGAGGAGTCCTTGAGCAGGCCAAGTCAGACCATGTCCACTTTGGCAATGGTACTGGGGGCATGGGTCATTCTACTGACTATTGTCAATATCATTATCGGAGCTTACTCTCCAGGATTCAAGGTGATGTGGATTGGATTCATTTCAGGAGACAGTGCTGCCTCTAATGTTCCACACGACGGTGCTGGAGTTGTGATGGATGACATGGTGTTCGCACTGCTTGGAATCGCCTTGTTAGCCCTAGGCTCCATGGGCATGAAGAAGTGCTTTGAAGGCGGAGTGGCGGAGTGGATCAAAGGACTTTCAAGCGGCCCTGTAGCCTCCAGCCTATTGTCATCCGAGAATGGGATTAGAAGAACCATGGCAAGCTGGATGATTGTAATCGGAGTGGCGTTCTATCTGACATGGAGTTCCTTGAACACAACATGGGTCGACCCCGGCGTCTATGCGGTTATGGTGATTCTAGTCAGTTTCGGATTCGGCATCCACACGCTCGAGGACGCTGCTTGATTCACTCACTAACTTCGAATCCGTTGAGCAGTCTGCGGCAGCGTTGCTTCGCATCCTCTCCACACCATCTGATTACTACTCCTTTGCCGGGCTGGCCATAGATGATTACAGAGTCGATAGGGGCGAGTGGATGAAGCAGAAGCGGGGCTAGATCCTCCTCACCTTCTACGACAATTAACGAGGATTTGTTTCCATCACGCCAAGAGGAAATCGCTGTTTCACATGTTGAGAGTAAAGAGGGAGTTAGGCGTCCTGCGGGACTTGAGCATTCCAACACTGAATCATAGAGAGATCGATCTATTCCCTCGGCCCCATCCCATACCCGTCTCTTTGTACAACCGTCAATCAGCCCTATGTCTGCAGGCCTGCCAACATCTTGGAGGGTTCTGACTGTGACATCACCGACAGCGATTAATGGTCCATGTCCTCCTTCAGTTAGGACTAGAACCTCTGACATGGCGTGACTAGGTTCGTCCTCTGGTCCAGGAATCAACTGGCCGAAGGGATCCTTCAATTCCGCCTCGACTTCGGGAGTCAGTACCATCTCATTGGTCACGAAGGATTCGGGAATCCAGCGCTGTCCCTCTCGATCAATCTCTCCGATTCTGATTCTGGTGCTAGAAATTGGTCTACCATCCCAAGACATCGAATGGTCGACACAAATAATCTCTAGTTGGGGTATTCCTGTTTCCTGCCTCATACTGTTGATTGTCTCGCATTCAGGCTTGGTATCTGATGTGCAGATTATTGCATCGGCTTGATTGTGAGTTGGGGCAGGGCCGTGCCGATCCTTGAGTTCATAGAATTCCAAGCGCTTGGAATCAGAATCAAGCGCCTGTTTGATTTCTTCCACCCTTTCCTCCCACGGATTAATTCTAGAGTCCTTTGCTCCGGCAATTGAATCTGCAGTAACCCAGACCTCAAGAGTCTGGCATTGGGAGAGTGCGGACATCAGGAGGTTTCGATGTCCGGCATGGAAGCGGTCGAAGGTACCGCCAATCAGGCCGACCTGGTATATCTTCCCAACTCCTGTGGATTGTGTGCCCCGGGGCGTAACGGCGACCTTCACAGCGAAGCTCTGGCGCCTGACCCACCCCGGGACGTTTGTCGGATTGTGGGGTAGTCCCATGATTCATTCCATTCGGTCATCCGGAGACCTAACACAATCCGGCCACTTGCTTTGCTCCAGTGATCATTCCGTTGCAGACAGTCACACTGGTCTTCGACAAGTGGCGACCCGTGCTTGGTACCTTGGTTCATACTATTCCTCCGGCGTGGGGCTTCGTCACCACGGTGTTGCAGCACGGGCAAGGCTACGGCCATGGGAGGTGGTCAAGAACCCCACGGTCGAGAAAATGTTAGGAATCTAGCCTGAAATCGTGCCCAGCGAGCCAAATTCAGGGTGATATCCTGATTTTCTGAGGATTATTCTCTCAGAGATATAGGGGTCTCCTTTCAACGCCTTCTCTGTCTCAATAATCGGCCAATCTTCGATTGGCTGAGCTAACCACCCGGAGTAGAGGTGGGTTCTGCCGGGGGGTGGGGCTGCACCGCGCGCTACGGCGTCCAAAGCGTCCAGAAGATCTAGGATTGAGTATGCTGATTCAGTGAGTTCATCATTTTGGCCTCGCCCTCTCAGTCTTCGGTGTAACTTAGACAGTAACTCTGGATTACAACCTGGATGCTCATAGGAATCCATGCCTGGGGCCTCGCAGGACTCGCCTACAGGTCTCAGAATAGCAGCGCACCATGGAACAGGGTTCGCAAGAATCCAACTGGTTGAGTTTTCATCATCCAGCATAGTTGACAGTATTGCAGGGGAAATCGGTGCCCACCATCCGGGGGGGAGTTTCAGAATACTCCTCAATTCGTCATTGCTAAGTCTTGAGTTGTCATTAAGCCCCTTAGCGAGACACGCCCAAATTCTCAGGTCGTGTCCTTCTTTAGACTGCTGCCCTACACTTTGGATTCCCTCAGCAATTGGCCTGAAGTCTCCTTGGCTCTTCTCTGTAGCAAACAGCCATGCCACTCCTTCCAGCGCAGACATGGACTCAATCGGAGGTTGGGACAACCAAGCCTCTAGAGCCCAACTAATCAAATCTGAATGAAGATGCTCGGATAGCCAGGGCGCATTGGACAGCAATTGCGCTGCTACCCATGAATCTCCTCTGCTAGCATTCTTCGGATCTGAAGCTGGACGCATTCTAAGTGCCTTCTCAGGATTTGAGCGCAGGATTACCTCCAGTTTGTCTGAGAAGTCGCTCAATACTGAATCGGGGGCCTCATCTGCTATCTCGGAGAGTCTCTCAAGCGGCAGATCTGCCAAATCCAGTAGAGTTAGCCAATCGGAATCCAATCTTCCTCTAAGTCTCTGCCATCGAGGCCAGCGTGTCTTCGGCGGTGATGCAATCCATGCAGCAAGAGGGTACCTAGCCTCCATCTGATTTGCCCACTCTTCGTTCCCCCCTGGATGTTGTGAGATTGCAGACATGATGACCGATTCCTCGTCATCGGAGTAGGTCAGTAACTCTGCTGCGATTCCAAGAGATTCAAATGACCTAGATTGAGAATCATCCGAGACCGTAATCGGTTGAGATTGAATGGGGTCCAACAGTCTGATTGACAGAGTGCTGTCTGAGGATGTGTTTAGTGTCAGCCAGGGAAGCGGTCTGATAGGATCGTTCTCTAATCTATCGAAATTTGAAAATACTGGCCAATTCGAGTCCAGTAGAACGAGCCTTAGATTAGGATGCGCCGCTACTGCTGAGACCAAATCCTCGGGAGACTGTGAGTCGATCTCAAGAGTAAGTGGAAGTGCATCATAGTCAGAAAGTGCCCATTTAATCAGGGCCTGTGCTGCTGATGTTCCAAGGCCCCTGATATCGAGTTGCCTGAGTGAATCGGTATCTTCGACAAATTGTGCATCCCCCCAATCTCCTCTGAATCTCCTCCAAGTAGAATCGTCGGTTCTTCCTCTTCCCTTACTTACTCGGTTGACTAGGGAACGCAATCTTCGTTCCCTCTCAGTATCGTCAAGTCTGGGATGGGCACGCTCGATCCAGTGAACTAATGCACCCAGAGGGTACTCTTGGCCTACAATGTCGAGACCTCCTAAATCTGCGATAACCAAGGAGTTCAATCGTGCAGTTCGCAGAATCATCGTCCGAGGAAGTCGATCAGATAGGACCGCTGCTATTGGCATCCTAGGTCTTACCTCGGGCGACTTAGGATGACAGGCTCCAAGCACCCATTCTCCCCTGTGGTAGTTTCTCTCAGGAAGTGGAGGAGGTGGGAGGAAAGAAGGTTCAGAGAACCACTGTCCCGGAGCTATCGCTATGGGTCTTTCATAATCCAATAGGCTGGCACGGATAATCCCCAGAATATTCTGCTGTGTTGAATATGCTCCGAGGTTTTCCGGGTCAGAAGGCTCAGGGATGGTAGAAGCCGGCTCCATAGAGCTGAGATCGAACCATCTCGGATTCCTCTCTCTGAATACGGCCCAAGTCCAAGGGACCCCTTCTCTTCCTGTGGAGGCAGAAGATGCCCCAGCCTCAACTGGAGGTCGAGTTGGAATTGGGATGATTGGAGTCTGAATTGGCTGCAAAACTCCTAGTAACAAATTTGGTCCGTCGCGCGAAAGCAGGCAGAACATCCCTGAATCAGAAGGAAGAGGAGTTGCTTCCATGGCCCTAGATAGTTCGTCAGAACGAATTGTCTCCCAGCCCGATTGAGTCAGGTGCATACTGGCACCACGGCTTCCCTCTGACTGATCACTGGAGACCAGTCCATCGTTCCTGAGTCTCTTCAACTCAGCAGAAGCATGAGGAACTCTGAGACCAACATCATTGGCCAGCTCGCTGACTGTGGCCCCTCCCTCAGTCAATCTACCGAGTAGTCTCCGTCGATGTTTGCTACGAATTCTGACAGGATCATTTCCTATTCCCCGATTTCGAGGTTCTATCGGCACCTCGGGCATGACTTTTGCTCTCCCTGTATAATGAGTTTAGTCTATTGTATTTAATTTTATATTTTAGTTACATTTAGTTACACCTTTCCAATGGAAAAATTACCAGTTTCAATTCTACACTTGGTTCAAACATGGAAATTGGTCTCTTTTCTGCAACTTCATGTAACGAATTTACATTATTTCGTGCAGAAGCGTTATATCAGCGCCCGCCATCCTAAGCGCATCGGGCCTCTTGGAGGTCTGATTCAAGAGGAGGTAGAATATTGGGAAGGAATGAGTTGAGGCTGATCATCCGCAAGTATCTGGCTGAAAAGCCACGAAACACTGCAGAGATTTCGGCCTGGCTGAATTCCCAGAACAACCCTTCGAACAGCTCGGAGATTGCAGCCATTATGGAATCTGATGCGACCTTGGTTCGCATCGGGACCGTTCACAAGAGCGGAATGGCAGGGAACTCTCCACCGTTGTCGGAATGGGCTACCGAGGAATGGGTCAGGCACCACGAGCGAGACACACCAAAAGAAAGGAGAAATTGAGATGAGAACAACCAGACTAAGACAGAAGATCAAAAAGTTCCTCGATGATAGAGGAGAAGCGAACACCACTGAGATACTGGAGCATGTGAACTCCACTATGCGCCATGGAACTACACCCCAACAGTTAGGAAATGTTCTCTCAAAGGATAAGGACATCATGAAAGTCTCAACCACCAAGAGAGGTGGGGCCCTATCCGGGCGCTACGAGATTTGCGTCTGGCAACTCCGGCCAGGAGCTCTTGAAGAAAGTTGAATCCCATAGGGTTTTCATGCAAAAATACGCACGGCCCTCGAGGGTTACTTGAGTTCAGACTTCTGATTCTACAGACCAGGCGCCGCTTCTGGCAAGGCTATTCATTGCAGCACGATGAGCAAAGGCGTCCTGGCTTTCTTCGTTTGATCCACTGGCCCAAGTCTGTAATGCATGTGCGAGCAGCGCTCTGCCGTATGAGTAAGACAATTGCCAAGGGTGTTCAACATCCATTCCGTTCATCAGATTGAGATGAGCAGTGGCATCTTCATCAGACTGGCCACCAGAAAGGAAGACGATTCCCGGAAGGTCATGAGGTACGTGTGAGGTTAGGCAGTCGACGGTCATCTGTGCTGCTTGTTCTCTGCTACCCTGATCTGGACAATCATTTCCAGGCAATATCATGTTTGGTTTGAGTAAAGCCCCAGGAATGTGTACTCCCTGAACCTTGCACTCTGCAAAGGTCGCATCTAGGATTCGTGCGGTTACATCGTAACAGGTCTGAGAATCATGGTCGCCATCCATCAAAACTTCTGGCTCGATAATAGGAACCAGTCCCTGCTCTTGACAAATCGCTGCGTATCGAGCGAGTGCATGGGCATTGGTAGAAATATTTGCATCGCTCGGAATGCCCTCGCCGATTCGAATTACGGCTCTCCATTTTGCGAAGCGAGCACCCATGGCGAAGTACTCCATGCACCTCTCCCTCAGTCCATCCAATCCTTCGGTGACTTTCTCACCGGAGTGGTGAGCTAACTCCTTCGCTCCTGTGTCTACCTTGATTCCAGGATGGACGCCGCGGCTTGCAAGATACTCGGGAATGGGGGTGCCATCATCCATAGTTTGGCGAATAGTTTCGTCAAAGAGAATCACACCACTAATCGCCGAGTTGTAATTTGAGGTTGCGAAGATGTTTGAGCGGTAGGCACGACGGGCTTCTGGAGATGGGTCAACACCTACGGCTTCAAGTCTGTTTGACATTGTTCCATTGCTCTCATCTGCGGCTAGAATTCCCTTTCCGGGAGCCACTAACTCATTCGCGGTTTGCTCGAGTAATCCTTCATCCATGCAATAGCCTCGTGGATTCGTGAAGGTTGCAAGAGAAGAAGTCATCGCACGGAGGATAAAAAGTAATGCTCGCCAGAACTGACGTCAATCACTTCTGAGTGAACCGAGTGCCTTCCGTCCTCTGTCTCCTCCACTCCTCTAGTTCGGCCGGGGCATACTCCGGTTCCAATGAAAATGGAGTCATCAGAAGAGCATAGCTCGTCTCGACCCCAAAGTCTGTCGACATCATCGTCAATCATTTCCTCCGCCCTGTCCCTATGGCCATCATTCTTGAAAATCAATCGACCTTCGAATGGTGCCTTTAACCCACGTAGCGCAGTTGCTGTGATGACTCCCTCAGGAGCGGCCCCGATTCCCATCAGCATGTCAATCTCTGAGTTCGGATCAGCGGCGTTGAGAGCTGCAGCGATATCGCCGTCTCCAATCAGCACGATATCGACGTCGTGCTTCTTCAAGTCACGAATCAATTCCTCATGTCTCGGTCTGTCCATTACAACGACTTTGAGCAGAGAGCTGTGCTTGTCGAGTACATTGCATGCAGCCTCGACATTGTAGGCCACGTCTGCCTCGAGGCTGATGTGTCCTGACATATCGGCTGGCCCCGCAATCTTGTCCATGTAGCAGTCGGGAGCGTGTAGCAGGGTTCCCCTAGGAGCAGCAGCTAGTACAGCCATAGCATTGGGCTTGTCCAGAGCAACATGATTGGTGCACTCAAGAGGATCTACTGCGATGTCTATGCTAGGTGCTCCGGGCTGTCCTTGCATCGATCCCAGCGGCTCTCCAATCCACAGCATCGGTGCATCATCACGCTCCCCTTCGCCTATCGCGACTCTGCCGTCAAAAGGGACGTTATCGAAAACAGCCCGCATAGCCTCCACGGCCGCTCCATCAGCAGCCTTTCCGTCTCCTAGCCCTCTCCATTTCGAGGCTGCGACAGCCGCGGCCTCTGTGGCTTGGACTAAGTGGTCAGCCAGGTCCCTTGTAGCCATGAAGACCGGAGCAGGTCTAGGCATTCAATGATGCGGGTCAGACTTGTTCTTTCTAAGCACCCGGATTCCCTCAATCTGAGAGTTGGGGTATTGACCATCAGAGTCCTTCTCAATGGGTTTGAGCATGTCCCACGCACATAGCAGACCGGCGCTGACACCGCAAAGGGCCTCCATCTCTACTCCGGTGGTCCAGTGAGTCCTGACGGAGACGGTGCATCGCAGTCCAGAGTCCTCAATCTTCCAGTCTACATCGCATCCTTCAATAGGAATTGGATGACAGTGGGGCAGAGTTCGTGGAGTCTCCTTGACAGCCTGAATTGCTGCGATGGTAGATGCTTCTTTGACATCCCCTTTAGGTGAGCGTCCGTTGGCTACTACATCTATAGCAGCCTCTGAAATCACCAAAAGTCCAGTTGCCACGGCCTCGCGCGCGACAATAGGCTTGGAGCCTATGTCGACCATCCCGGTCCAGACTTCATCCTCCATCTATTTGTGTGTGGAGGTTCTTCACTTATAATCCAACGAGGAGTTACGGGGGTCTACTCGATTTCATAGATAATATCTGAAATAGTACTCCACAATGTGGATTCATGGCAGAGGCGTTCCGTGACAGGGCTACACCGGGCCCGGTGCCGGTTCTTGCATCCGGGATTAGCCATGACAGGCCTATCACCGATGCGATGGAACTCGGCGTGATTGATGATCTGTGCGTAGGGTGCTCATACTGCCTAATGGCATGCAAGGATGATGCGTTAGTGGTCGAGGGATTATGTGAGGTAATTCTAGACAACTGCACTGATTGCTTGAGGTGCTTGCTATGGTGCCCAACGGGGGCATTGGTATACTCCTGAGGTGAGTCGATGGCTGACAAACCCAAGGTAGTTGTAATCGGTGCAGGAATAGGAGGCCTTACCTCCGCTGCGCTGATGGCCCAGTCTGGAAAAATGGATATTTCCGTCTATGAGAGAATGTCCTTCGCTGGTGGTAGGTTCACTCAGCATGATCACGACGGCTACCAGATTCCCACTGGTGCAGTCCACATGATTCCACATGGGAATAAGGGGCCGTTCGCAGATTTGATTCTTGGAAAACAGAACAAAGGAGGACTTGATCTGGGTCGTTACGGAGTCGAATTTTTGCCGACGACTAAGTTCGCCTGTCAAATTAGGGATGGTAGATTGTATCGAGCCAACTCAGTTTACGGTATACTTCCGTGGTTCTCGGCCAAGGACACATTGAACCTTCCCGGCCTACTAATGAAGGGTGCCAAGCGACCCTGGGGCAACGAGACCGAGGATGGCAGGACCTGGCTTTCGAGGCGTTTCTCTGATGAGTTCATCGACTTTCTAGACGCGTTCTCTAATTTCGCAATCAGTCTGCGTTTCGACCAGATGCCTGCATCGACTGTAGTGAGGATGCTGCAGAACTCGTTCTGGAGCGATAGGCCTCATGTTCCCAAGGGAGGATGCAAGGGAGTGGTCGACGGGCTCAGGGCGGATTTACGCAAGAATGGAGTACGGGTCAAGCTCTCTCACGAAATCACCGAGATTCTACCCGGAGATGCAGAGGAGTCTACCAAGGGCAACAGGTTCTGCATCGGGGTGCGGCGTCGAGGGCGTGACGAGGGCGTCTGGGTGGGTGCTGATTCGATAATTCACAATGGTGGCCACCCCAACCTGCTGAATACACTCTCTGGAGACTTTGAGGTTGCAGATGGAATCAGGGAGCAAGTGCGCGACACACAGGCCGTCGGTGGAATCGGGTTCGCCTTCGCTCTAGATGATGAGATACCCCATCGTGGCAGTGGTGTGACCATGCTTCCGGGACTATCTCGCGTTGGAGGATACGTAATTCCGACCTTCTCTGACCCGAGTCTTGCTCCCGAAGGCAAACATCTGATGATTACTCACCAGTATGTTCCTGATCCTACCGTGAAGTCGGAGATTAGCAAGGGCAGAGAGGATCTTTACGAATCGATTCCATGGCTTTCTGATCACGCAGAGGAGATTTGCGTACACTCGTACCACAGGAACTGGCCTTGCAACCGCGCCCCCCAAGGGGCGGAGTTGCCTTCAGACATTGGCGTTGATGGAATCAGGTTAGTCGGAGATGGCATCAAGGGGCACGGCTGGATGATGGTAGAGGGAATTGCATCTAACGTGCCCGGCGCCGTGAGTGGTATCGGTGCGATCTGATTACCCAAGTCCGGCCTTCCAGATTTCTCCGTCTGCCCGTACTTCCTTCTTCCACAAAGGAGCTTGGCTCTTGAGCTCGTCAATCAGCCAACTGCACGCCTTGAATCCCTCGGCCCTGTGGGCAGAGGCAACATGGATGCACACTATCGGCTCACCCGGTTCGACTGATCCTATACGGTGTCCCAGTACTACTGAGCTGACCCCGAACTGACCGATAGCCTGCTCGGCTAATTGATTCAAGACGCCCGGGAGTCTCTCCTCCCAAGCATCGAACTCAAGTCTCTTGACTGTTATTCCGTCATCATCTCCACGAGTCAGGCCAACGAAACTGACCACGCTTCCACAACCTTCCGCCTCTAGTTCGCGCCTCAGACCATCCGGGTCGAGTTGTTCGGGCTCGACCACTATCCGCACGCGAGACATGGTTTCCCATACGGGTGCTGCGCTTGAACGCCACGCAAGACCCAACCGTTCAAGCAGGGGTGAATACTCGCGACAGTATGAGTGACGGGGCTGTCCACATTCTCGGTGCAGGACTGTCAGGTCTCGCTGCTGCGACATATCTTGCCAACGCAGGTAAGGAGGTCCATGTCCACGAAATCAGGAGTGACAGCGGGGCTCGCTTTGATGGGGACTTCCAAGGTATCGAGAACTGGACCAGTAGCAAGTCGGACTTCTTCGACGAGATGCGGGAGTGGGGAATGGATCCTAATGAGTTCAAGTCTGATGATTTTGGTATCATTGACCTGATTCACCCCGACGATGAGATAACCAACCCTACTACAGACGGTGTTGCCTTCAGGGTGGTTGAGCGTGGTACCGATTCGCATTGCATCGATCAGGGCTTCAAGCGCATGGCTACAGAGGCGGGGGTGAGCATTCACTACGGAACACGAAGGGCTCCTGAGGACTGTCATATCGTCGCGGCCGGGCCCAAGGAGTCCAGTGCGGTAGCTTTCGGAGAGATATTCCACACCGACCATCCCAATCATGTCTCCTTCCAACTCAACGACAAACTCGCCCCTGGAGCCTACTCCTACCTAATCATAATCGATGGTGTCGGCCTAATCTGCACCTGTCTGTGGCGTAAGCAGAAGCGCACCTCGCGATACCTAAATGAAACGATAGCGTGGTATGAGCAGCACTACGACCTGAATCGGAGACCAATCAAGAGAGTCGGTGGCAAAGGCGACTTCTCTCTCCCTGACAAGTACGTCCACGAGGGCCGCTACTATGTAGGTGAGGCCGGAGGTCTGCAGGACTTCATGTGGGGTTTTGGAATGCGATACGCCGTCACCAGCGGAGTTCTCGCAGCCAAGGCGGTGCTCGGAGAGTGTGACTATGAAACCGAAGTTCGCAAGCGATTAGTCCCTCTCGTCCGAGCCAGTGCAATCAACCGCTTCCTGATGAATAGAGTCGGAGACAGGGGATTCAAGTTAGTCGCGAACCACTGGATGCGTGATCAGCGCAGGAAAGGAGATGGTATCGCCTTCATGCGCTGGTTGTACTCTCCGGGGCCGCTGCGGCTGATTCTGTGGCCCCTAGTCAGATTCGGCATGCTGCGGCGTAAGCGACTGAAAGACGGCAGGATGGTCCGGAGGATGCCTTTCAGGAATTCATTTGCCCGTGACTCATGGGAACCAAGTCCGCGAGCCGAGGAGATTGCTGCACAGTGGGAGTCGATTCGGAAAGGAGGAGGGGCGGTCTCATTCGGTGAGAGCGACGCCTGAAAGGCGTCATCTGACGCCGTTTGATTGATATGGCGTCCCTGAGTGGCCCGGACATGACAACTTGGCCGGAAATGCAGCCAATGCCGAACAACCTTGTG
>Ga0310342_100002042_pt1 | contig 12853 bp, 6 predicted proteins | sample S15DNA20500_MG_FD_206155 | JGI IMG/M metagenome (GOLD analysis project Ga0310342, IMG submission 206155) | Marine microbial communities from station ALOHA, North Pacific Subtropical Gyre - S1503-DNA-20-500_MG | ecosystem: Environmental > Aquatic > Marine > Oceanic | place: Pacific Ocean: North... | reverse complement strand
GGTAGCAGTCTGCCAGGTAATCGGCGTAGAGATCCTTGCGACATCGCTCGAATTCGTAGGTCAGTCCGGTCGTCGGTGCGCCCGGCAACCGCTTGTTGGGATAGAAGACGGTGTAGACGTCCTGGTTTCGATCATCCTTGGTCACGACGAATGCACGAATCAGGGGATCCGGTGGTTCGATGTCCTCGAAGTCGGTGTAGTTCGTGCCCCAGGCAAGGTTCAGCGCATCGATTGCGCCGTACTTGTTCTCAAGGTAGGCACGGAACGCAGCGACGGCGACATCACTGAAGCCATGTTCCTGGAAAGCCGTGGTGCGATGGCCCGGCACATCGACGGAAGTGCCCCGATAAGGATGCGCTTCCCATGGCCCCTTGTAGATGAACGTGTAGGGTTTCGTGGCGTGAATGCGGGCTGCTTCTTCCAGGTATTCCTGGATCAGCGCCCGTGGGACCGGGTGCCGGTAGTCGAAGCCGGAACTCCCGACGTTATTAGGATTGTGGTAGTACTCGGGCCCATCGGTGTATTCGTCGGCGAACCAAGCCGGCCGGTACATGCTGTCTCCAACGGCGTAGAGCAGCACCGTATCGGAAAGGGGGATTTTGTACTTTTCCCACTGCCGCTCGGAGAAAGCGTTCAACTTGGTCTTGAACCGGTCCCGGGTCTCCCAGGTCACGCTCGGAGATTCTTCGGACAAGGTGTCGAAGTCCAGGGCCATCATTGTTTCGGTACGCCCGTGCGAACCACTGAAGACGAGGCGTTTCAGCGTGCCGTTAGGCTCTGCTTTGATGGGGGGCAGTGGCGCAGGAACAAAGGCAGTGTGGTGCGGGAAGTAGGCCCGAAGCCGGGCGTCGGTCTGCAACTCGGTCAGCGAGCGGGCAAGTTGTTCCCGTGCCTGAGCAATGTCGCCGGTCACTTTGTTCAGTGCCAGGAAGGTGTTTTGCAAGACCCGGCGCTTGACCCGGTCGGCACTGAGCGTGGGGATGGCCAGTACCGGATCATGCTTGGCCCCGGGAGCATCGGCGTAGACGCCGTGGAACGTGTCGGCGGCGTGTTCGAGTGTCTTGGTCGCCTCGTCGACGGTCCTCTTGCCGGATACGATCGCATTGCTGGGAACCCGGATATTGGAAATCCCGGAGACGTAGAAGGCAGCGCGCTGGAGCCCTTCCAAATCGTCCTTCAAGTACGCCAAGTCGACGACGGCATCGTTGTGCACGGTGGGAATGTTCTGCAACAGTGTTCCGACTTCGGCAATGGTGCCGCGGCGAGCGGTGTTGACTGCGGCGACCAAGTCATCGACCGTGCCGAGGAAGGAAAGCACATTGATGTCCGCTGTACCGAGTTGTTCGACGATGGGTTCATGCGCCGGTGGCGTGCGACCGGTCGTGGAAGCCACGGCTGCGAGCAGGTCTTCTTTGATTGCAGCCAGCGTTGATTCCGCCTTGGTGCCGAGGTCGGCATTGTGATGGATGCGTTCGGCGAACTGTTCGGGCATAGATCCCAGGCCAACGATATCACGCAGCGCCTGGTTGTCCGCCTCCAGTTCCTGCACAGCGTCGGTGGCCTGGGTCATTGCGGCGGCCAAGCTCGCCGCCGTACCCGGCGTCGGGTATTCCGTGGTCGGGGGCGTGAAAGTGGCGAGATGTTCGATCTGGTCGGTGATCCGCAACTCGTCGATTCGCCCGCGCAGATTCTGGCCCCAAGCATAATCCCAGATCCCCACGTGAAGAAAGCCACCGGGCTCTTTCAAGGCCACGGCGTTTGTCAATTGGAGTACGTGTTTGCCGTCGATGTAGATGTTGTAGGTGCTGGCCCCGTCTCCGCCGCGGCAGTCCCAGTTGATTGCCATGTGTTGCCAGGTACCGATGACCTGGGGATAAGACACCGAGTTCTGCACGTAGGGTTCATAGGTACCAAGTATCAGGCTGTTTCCATAACGGTAAGCCTCGAACGCGTTTTTTGTCTTGGTGCCATCCGGCTGCGTTCGCTTGTGGTACCAGCCGAAAAAGGGGTTGTATTTGCTGCCCTCAAGCGTGTCGATTTGGTACCAGAAATCGACCGTGCCCTGCGTCGTATCGAGATTGTCGAGGGCGGCATAGAGGCAATTGCGTTTCGGATTCGAAATGTCCAGCGCCCCGCCCCAGCGTCCATCGGAAGTGGTCTCGGCGACCTGGTAGTCGTGCGCCGGTACCGGGTGGGCCTTCGCATCGCCCGTGGCGAAGTCCGCGTCGGCCCGGGCACCGTTGTAATGGGCCAGGAAAAGGACCTTGGCATGCACACGCTGTCGGGCATCGGAACCCAAGAAGATGATCAGCAGCAGCGCGGAGAACAAAACTCTGTGGTTGGCCATGCAAGGCACTCCGGCACACCGTTTGCGAAAGTGGTCGGCTTCTGCAGGGACGGTGCTTCCGAGCAAGCCATTCGGCGCATCATGTGAATGTCCAGCTTTTGCCAGTTCGCTGATCCGGTTGGGAAAGGAATCGGTACTTCGGCGACGCTGCGACCTTTTTCTTCGTGTTCATTTGGGATCTCTAATATCGATCTCGCTGCCGCTGTTGGTGTTCGAGTATGGTGCTTCGACCGCCGCGGCATTGCCGTCCATGAAAAGGACGTTGCCCTCACCTTCGATGTGCCGATCGGCATACCAGTAGCCCAATGTCCCGTCCGAGCCGGGGCGGTTCCACCAGTAGAAGCTTCCGGTTTCGGCGAACAATCCCGTGGTGTCGGGCTTACTCCAGGCGGAACGTCGGTTGCGGCTAGACTTCGGATCGTTCTTGTAATAAGTAACATTCATGTTGTATCCGAATCCAAATGTCACCCAATCCCTGGGCCAATTACCTATGGGTTGATAACCGGGTTTTTTAACACCGTGTATTCGCGACGCCCCCCGGTAGTCTCCGGGATAGGTGCCCGAATTCTTGTAATCATCGAAGAATCCATATTTCTCCTGCGAGGGACACTGCAGCATGTCATAGATATCGTTTCCGACGTCTGCAGGGGCAAGAGCCCACCACCACAACCACGAATAGCCATCGCGACTTGTTACCGGGAAACTATCGGCGTAGTCCTCGGCATACATGTGAATCGTGAGTCCCAATTGCCGCAGGTTGGACCGGCACATGACATGTCGAGCCGATTCCCTCGCCCGCTCGATGGCGGGAAGCAACAATGAAATCAGCAGTGCCACGATCGAAATCACGACCAACAGTTCAATGAGTGTGAAAGCGCTGCGGCCTTGGGGTCGTGCCCGCCGTCGCTGCCGGGGAGAAATGGAAACGGTGAGATGTTCAAAAGAAGGTCCGAATACTTTGGACATGATCATGTTCCGCAATGGTATGCCGCCTGGAATCCCAGGGAAGGCGTATATCCATCCAGTGCCAGTGATTAACCTGCAATATCATAGGGGGTTGAACGACGGCATTCCAGTCGTCGACTGTCGGTGCGGGGCGATGTGAGGCGTATCCGTTCGGCAGCCTTGCGAAGGTGCGTTCGACATCCTTCTGTTATCGTGTCAGTCGATGCGAGGGGCGAAGCACAGGATGGCGAAGGGGCACTTCTGGTCGTTGAAGACATCCCGGAGAGCCGCGCCGAAGTATCCGGCGGGTCCATCGAGGTGTTTCGGCGACAACAAGAGTTTCGCCGATGATATGCGCAGCGGGCAGAACGCTGCCGGCTTTTCCATGATTCAGGCCATGCCGACAAGGTTACGTGTTTGCCGAAAACAGACAAAACTGTGCGCATTGTCGTCATGTGCCAAGCACCCGTATTGCGTGCCGTCTTACGACCGATCGCTTATTGCAAGGCCGGGATATGTCATGAAATCAATAGAAACACGATCTGTCGAGCATCAAGCACCAGGCATCAAGGATACGCGGTTCTCCCGTCTGAGGATCTTCCTGGTGATCACCACCTTTGCCGCACTCGGACCGGATCGGGCTGATGCGGTCGTATTCGTGAGCAACTACCTCGAACGCGGAACCAGGCAGACCCAGCCGCGTCCCGAGCAGTTGACGGATGTGGTGCGCATCACGGCGGCTCCGGGCGAGTATGAGCCGGCAGCGGTTTCCGTATGCGCGGACAAGTTGCTTGAGGGCGTCCAGCTCGCATTGGCGGGCCCGCTGACGTCTGATGCAGGTCGGATGATCCCGGTCGAGGCGGTGACAATCCGCCTCGCCGACCCGTTCGAGAGCTGGACGGGCAAGAAGGAACTGGAACAGTTCCTTCTCCAGGCCCGGATGGTCGACATCGCGGCGGGCACGACGCGACGATTTTGGCTGACGGTGAAGGTGCCACCGGACGCACTGCCCGGGACTTACCGTGCGGTGCTGTTGGTGTCCAAGCCGATGGGGAAGCTGGAGCCGGATCTGTGGCGCCTGCAGACGCTGAAAAGACTTTCTTTCGAAGTCGAGGTGTTGCCTATCAGGCTGGCGTCGGCGGCCGATACCGGGATGGCGTGGTTCATGTACAACGACACGGCCTATTACGCCAAGGGGCCCGGCGGGGCTGAGGCGTTGATCAACGAAGACTACCAGTCGCTGGTTTTCGAGGACATGCGCGAGCATGGCATGACCACGGCCACGCTCTACCTCTATCCGGAAGCCGATGGCAAGCCTGTACTTGACCAGCGGTCGGAAAACCATTTGAGCATGGTCGCCACGATGGCCATGCTGGAGAAGTCCCGCCTCGTCGCGCCGGGTCTGCCGGTGGTCTGGCTGGGGGCCGAGTGCTACGGGCCGGGAATCTGGGACGCGGTGAATCGGGCGAGGCAGCAGCGGAAGTGGCCGGAACTGCTCTACTATGCTGTGGACGAGCCTGAAGAGGAGGACCGTAACCGCCGAGCGCGTGTGTTCATGCGCCGATTTAATGCGTATCGGCAAAAACATCGTGACTTCGATCTTCGCGTCACCACGGCCCTGGGCTCTTCATGCGGCATCCAGAAGCTGGGTTATGCCTACGACCTCTGGATCGCCTGCATGGGCCAGCGGAGCGGCGAGACGGGCGTCATCGCCGACGCAAAGATGCGGCAGAAGGAACTGTGGACCTACGATTGCATGGCGGCGCCCGTGGACGCCGAAATGGACCGCTATTACTTCGGCGTCTGGGCGTGGGTATCGGGTGTACGTGGGTGCTCGCACTGGGCCTACTACGACGCCAAGCCAAAGCTTTCCTACATCTATCCCGGTCCTGATGGGCCGATTCCCACTGTTGGCTGGGAGGCGGTTCGGGAGGGTATCGACGATTACCGCTACCTGTTCACACTCCGGCAGTGGTCGGATCGGGCGGTGGAGGCTGGGCGGGTTGATCTGGTCGAACGGGCCGAGGAGGTATTCGCCCAGGCCCATGCCATGGTGACCATGGACAACTATGGACGCGCCTTCCTCGCGGCCAGTGGCCTTCCGGGGGAAGCATCCGCCTACGCCCGGTCCCGCGTGGAGCCCGAAATGCCGATCGATGCTTATGACGCACTTCGTCGGTCTGCGGCAGAGCGGATCCAAGAACTGGCCGATGTGCTGGGCGAGTCCACCGACTGAACCGCCGCCTCTTTCCGAACTCGATTTACCGCTATCACCGCCCCGGATGATAAGGCCTGTGGGCCTTGAACAGTTCGAGCTTGGTCTTCAAGGAGGCAAGAGGCGCATTGTCATCTGCCCGTTCGGCCAGGGCGAGAGCCTTGTGCGCGGCTTCTATTGCGCTGTGAAAATCACCGGCAGCGGCATGGGCGATGGCCAGGAGATCCATGAACTCATAGCTGTCGTTATTCGTTATTTCACACGCCTTTTGCGCCAACTTGACCGCTTCGGCGGGGTCGTAGAAGGGCGCTTCTTTCTCGGTGGCCAGTAACCAGGCAAGGTTGTTGTAGGACTTGGTGTGGTCCGGGACGTGCTGGATGGCCTGGCGGTAGTGGAGGATCGCAGCTTCGGGATCACCTTGTGCAACAAGGGCGTTGCCCAGGTTGTAACACGTCCCGGCCGCCGCAGGATCCAAGGCCAGCACCTGCTCGTAGTATCGGATGGCTTCGTCGATTTGCCCCTGGGCCTTGCAGGCGTTGCCGAGGTCGTTAAGGGCTTCGGAAAAGTCGGGCTTGATGTCCACGGCTCGCTGCAGATGTTCGCGGGCCTCGTCGAATTTCTTTTGCGCCAGCAATATCTTTCCAAGGGCGTATTGCGCCGCGGGATTCTGAGGATCGATGGTGAGACTCAGGCGATAGTTGTCAATGGCCGGACTGGTCTCGCCGAGCAGATCGTAGAGATGGCCCAGGGCGGCAAAATTCAGGGCGTCGAACGGGTCGAGTTCGGCAGCTCTTTCGCCGTACGGGATTGCATCCCGGTACTGTTCAAGCTTGGCAAGGATGATGGCCATCTGCTTCTGGCACATGGCCAGATCCGGCTTTCGTCGAATCATCTCTTCCACGTGGCCCCTGGCCTTGTCGAAGCGTTTTTGTGATTTGAGCGAGCTGAACTCCTCGGAAATGAGATGAAACGCGAGGTTGTCTTTGGGGTCTTCCTTTTCGGGGTCGAGATCGAACGTCGTTGTCTCGGTGACAGTATCGCCGATATATCCCAACGACTGCAGGCGTTCCCGTGCATCTTCATTCAACGTGATCCTGCTCTCGTGTGAGATGTTTCTCAGCGATTGGTCCAGTATCGCATCGAGTTCGTCCTCCATCATGCCCGCGACGTCACCCTCGGCCTCAAAGAGGTTGTGGGATTCCGCGGGATCATCGACAAGATCGTAGAGTTCCGCCCGCGTGGTTTGAATGAACTTGAATTGATCGCTCACGACACCCACAAGGGGATTGGCGCCATAGAAGGTGGGGTAGAAGCTTTCGCAGTACATGTACCTCTCGGCCCGGTCGGAGTGTGTCTGGGTCCAATCCGCCTCCAGGCTTCTGCCCTGGATTTCAGGCGGTGGCGTGACTCCAAGCAGTGAGCAGATGGTGGGCATGACATCCACAAGCCCGGCAAGCGAGGGGATTCTTGCAGACTTGTCCTGGCCCGGGAGCTTGAAGATCAGGGGGATTCTTATCGCACTTTGATAGATGAAATAGGAGTGGGACTGCTCGCCGTGTTCACCGAGCATTTCGCCGTGATCGGCAACAACGATGATCAGCGTGGAATCATACAGGTCAAGGTCTTTGAGCTTCTGAATGACCTTGCCGATGCAGTGGTCGGTATAGGCGATCTCTCCCGCATAGCGGGAGGTGAACCGGGAAGCGAAGGGTTCCGGAGGCGAATAGTTGGCGTGGGGGTCGTAGTAGTGCAGGAAGAAAAAGAATCTTTGATCGCGGTTCTGTTCAATCCAGTCCAGGGCGACCTCCGTCGTCTCGCCGCCGCGTCGCTGCGCGATGTGATTGCCTTCGAGGGGTTCCTTGAAAGTGTCATCGTAGAAGTCGAATCCCTGGGCGAGGCCGTATTGCGAATCGAGGACGAAGGCGCTGATGGCGGCGCCGGTGGCGAAGCCGTCCTCTTGCAACAACTCGGGAAGGCTGACGATCGACTCGGCGAGTCGATAGCCGGTGTTCAGATGGACGCCGTGGTAGGGCGGGATGGCGCCGGTGAGCATTGTGCTGTGGGAAGGCAGCGTCAACGGAACGGGCGAGATCGTGTTCTCGAAGAGAATGCCCTGCGCGGCCAGCGCGTCGATGTTCGGCGTGGTAGGGTGCTCGTAACCGTAGCAGCTCAGATGATCAGCCCGGCACGTGTCGATGCTGATCAGCAGGACGTTGCGGATGTTTCCGCCCGTGGGCATCAGCCACCATGCACCGGCCGCCACGGAAACCATTCCGAGCAGGGCCAGTGCCACGAGGTGCTTTCGCTGTTTGCCGGAAGCCATCAGTCCAATTCGTTCTTCGAAAAAGTGGGGCCATGATAGCCCTCTAGAGCGCATGACGCTGGCGAGCTTCGCAGAAAAAGGATCAGAAATACCTGGACGAAGGCTACAGGCTATTTCAGAACAAACCAGTTACCATCTGGCGGGTGGACCTTTGGATGCCTGGTCGAAGGCGGCGAGCGGACCACCGCCGTGGGCAGAAATGAAACCTGTCGCGAGATGGCGGAAATGGTTTGGGGGCCTGGCCCATGGAGGCGGTACGGATGTACGAACGCCTCAAGGGTGAGGAGAAGTATCGGGCCATGGTGGTCGGAGATTCCTGGAATACGAAAACTGCGGTGATAGTATGCGAAGCGGGCATGCTTCGTCGGCATAGTTTCTGGCCGGTTTGTGGGTGGCCGGAAGGTTTCAATGGTGAATGAGTATCAAAGGCAGATTCCCTATGAAAGACATCTACTGGCATAAATGGCTCCTGATCGACGATGCTTCGGTGCTGGAAAGAGAGAACCTGACGCGTCGCGTGAATCCCGCCCGCAAGCATGGCGAGCCGGTCATCCGCACCGACGCGCCGTGGGACACCGCGACCGACGGGTTCAGCGGCATGAACGTGATCTACGACGAGGAAGAGTCGATCTTCAAGATGTGGTACACCGTGAATTCCTACCATGGCGGCACGTCCGACGGGCGTCGCAAGCTTGCGTACGCCACCAGCATGGACGGGGTCCACTGGGACAAACCGGAGCTGGGCCTGGTGGAGCACAACGGGTCGAAGAAGAACAACTACATCCTCCCCGAATTCAACGTGACTCCCGCCATTATCAAGGACCCCAGCGACGTGGAGGAGCGTCGCTACAAGATGATCTTCGCCCTGCAGAGCCCGGAGATGAGCTGGGCCCGCTTCCACAGCCCCCTCAGCCTCGCCTACTCCCACGACGGGATCCACTGGGAATGCCCGCCCCACGTCAACCCCGTCATCCGCGGCATCAGCGACGACTGTTTTTCGCTCTACTACGACACGAATCGCCGCAAGTACCTGCTTTACACGCGGCGTGTGCCGAACCTGCCGCGCGATATCTCCCTCTACGAGAGCCACGACCTGGTCAACTGGGAGGACATGGGCCGCATCGTGGTGGCCGGTGATGACGACGACCCGCCGCAGCTCTACAACCTCTACTACATGACACCGTTCCGCTACGGGCCGTTCATGCTCAGCATGCTGTCCACGCAGTGGACCAGTCCCATCAGCGAGTCCTACGACAGCTACAACCGGTCGCCCGACCACGCCACCACGAAGATGGGGCACGTGGATATCCAGCTGGCGTGCAGCCGCGACGGACGAAGCTGGCAGCGCCCGCTGGACCGGTCGCCGGTGATCGGGTGGGGCGAGCCTGGCACGTTCGACGCTGGTGGCATCTACCCCGCCCATAGCCCCGTCGTGCGCAACGGGGAGACATGGATCTACTACAGCGCCCAGCGCAATGTACATTCCTGGTGGGCGATCCTGGGCGAGTGGGAACGTAAAAACTCGGTGCAAGACGCCTCCGCCGGTGGATTGGCCCGGATGGAGGAAGACCAATGGGTTTCACTGGATGCGGGCACCCGCGAAGGGCATTTGCTCACGCAGGCGATGGGCATCGGGCGTTTCTTCGTGACCGCCGACGTGAACCGCGGTGGGTCCATTTCCGCCGAGCCCGTGACCCCCTTCGGCGAGCCCATCGAAGGCCTCACGCGTGCCGAGTGCATCCCGGTTACCACCAGCGGCAAGCGCCAGGAGATCCGGTGGAAGCACGCCGAGGCGAGCTGGGACATGAACGAAAAGCACCAGGGCGGCGTCTGCTGGCGGATCTACGTGCAGAACGCCAAGCTCTACTCGTTCTCCATCCCGGAGCCCGATCCGGACGGCGTGATCTCCCGCCACTGGGCCAACGCCCGCTGGTGCGAGTCGATCAAACACAAGTCGGACAACTGGGGCCGCCTGAGTACCGAGCCCGCGATCGGTCTGCCCCCGCACGGCGGGCCGGGACCGCGGAGGGGAGAAGAAAAGCCCGGGGAGACGATCCCACAGATCGGGAAGTAGCGTGCAACGGGTACCTCTCTCCCGTTACCCGTTGCCCTCAACAGCCCCACGCTCCCTGCGATCATGATCTTGGCGGCCCCGAGTCGGTACGGCAGGGGCCGCACGTCGGCAGCGAAGGCGAAGAAACGGTGCCAGTGGGCGGTCTCGTATCCGCCACGGCGACGGTCGTTGTCGGTGCCGAGGCAACCCATCCAGCCATTGCAGTGCGACCGCACCAGTGTTTCCGGCAATGGCGTTTTGGATTCTTCAGGGGGGCGATATATTGGTGACCGTGAGATCCGGCGGCATAGCCGGGCAGAGTTCAAATGGGCAACGGCGGGTCCGTGAAGCGAAATGTCAGATTGTGTGAGTTACGATGAATTCGAAGGACATGGCCATGTCGGCCGGCGGCGTTGGCCGCTGGCGGCGCCGGCCTCCATCGCCGATACGCAGCGGTATCGCCTGCGTCGGCCTCCTTGCCAGCGGCTCCCGGCTCGCCGGGACTCGGCCTTGGGCCGACGAAGGATCCGTCAAACAGAACCCAGTCTTTGTTTGACGTCGATCGCGCTGGCCCTGCTCACCTCTCAGGCCGCAGCGTCGCCTGCATCTTCGTCCCCCGCTCGTGGCGTCACTTTCAATCGGGATGTCGCGCCGATCGTGTTCGGTCAGTGCGCTTCCTGCCATCAGCCTGGAGGATCGGCCCCCTTCAGCCTGCTGACGTATGCGCAGGTGCGCCGTCGTGCCCAACAGATCCGCGACGTGACCGCGTCACGCTACATGCCGCCTTGGCTCCCCGAACCGGGGCCCGTTCGATTCCAGGGAGAGCGTCGTCTCACCGACGAGCAGATCCAGATCCTCTCGCAATGGGCCGAGTCCGGGATGCCCGAAGGGGATCCGTCCGAGCTGCCGGAGACCCCGCGTTTCGTGGACGGGTGGCAACTCGGGATGCCCGACCTGGTCGTGCGCATGCCCGAGCCGTACGTGCTGACCGCCGCGGGCCCCGATGTGTTTCGCAACTTCGTGATTCCACTGCCGATCGACCGCAAGCAATACGTGAAAGCCCTCGAATTCCGGCCCGGAAATCGACGCGTGGTCCACCACGCCGAGATCCTGGTCGATCGCAAGCGCTGGGCACGGAAGATGGCGCAGCGCGACCCCGAGCCCGGGTATGACGGTATGTTGCCCGGGCGCGCCGCCCGGCCGGAGGGCCAATTCGTGGGATGGACTCCCGGGAAAGTGCCTGACATGGGGTCGGCTGACATGGCCTGGGCGGTGCACCCCGGGACCGACATGATCGCCCAACTGCACCTGCAACCCTCGGGCAAGGCTGAGCAGATCCAGTCCGAGATCGGGATCCACTTTTCGGACAAGCCCCCCGTGCGGCACCCGGTCGTGATCCGGATCGGATCGCAGATCATCGACATCCCGGCCGGAGACTCCGCCTACACGACCAAGGGTAGCTACCGCCTGCCCGTCGACGTCGAGGTGCTCGGCCTCTATCCGCACGCCCACTACCTGGGCAAGACCATGCACGGTTGGGCCGTGCTGCCCGACGGGACGAAGCAATGGCTCATCCGCATCGACGACTGGGATTTCAACTGGCAGGATTCCTACCGGCTGTTGCAACCGCTTGCGCTTCCACGCGGAACGACACTGCACATGCGCTATACGTTCGACAATTCCAGCGTCAACGTGCGAAATCCTCACACCCCGACGCGGCGCGTACGCTGGGGCCCCGAATCCACCGACGAAATGGGCGACCTGTGGATTCAGGTCGTGCCGGTTCGGACCGAAGACCTGCTGGTGCTTGAGCGCGACTACCAGGTCCAGGAGCTTCGATCCGACATCGCATGTCACGAGAAGCTGGTGCGCGACGAACCCGGGCGGGTTTACTTCATGACGAGCCTCGCTTTGCTCTACAAGAGAGCCGGTCGGCTCCCGGAGGCTCGCGCCCTGCTCGAACAGTGCATCCGGGTGCAGCCGGACCTTGCCGGAACCCACAACCACCTGGCCGTCGTCCTCGCAAGCCTTGGCGAGCTGGATCAGGCGATCACGCACGTCCGTCGCGCTTTGGAACTCGATCCCGACCACGCCGAAGCGCATTACAACCTGGCCAACGGGTACCGCGAACGGAAGCAGCAGGCGGAGGCGATTCGGCATTACGAACGGGCACTTGCCCTTCAGCCGGCCTTCCTTGAAGCCCACATCAACCTGGCCCTGACGTTTCTGGATAGCGGCCGCCACGACCAGGCGATCCATCACAACCAAAGGGCGCTTGCGATCGACCCCGACGATGCCTGGGCTCACTTCAACCTGGCCAAGGCGCTGCAAGCGGCGGGGCGGCCACGGGAGGCCCTCGAGCCCCTGGCCGAAGCCGCCCGCCTGGCACCGGACAAGCCCAGATTCCAGTTACACCTGGGCGTGGCGCAACTGCGGCAAGGCAATCGCGACGCCGCCCAGAATCACCTGGGCCGGGCCACGCGCCTCGCGCCCAACTGGCCGGCACCCTACAACGCGCTTGCCTGGGCGCTGGTGGACAGTCCCGATGCTGACGACAGGGCCCGGGCGGTGGCCTTCGCCGAAAAGGCCGCCGATCTGACGCACCGCCAGGACCCCGTGATGCTGGACACGCTCGCCGTCGCTTATGCCGCGGGCGGACGTATGGAGGAGGCCCGCCGCACGGCCCGCACCGCCCTGGCCCTTGCCGTCAAGGCCGGCCGCTCTCGCCTGGGCGCCCACATCCGGGACCGGCTCAAGCGATTCGATGCTGCTGCGGATGATTCCGCCAACACGGTTCCCGACCGATGATGGACTGAATACGCTGACCCTGGCACTCTCCCCCGACCGGCCTACTCGGTTACCCGGTGACTTAAATGAACAGGGCACAGAGGCGTGCAACCTCTGTGCCCTGCGTCTGCAGTCACTTCTTGACGTTGGCCGTCCGTCTTACTTCCGACGACGAAGCATGCA
>Ga0310342_100002041_pt1 | contig 12862 bp, 12 predicted proteins | sample S15DNA20500_MG_FD_206155 | JGI IMG/M metagenome (GOLD analysis project Ga0310342, IMG submission 206155) | Marine microbial communities from station ALOHA, North Pacific Subtropical Gyre - S1503-DNA-20-500_MG | ecosystem: Environmental > Aquatic > Marine > Oceanic | place: Pacific Ocean: North... | reverse complement strand
GGGCACGGCGAAGTTTCCGCTAGTGGTCGACCTGGTCCTTGAAGAAGATGCCCTCTTCGAGCTCTTTCTCCGCGCCCTGGATGTCGACCTCGTGCCAGCCGGGCTTGAACCAGTTTTCGCCCTTCGGCTCCATCACGTCGGGCGCGGCGCCGGCAAAGAACAGGAGCATGAAGACGAGACCCGTCGTCACCATGTAAGCCACGAATCGCGGTGCGATGTTTATGTGCATGAAGTTCTTCGCCACCATGTAGGCCTTCACGCCCGCGATGCCGAACGCGGTGATCAGCGTGACGACCTTGATCTCGAACATCGGGCCGGCGACGCTGACGCACAACAGTCCGACCAGCCAGGCCCAGACTTTCACGTAGTTGATGTGATGTTCTTCGGACATGGCACGCTCACTTCGCGATATAGAGGAGAGGGAACAGAAAGATCCACACGACGTCGACAAAGTGCCAGTAGACACCGATCAGTTCGACCCGGTGGAGTTCGAGATTGCGAATCGCGCTGCGGGCCACGATCGCGATGATGATGATGCCCGCGAGTACGTGCAGGGCGTGCAGCCCCGCCGCCGTGTAGTAGAACGACCAGAAGGTATTCGAGGCCAGCGTGTACCCCGCTCGGATCTCGATCGACCACTCCACCGCCTTGACGCAGAGGAAGGTCACCCCACCGGCGAAAGTCCACCAGAGAAGATGGTGGGCCTTTCTCCCGTCGCCGGCTTCGGCCGCCCGGTGGGCGAGCACGGCGGCCAGGCTCGAACTCAGCAGGACGAGGGTATTGAAGGCCCCGATCCAGGTATTCGTGTGGGCCGCCTCCGCCGTCCAGGCGTCGTGCGCCAGCCGGTACATGATGTAAGAGCCGAGCAGCCCGCCGAAGATCACGATCTCCGACACGATCACCCACCAGACGGCGAGCAACCCCGTCGGCATTCCCGACGCGCTTCGGGTGGTGGCGATGGGTCTCCCGGACATGATCTCCTCGGCGCCGGCTCAGGCCGGCTCGTTCTGCGGCCAGTAGTCCTCGTCCCGGCCCTCGACGCTGTACTCGTACGGTCCGCGGTAGACCGTGGGCAACTCGGACCAGTTGCCGTGGGGCGGCGGTGATTCGGTCGTCCACTCGAGCGTGTTGGCCTTCCACGGGTTCTTCCCGGCCTTCTCGCCCGAAACCAGACTCTTGAAGAAGTTGTAGAGGAAGATCAGCTGCGCCCCGAGCATCACCCAGAGCGAGATGGTTGCCAGCTGCCGAAGAGCCCACATCCAGGGCAGGTCGAGATCGGGGAAGAGCGTGTAGTCGTAGATGCGGCGCTGCTGCCCGGCCAGACCGAGAACGAAGAGCGGAAGGAAGATCATGTTGAAGGGAATGATCGAGAGCCAGAAATGGACCTTCCCGAGCCTGTCGTCCATCATCCGCCCGAACATCTTCGGGAACCAGTACGTGAGCCCGGCAAACGTTCCGACGATCGCGATCGGGTAGAACGTGTAGTGGAAGTGGGCGAGCACGAAGTAGGTGTCGTGCATATAGATGTCCTCGCCGCTCGCCCCGAGGAAGATCCCCGTCACACCCCCGATCAGGAACGTCGCGATGAACGAAAGCGCCCAGAGCATGGGCGTGGACAGGGTGATCGAGCCCCCGTAGAGGGTTGCGATGAAGACGAACATCATCTCGGCGATGGGGATGGAGATGAGGAGCGTCGTAACCGTGAAGACGTGGGCCATGCGCGGGTCGACGCCGGAGATGAACTGGTGGTGCGCCCACACGGTGAAGGAGAGAACGCCCGTGGCGATCACGGTGTAGAGGACCGTCCGGTAGGCGAACAGCTTCTTTCGCGCGAACACGGTGATCACGTCGGCCGTGATACCGATGGCCGGCAACAGCACCACGTAGACCTCGGGGTGCCCGAAGAACCAGAAGAGGTGCTGCCAGAGCACTGGGTCGCCGCCGCGGTCTGGGTCGAAGAACGCGGTGCCCAGATTCTGGTCGAAGAGCAGCATGACCGCGCCCGCGATGAGCGGGCCTACGGACGCCATGAAAAGGATGCTCGCGATGACGATCATCCACACGACCATCGGCATGTCGTAGAGCTTCATGCCCGGCGCCCGCGAATTCATCGCGGTGGTCACGAAGTTGATGCCCCCGAGCAGAAACGCCACGAATTCGAGCGCAATCGCTAACACGAAGATGGTGGAACCTGGCCCGGTGAGGTTGTACTCCGCCTTCGCCGAAAGAGGTGGGTAGATGGTCCAAGCGCCGCCGAACGCACCGCCCTCGACGAAGAACGAAGTCAGCAGAACGACCGCGCTCAGCAGGAAGATCTGGTAGGAGAGGCGATTGATGCGCGGGAACACCATGTCGTCGCAGCCGAGCATCAGGGGGATCAGGAAGTTCCCGAAGGCCGCGATCAAGACAGGCATCGCCACCCAGAAGATCATGATGGCGCCGTGGTTGGTGACCAGTGCGTTGTATTCGTTCGGACCGACCATCCCGTAGCCCGGCACGCTCATGCCGGGAAACGCGATCTGCGTTCGGAACACGTAGGCAAAGAACCCGCCGACGAGGGCCATTGCCATGCCCGTGAACATGTACTGCATGGCGATGACCTTGTGGTCGGTCGAGAAGAGCCAGCTGCGGATGCCGGTGTGGCCCGCGTGACCTTCGTGCTCGTCGTGGGTGATGGGGACCGCCTCCGCCATGGCTACTCCTCGACCGCCGGCGGCGTCAGTGCCGCCACGGACACTGCCCCGTGCTCGGCCAGCCAGGCGGCGTGCTGCTCCGGGGTCTCGATGAAGATCCGGGCTCCCATGAGCGCGTGCCCGATTCCGCAAATCTCCGCGCACTGGATGTCCCACTCGCCGGTCATCGTGGGCTCGAACCAGCCGGTGATGACCCGGCCAGGAATGGAGTCCTGCTTCAGGCGGAACACGGGAACCGAAAAGTCGTGGAGGACGTCCTTGGACTCGAGCTTGTAGTGATAGAGCGTTCCGACCTTGACGTGCAGCTCGTTCATCTTCGTGACGTCGTCTGGCGTGTCGAGCTCCCCGTCGGGACCGGGGTGCACGAAGGTCCAGGCCCACTGCTGGCTGACGATGCGCACCGTCTCCTGGGCCGGCGGCAGATGCTGCTTGATGTCGTACCAGACCGTCACCGCGCCGACGATGATGAACACGTCGCACACGAGAACCAGGAGGTGCGGCCAGGTGATCCAGCGCTTCTCTTCCTTCTTCTCGCCGGTGATGTGCTGGCCCGCGACGCCCGGCTTCTTGCGAAAGCGCAGAATCAGCCAGAAGAAGATCGCCTCCGAAAGGACGAACCAGAACCCCACCAGGACGAAGATCAGCGTGAAGAGATCGTCGATGTCACCGGCGTAGGTCGAAGCGGCCGGCACCAAGCTCTCGATCATTTCGATTCGCCCCTACAGGATGAAGATGAAGACCACCGCGATGAAGGCGCCCACGCCCACCATGGAGATCGCGAACGTGCGCCAAGCCAACTCGTCGGCCTGATATTCCTTCCCCATGGTCCCGCGCCTCCCTCGCTAGTTCTGGAGTGTCATCACGTACGCGATGACATCCTTCATGGCCTGGTCGTTGGCCAGGACCAACGCCATCGGGCGCATGCGCATGCCCGTCGCGTCCGCTGGGTTCGTGCCGCGGATCCCGTCCCGGAAGTGCTGGAGCTGCTTCAGCTGGTACCAGTCGTCGGTGTCGGTGAGCGAGGGGGCCGCAAGCGGCTCCAGACCTTGCGCGTCCGCGCCGTGGCAGGCGGCGCAGGGCGCGTACAGGGTCTTTCCCCGAGCGGGGTCCCCTCCTTCCAGGGTCGACGCGGGGGGCTGGGGCGGCAGGCTCGCCACGTAGGCCGCCACCGTCTCCAAGTGGGCGTCCTTGCGCAGCGCCTTCGACATCGGGTACATGCGCAGGCCGCCGACGTCGTCGGGGTGCAGACCCCGGACGCCGCTCTGGAACTTCTTGAGCTGCGCGACGACGTACCACTCCTGGAGGCCAGCGATCGCCGGCGCCAGGGCCAGGGCGCTGCCCTGTCCGGCGGCACCGTGACACTGGACGCAGAGTTCGAAAATCTCTTCGCCGTCCGGGTCCGCCGCTGCAGGGGCCGCAGAGAGGACTACGAATACGACTACGGCGGCGAGACGTTTCATCTCTCGTCTCCCTCTCGTTCCTCAGGAGCTGGGGCTTTGCCGGTTCCGGGGCATCGCGGACGGCGCACCCCCGAGGAGCCGACCGCGGGCGAGATAGCCCATTCGGGCGGGATTTTCAAAGGTAGCGGGCGCTTGCGGTGCACCAGGTTCAGGGATTTGGGCCCAAATCAGCCGTTTTCAGACCGGAACCGGGTTGAAATGGTAAAGGATGAGGTAGATCGCCACGCCGGTGACCGAAACGTAGAGCCAGATCGGCCACGCGACCCGCGCCAGACGGCGGTGGCGCGCCACCCGCCCGCGCAGCCCGAGCACGATGAGGGTGATGGCAAATACCGGGACCGTCACCGCCAGCGTCACGTGGGAGAAGAGTAAGACGAGGTAGCCGGCCTTCGCGGCGCCCTCGGCGTGGAAGGGTGTGTGCTCGAAGCTCCGCAGAGCCTTGTGCAGCACGTACAGGGCGAGGAAGAGGCTCGACACGGCGAACGCGCTCAGCATGACGCGGCGATGGGCGTCGATGCGCCCGGACCGCACCAGGCAACGACCCACGACCAGCAAAAGCGCCGCCACGGCGTTTAGCGCCGCGTTGACAGTCGGGAGGATGTAACTCTCCACGCTCGACCCGGACGGTAGCACCGGACGGTCCTATGCTTGATCCCATGGCGCGGTCGACCGCGACACTCCCGGCCCTCGCGCGGCCGTCCGCAGCGGTCGCTGCGGTCGTGCTCGCGCCCTGGGCGCTCCGCGCACTCGCGCTCCGGGACGAGGGCCTCGCGCTGACGGCGGGGGATCTGCGCGGCTTCGGCGCCGACCTCGCCGTCGGGCTGCTCGTGCTGGCCGCGCTCTGGCCACTCGCGCGCATCGCCCGCTGGCTCGCGGTGACACTCGTCGGCGCGCTCGCGGTCGCGTACTACGCGAACTACGAGACCATCGGGGCCCTGGGCTCGGTCGCGTCCCCGCTCGACGCGCGCTTCCTCGCCGATCCCGTGTTTCTCGGCGGGTCGGCCCTGGCCCTCGCGAGCCCCGGGGCCCTGGCGGTGATCTTGTTGCTCTCGCTGGCACTGGCGGCCTTCGGCCTCCGCGGAAGCAGCTGGCGCCGCGCGCTCGGCTGCGCCGTGGCCGGCCTGATCGGGATCGGCGCGCTCACCGCCACCTCGGACGACGCGCGCGTCGCGGTCTGGCGCCAGGTGAACGCCCTCGCCCATAACGTCAACTGGTTGGCGGCACGCGACGGGTGGAGCGGCAGTGGCGAGTTCGCGGACCCGCCGACGGCGATGCTCGACCTCGTGCCCGAACTCGGTGCCGACCTCGACGCGCCGCCCCGGTTCCCCCAGGGCCACCGCGCGACGAACGTGCTCCTGCTCGTCCTCGAAGGCGTGTCGGGAAACTACCTGCCGAGCGCAGCCGCCCTGCACCGGCGCCGCCCGGTGAACGCCATGCCCGAGCTCGACCGGGTCTTCGCCGAAAACGTGGGCTTCGCCACCTTCGTGAACCACCAGCGCCGGACCAACCGCGGCCTGTACACCCTGCTGTGCGGGGAGCTCCCGCGCCTGGTCGCCGGGACCCCCAAGATGACCGCCGCCACGACGCACGGTTGGCAGCGGTGCCTGCCCGAGATCCTGGCAGACGCGGGCTACCGCACCGTCTACCTCCAGGCGGCGCCGCTGGCCTTCATGCTGAAGGACCGCTTCATGCCCACGATCGGCTTCGAAGTGGTCGAGGGACACGACTGGTTCCAGGAGTACTACCTGCGCACGCGCTGGGGCATCGACGACAAGGCATTCCTAGAGGGCTCCCTGCGCATGATCGACGCCCTCGATGCCGAGGACGAGCCCTGGTTCCTGACGCTTCTCACGGTGGGGACCCACCACCCGTACGTCGTTCCCGAGTCCCAGCGGCGCGGCAGGAGGCCGGTGCTCGCCGCCTTCGACTACCTCGACGCGGCGCTCGGAGACTTCTTCCGCGCGCTCGAGAGCCGGGGCATCCAGGACGACACGCTGATTCTCGTCACCTCCGACGAATCGGCCGGGGACCTGGGCTCCGCCGCAGAAGGCCTCGCCGGCCGGCTCTCCGGAAACTGGGGCTTCCTGATCGCACTGATGCCCGGCCGGGAACGCCTGCGTGTACCCACGCCCTACGCCCAGTCGGACGTCGCAATCTCGGTGCTCGACCACCTCGGCCTGGCGGAGCGCGGCACGCACTTGTTCGGGCGGAGCCTCTTCCGGGCGGACGACCGGCCCCGCCCGATCTACTTCGGGAACATCAACCACCACAGCATCGGCGCCCTCAGTGAAGATGGACGCGTCGTCTACTGCACCTTCGAGGGCCACCGCTGCAACAGCTACGCCGCCCACGACGGGCGCCCGTTCGCGAAGGGCCTGCGCCAGCTCGAGCCCGACCCCGAGCTCTTCGCCGAGGTCCGCACGATGGCCGCGCGCAGCCGTCCCGTTGCGGGGGCCGCGCCGCTCGTGCTTCCGCTCCTGGACGACCCGATCTTCCGCGTCTCCCTGCCCGATTGGCAGATCGTCCAGGGGATCGTCGACACGTCCATCGAGCCCCACGAATGGCTCGAGGTCGAATTCGAAGCGGAAGCGCGGGGCGAGGGCCGGGCCGAGCTGCGCCACGTGATCCGCCTCAGCACGGAGTTGCAGCCCCTGGTGGCGCGCACCCGCATCGAGGGGGGCCAGACGCTGCGACTCCGCTACACGTTCGCCCCGGAGCCGCGCGTGCCGTACGTCAGCGTGCGGACCCGGGCGAGGCTACTCGACGGCTGGGGCCTCGACCTGGTCTTCAAAAAGCGGCGTTTCCTGCTGCGGCGGCGCGGCGAACGCCCACCCGTGGGCGTCCGGGTCGAGACGTACGCCCTCGAACCCGCCGCGGACGACGACGTGCTCGGCCTGAACCTGCTGGAGCGCGAGCGCTACGAGCCCAGCCTGCGCGCGTTCGCCGATTTACACATCGGCACACCCGAGAAGCCGCCGACTCAACCCGACGGACAGGGCGACTCCGAGGAGACGCGGAACAGCACACCGTCGTTGTAGCGCCCGATGGCGCGCACGCAGAGGCCCTCGGCGAGCAGCTCCCGCGGCAGGTAGAAGCCGTAGCCACCGAGGTATTGGCCGAACCACGCCAGCGAGACACTGCCGTCGCGTGCGACCCGGTGGCGAAGCGCCGCGATCTCGCTTTCGTTCGCAACGTCCGACCGGTAGCGATGGCGCCGCGGCGAGTAGACCGCGGGAATCGCGGTGTGGTGATACACCGCGTGCGGCCGGTTGCTCACGACGCGGGCGCCCGAGAAGTCACTGCGCAGCGCGTCGAGAAGGCCCGAGTTGGTCCAGTGCGCACGCCCCAGTCCGTGGACCCCGGAACTGCGAAACCCCAACAGTGTGTCGGCGGAGTTCGCGAGCCCGAGCGCCGCGACCAGCGTCGCCGCCGCAAGCGCCCCCGCCCGCGCGCGCCCCGGAGCGCGCGCCACGTGCGCGGCGCCGATCACCAGCAATACGACGAACGGCAGCCAAACCGGCGCGCCGAAGCGTACGCGCGACAGGAGCGCCACGGGAGTCAAGCTCGCGATGCCGACGAGGCCCACCGAGTAGAGCAGCAGAAACGCCGCCGCGACCGGCACCGGAGCCGCGATCTCCCGATCGCGCAGCCACGCGCGAAGCGCCAGAAGACAGGAGACCAGGAGCACAGCCGCAGCGAGCGGCGGCCCCGCTGCGCCGATTTCAGCGAGGCCCAGGGTGGCGCCCAGGTTCTCGAGGTACTCGCCTAGGTTGCGGCCAAGCCCCGCGTAGCCGGCGCCGCGAGCGCCGAATGGCGCTCCCGCCGCGGCCATGTTGCGAAGCCCCCACAGCGCGGGGCCCAGCGCCGCGGTCCCGGCGAAGATGGCCGTTCGCCTCCACCGCTCTCGCGGCGCCGCGGGGGCGCCCAGGAGCCAGAGCGCCAGGGCCCCGACCAGGGCGACGCCAATCCAGCGCGTCAGACACGACGCCCCGGCGACCGCACCGAGCAGCAGGATGTCGCGCAGTTCCCACTCTCGTCTGCGACCCACCAGCCAGAAGGCCGTCATCACGAGCGCGACGAAGAGCGACTCGGACCACGCCGAGGCGAACGTGCGCCAGAGCACCGGCGACGCGAACGCCAGCAGCCCGCCCCAGGCCGCCCAGGCGCGGCTCCGCGTCGCTCGCGAAAGCAGCGCAACGAGCGCGGCCACCGCCAGCGCAGCGGACACCGCCCCCAGGGCCCGCGCCGCGTCGGACGGCTCGAGACCGGCTCGCACGCCGAGCGAGAGCAGCCACGGGTAGAGCGGCGGCCACGCTTCCGCCGTGGCGCCGTCGAAACGCACGAGGCCCCGACCCGCCGCGAGGCTCCGCGCCACGGAGAGATAGGTGACACCGTCGTTCGAGACACCGGGTCCCCAGCGCGCCGTCGCCGCGAGCACCCACGCAAAGGCCGCGGCACCGAAGGCAGTGGGAAGCCCGATGGCCTGCCAGCACCGCGTCGTGCCCACTATCCTTCCGCCACCAGCGCCTGCAGCCCGCGCCGGTCCTCGGGCGGAATGCGGCGGGGCCGGCCGTCGTTTTCGACCATCGCGTGCTCGGTCATCGCCGTGACGACGGGGGCGCCGGCCGCGGCGATCACGTAGCCCACGCCGAGCGAAGCACCCCGAACCCAGGTGAGCCACGCCGTCACCGTGAGGCGCGCGTCGAAGCCGACACCGCGGTGGTAGTCGAGTTCGAGCCGGGTGACGGCGAAGTGCAGCCCGCGCTCGACGTAGTCGGTGTAGGGCCGGTGGTGCTCCTCCAGCAACCGCACGCGCGCGAGTTCCAGGTAGTTGACGTAGCGCGCGTGGTGGACCACGCCCATGGCATCCGTGTCGTAGAACGGCACCCGGACGTCGATCGTCGATGTGACGGCGCCGGGCGGCGGGTCGGCGAGGCGTCGCGGCACGCGCGGAGTCTAGCCCGCGGGCGCCCGGCCCGGTGGGTCGGCGAGGCGTCGCGGCGCGCAGCGTCCAGCCCGAAGGCGCCCGGCTAGGCGCTGTCGCTCTCCTTCACGGCGTCCAGCACGTCCCAGCTCCCTTCGGCGCCGCACAGCGCTGCACGAACGCGGTCGCCCGCTTCGGAGAGCGAGCGAGCGCGCACGCGAAAAGTTCGCGTGCGGTGGCCGCCGACCTGCTTCACGCGCACGCGAAAGCTCGGAAGCAGTTCCTCGGGCGGAGGTTTCGGCGGAGGAAGAGGCTCGCGCGAGCGCGGCAGGTCTACGTCCGGGACTCCTCGCAGCCGAGGCTGGAGAGGCTTGCTCGAGCGCGGCAGGTCTACGTCCGGGACTCCTCGCAGCCGAGGCTGGAGAGGCTTGCTCGAGCGCGGCAGGTCTACGTCCGGGACTCCTCGCACCGGAGGCGGCAGCGGCTCTTCGCACCCGTTGCTCTCCTCCACCTCGGCGATGAGGTCGAGGTAGGACTGCGGCGGATCGGAAACGACGCAGCCGAGCATTCGGAGTGCGCCCTTGCGCCCGCCGCCGCGTACCGGCCGGTCGTTCCAGACGATCGCCCCGACCGTCACCGCACGCCCCCGCCGATGGGGGAGGATGCGCAGCCGGATCGCGTCGCCCTGCTCGATGCGCAGGCGCGCCTCGAGGCCCAGGCCGCCCGCCGAGAGGCTGCAGACCATCCCCCGTACCGGCCGACGCCCCCGATCGAGCACCTCGCAGGCGAGCCTGCAGCCGATCCGACGCTGACGTGCGAGGCGACCCACCGCGCCCTCCCGACCCTCCCATCGGCCGCGCCCGACGGGAGTGACGGTGACCGGGGTCACTCCGCGGCGATCAGATCCGAGAATTGCGCAGCCGCAGGGCGTTGGAAATGACCGAGACTGAACTCAGGCTCATCGCGACCGCCGCCAGCATCGGATTGAGCAGGATGCCGAACGCCGGATACAGCACACCGGCCGCCAGCGGAACGCCTAGCGCGTTGTACGCGAAGGCAAAGAACAGGTTCTGCTTGATGTTGCGCAGCGTGGCCCGGCTCAAGCGGCGCGCCCGCGCGATCCCGCGCAGGTCGCCCTTCACCAGGGTCACGCCGGCGCTCTCCATGGCGACGTCGGTGCCCGTGCCCATGGCGATGCCGACATCGGCCCGGGCCAGTGCGGGCGCGTCGTTGACCCCGTCGCCCGCCATCGCCACCACCCGGCCCTCTTCTTGAAACTTCTGCACCACGGCCGCCTTCTGGTCCGGCAGTACGCCGGCCACCACGTCGTCGAGCCCGAGCTGCTTTCCGACGGCGCGGGCCGTGGTCTCGGCATCGCCCGTGAGGACGACGATCCGCAGACCGCTGACCCGCAGCGCGTCGATGGCCTCGGCCGTCGTCTCCTTGATCGGGTCCTCGACCGCGATCAGCGCAATCACCCGGTCCGGGAGGGCGAGAAACATCACCGTCTTGCCCTCGCTGCGGAGCGCCTCCGCCTCCGCCAGGGCCGCCGGATCCTCGATACCGAGCATCTCGAGCAGCGCGGCGTTTCCCAGGCCGAGCTTGCGACCGTCGAGCGTGCCCGTGATCCCCTTGCCGGGATGCGCGGCGAAGGCGTCGACCGGCCGGAGTTCGAGGGAGCGCTCTTCGGCGGCGCGCAGGAAAGCGGCGGCGAGCGGATGCTCGCTCGCCCGTTCGAGGCTTGCTGCGAGAGCGAGGGCCTCCGTTTCTTCGAGATCTCGGGCACGCACGTCCGTCACCCGGGGCCGGCCCTCGGTGAGTGTCCCGGTCTTGTCGATCACGAGCGTATCGACGTGCTGCATGCGCTCGATCGCCTCGGCGTCGCTGAAGAGCACACCGACGCCCGCACCGCGTCCGCTCGCCACCATGATCGACATCGGGGTCGCGAGGCCGAGGGCGCAGGGACAGGCGATGATCAGCACCGCCACGGCGGACACCAGCGCGTGGGCGAGCCACGGGTCGGGGCCCACCAACGCCCAGACGACGAAGGCCACCACCGCGATGACGAGGACTCCGGGCACGAAGACGCCGGCGACCCGATCCGCCAGGCCCTGGATCGGCGCGCGGCTGCGCTGAGCCTCGGCGACGAGACCCACGATGCGCGCCAGCAGCGTGTCGGCACCGACCCGCTCGGCCTCCACGACGAGCGCGCCCTGGCCGTTGAGCGTCGCTCCGATCACGGGGTCGCCCGGCCCCTTCTCGACGGGGATGGGCTCCCCGGTGACCATCGACTCCTCGATGGAGCTCGACCCCTCCACGACGCGTCCGTCCACCGGAACCTTCTCGCCCGGCCGTACGCGCAGGCGGTCACCGACCTGGACGGCGTCGAGCGGCACGTCCTGCTCGGCCCCGTCCGAGCCGATGCGACGCGCCATCGCCGGCGCCAGGTCGAGGAGCGAGCGGATCGCCGCCCCCGTCTGACTGCGGGCGCGCAACTCGAGCACCTGGCCCAGCAGGACCAGCGCGATGATCACCGCGGCCGCCTCGAAGTAGACGTCTACGACGCCCGACGCTGTGCGGGATGCCGCGGGGAAGATTTCGGGAGCGACGGTCGCCACGACGCTGTAGGCATATGCGGCGCCGGTGCCGATGGCGATCAACGTGAACATGTTGAGCTTGAGAGAAACGATCGAGCGCCAGCCCCGTACGAAGAACGGCAGCCCGCACCAGAGGACCACGGGCGTGGCGAGGCCAAACTGGATCCATTGGAGCAGCCGCGCTCCGAATCGCTCGGCGAGATCGAGACCCGGCAACAGCTCGCCCATCGCCAGCACGAAAACGGGAATAGACAACGCCACGGCCACCCAGAAGCGCAGCTCCATGTCCCGCAGCTCCGAGGTGTCCTCCTCGGCAGCCGGCGCGACGGGCTCGAGCGTCATGCCGCACAGCGGGCAGCTGCCCGGCCCCGTCTGCCGTATCTCGGGGTGCATCGGGCAGGTGAAGATCGCGTTGGAACCGTCCTGCATGGGGCGCCAGCGTACCCGAGGTACGCCTATCCTCCGAGCTGCAGTGCAACGCGCACGGGAACGAGTGGGGCCATGAATTCCCGCGAGAATACGAGACCGGCTCGAATCGCCCTCGGCGTCGCCGCCGTCTCGGTGCTCGTGACCTGCCTCATCAACCAGCCCTGGGAAGGCGTGCACCTCCGCGACGGAGCGTATTACGCCTATCTCGCGGAGCTCCAGGGACGGGGGCTCGCACCCTACCGGGACGTATTCCACCTGCAGGGTCCGGTCCTCGTGTGGCTGGGCGGGATGGCGAGCTGGCTGGTCGGGCCGATCGGGCTGGCGCTCCTCGGCGCGTCGATTGCCGGGCTGATGACCTTCGGAGGGGTCCTGCTCGCGCTGGAGGCGCACGGCCGGCGAGGCTCGGTCGTCGAACTCCTGCCCATCGCACTCGTCACCTGGGGCGTGACCACCGGCTGGCCCTTCCTCGGCGCATTCGTCGTCTCCGGCTCCCGGCCGAAGTTTCTCGCCGTGGGCCTGGCCGCGCTCGCCGTGCACCTGCTCTGCACGAACCGGCGCGTTGCGTCGGGAGCGGCCTTCGCGATCGCCTGCTGGACGTGGCAGCCAGCGGCGGTGATCGCCGCTGGGGCGGTGACGGGCTGGCTCGTGGCCCGCCTCGTGGAACGAGATCCGGACGCGAACCGGAGCGTCGCGACGATGCTGGCCGGAGTCGCCGTCGGCGTCTTCACGGTCTCGGCGGCCGCGATCGCGGTCCTCGCG
>Ga0310342_100002040_pt1 | contig 12862 bp, 9 predicted proteins | sample S15DNA20500_MG_FD_206155 | JGI IMG/M metagenome (GOLD analysis project Ga0310342, IMG submission 206155) | Marine microbial communities from station ALOHA, North Pacific Subtropical Gyre - S1503-DNA-20-500_MG | ecosystem: Environmental > Aquatic > Marine > Oceanic | place: Pacific Ocean: North... | reverse complement strand
GTACTATTTTAAGTGGCTATTGCTGCCCCGTTTCGGCAACGCTGCAAGGTTCATGTGTTCTTCTCGTTAACCCGAATCCAACTGGACGATGAACCGATTGAATTGAGTATCTTCGGTGGCCGACCCAGCACTCAAGATGGCGGCCGCAACCACGGTCCATGTTGCATTGCACGATTTAAATCTATTGTCTCCGCTTTGACATTGTTGGTTGGGTCGATGCGTCGATTGATTCCAGGGTTTATCAAAACAACCAGGGCAAGTCATTCACCCAAGTGGCGAGCATTTGGGGATCCAATTATACGTTCTGGGGAGATTTTAACAACGATGGTTGGCTTGATCTTCACATGAACAACGATGGCTGTTGTCCAAGGTTCGCGATTAATGAGGGTGGCACCGGCCAATTTTCAGCTTTTGATATAGGCAATTTTGGCAATACGGCCAGCTGGGGAGTGCCCTGCGAGTTTTTGACAGTGACGGCTTTTTAGATGTCTACATGGGTGGCTACGAAGCGTGGCCCGACGTCGACTTTCCAGACCGTTCGGTACTCAATGTGCCCAACGCTACCAAGCCGGGTGGTCGTGGGTCCGAAGTGATCGACGAACTGAGTGTTCTCCGAGCCCGGGGCGTGGCGGCGGCCGATTTCAACGAGGACGGCCACACTGACATTTATGTTTCCAATTATCGTCTGCAAGGTAATCGGTTATGGATCAACAACGGTAGCGGGTCTAATTTTCCTTTCACTTTTGGAAGCGACAGCCACGGTGCACGCGGAGGTGACGGCCATTCGATCGGCAGCGCGTTCGGTGATTTGGACAGCGACAGTCACATCGACATCTTTGCGGGTAATTTTTCACATGGAGGTCAACCACAGACTCGAATCTTGCTCAATCAGGGTCCTTCAAGAGATTATCATTTCGCTGACTTGGGACAAAGGGGCATTGATTGGAAAGAGTCGTGGGCTTCACCCGCTCTGGGCGACTATGACAACGACGGGATGCTTGATGTTTTCTTCACAGCGTTGAAGTCCTACGGCAACAACAGTGAACTTTTTCGCAACACGAGCAGTCGGGGTAATCTCCAGTTTGCCGATGTTACCGCAGCTGAGGGCCTGCTGGAAGAAACATCTTCTGCGGGCGCGAAATTAAGTGCATGACCAAGGCTTGCATCCCAGTTGTTCTGGGCCATTTCCACGCAAGAGGACCAATTGGATAGTTCGACGTATTGTGAACCATTGTCAAGTTGACATCCCTCACATGAATTGTTGAGTACCTTCTGATGGGTCCCGGTCACATGGATACCCTTGGCACCTGATGGGCCCAAGGTTGACGAGATCACATTTCCATCCAACGTGTGATGACTGCCACTCAGGAGAATATGAGAGTAGCTCGGATGATAGGAGTTCCGGACGATGTTGCCTGATATGAGGCAGCGTGACGTATAGGCACCGGTTGATATTCCATACATCTGCATGTAGTCAATGATATTTCCAGAGATGAGACAAAAGGAGGTCTCGCACTTGATACCGTCATGCGCATCACTACCGTCGTTATTGCCATAAAGGACATTTCCCATGACCGTTGAATAGTCGGCACTGGTGTGTATTTCGAACCCTTCGCCAATTTCCATCAGATCAGCGTTGATTGACAGCACGTCATCACTGTCCTTTGCTGTGATCAATGCGTAGGATTTGTCGGTGGTGTTGTAGACATATCGACCGACGTAGTACGCTTCGGGCTCCGTAAAAAAACCGGTATGACCTGCCTTGTTTGCAGCTCCCAAGTTATCTGTGCCGTCGCCGACGAGTGTTCGTCGAAGCAGATAGATTTCTTCCCTGTTGTTCTCCAGCCGATTGTTCACGATTCGTGTGCGCGGTGATGTCGTATAGATGCCGTAGAGATTATTATTGTGAATATGACAATCCTGGATGCTGAAGTTCTCACCCGCATCGGATCTTAGATACACACCGACGTCGTTTCCGGATATTTCACAGCCAGTTGCTCCGGAATTGTAAGTGCCTGAGCCATTAACGTCGATGCCGAAATCATCATTATCCAAGAACTTGCAATTGACAAACCAAATGTTATTGTTCGTTGTGTTGTTGTTGGGTTCGAGGTCTACTCCGTCTGCCAGATCAGCACTGGTGGCTTGTATTGCGTTTTTGAAGACACAGTTAATGAAAGATACATCCTCGGCACCGGTTATCGCGGCTCGGCAGTGAGCATTCGGAGTCGGTTCATCCGGTAGCGTTGTTCTTCCTGAACAGTAAATATTCTCGAAGTGCAGTCGAGCAGGCGTGCGCCAGCCGGGCGAGGCCGAGCCCGCGCTGATGTTGGGGCCGATGGATTCGGTCAGTCGCACATCCCTGACCGTGCAATCGGTAGCGTTGAAAAATCCTATGCTGAAATTTCTTCCCATCAGTCCTAGAATTCGGATGTTGGTGACGGGATCGGCCTGTGGGTCAGGATTGAAACCGCTCGTCCCCGACACGTAGAACATCGCCTGATAGATACCTTCGGCCTCGGTTAACACTCCCTGTAACGTTGCTCCATGACCGATAATGGTGGTGTTCGATTGGTGGACAACCAGTTGCAGGTCAACCACGTAATTACTCGAAGTGTTACTGAAGACAACCGTCGTATTGGGATTGTTGAGACAGGTCTGGATCGCGGAGGTGAAGTTTTTCTTTCCATCAGGTCGGCCAGCGAACCACTCCGGGTACTTCACGCCCTCGAAACTGACGGTCCCGTCTCCACCGAATACCTGATACAACCCGGCTTCGAACAGGCTGTTGATGGTGAAAGTGGCATCATTGGCAATGTCCACAAGAGCCCCCTGCTCTATCTTGACCTTTACGTTGAGAGGAACTGTAACGGAGGTCGTCAAACTGTAAGTCGTTGTATTTTCAGGGCCGGTGTGGGCAAGAACAAGAGTAGCGTTCGGGGTGTCGCCAATTTGATTGATAAGGTCTTTGATGCTCCGCTCACCGCTTGTTGTCGCGGCGCCCTGATCTGGAGCTGCGGCATCCACGTGATACTCGTGACGTTGTTGATTGTCGGGCTTCGTAGAGTTGGATTGCTGACGACAGGCAGGCAGTAAGAGAAATAGACAAGCGAGGACTAGGATTCTGTTTTTCAATGTCCGGTCTTTCCTGTTCTCCCCCATCTTTCAATCGATGGTAGGCAAAGGTTACTTTCACGGAACATCTGGCCAGCTTGGGTAGGTTAACTGACCCGCTTGGTGGTCGCAAGATGGACAACAAACGATTGAATTGGTGGCATCCGTTTTCGAGAGATTTTTCCGGTAACCAGCCGGTTGAGGGCAGTCCTTTATCGGCACCACCCGTCGTTAAGTTCCAGGCCCGTCGTGGTAGGTAACGACCGTGCCTGAAACGTGATCACGATGATCTGAGTGAGGGAACAATTTCGGTTCTTGCTGCATGGATGGCAGGGGCGATTCCAGCAAGAATGCCCGCCATCGCAGAAACCATCAGTCCTGTCATGGCCAGTCGGAGCGATGGTGTGAAAGCAATCATCACTGCCTCCGCACCGACTGAAAGACTGCCTAAGTTGAGCATTGACATGGCTGTGGTGATACCGATGGTTCCACCGGCAATGCTCAACAGAACGCTTTCTGCCAACACGAGGCAGAAGACCCTGAAACCCGAGAATCCAATGGTTTGCAAAACGGCGTGTTCTTTAATGTGGTCTTGTACCGACATGAGAGTGGTGGTGGCGACCAGGGTCAGTACGAGACCGACACAAGCGTAGCCGAGGTAGTGCGTCATGCTGATTAACTGTGTCAGGTCTCCAAGACTCTTGGTTTGGAAGACGCCTTTTGGCCGAGTGTCGGTTTCTACGGGCCCGCCGCGAAACATGTTGTCAATTTCAGCACACTTGGTGACAGGATTGACCCCATCATCTAAAAGGACTTCCAGTTGTGTTACGGTGCCGACGAGGTTCCTACCTTTGCCCCGTTGTAAAAATTCAAGGTGCGAGTAGATGTAGTTTTCCTCGGCTGGGTCATCACTCTTATAGATACCGGCAATGTTGACACTCAGATTGCCGATGGAAAACTTGTCACCGACCTGGATCTTGCGACGATTGGCAAAAGCGCGACCTACGACAGCTGCGTCTTGATGTTGTTCAAATTCAGGCCAATCGCCCCTGACAAGTTTAAAATCGCGAGCTTTGCGCAGCTTTTTTGGCGGTACGCCATAGAAGACAACGACATCGAGGCTTGCTCGACAGTTGTTTGTAAAAACTTGGATCGGCATAACTTCCCTCACTCCTGCGAGCTGGGCGACCTGTGTATCGTAATCTTGTGGCAGATGACTTGTGGCTGGGCAGAACTTGTTGGCTTGAAAAGCAATCAACGAACCCTTTGCTTCCTGTCGCCGTTGTAGGTCGTTCATGCCTTCCTGTACGGATCCGACAAAACAAAAAACGAACAGGGCAACGCCGGAGCCGCTCACGGTCAGGATGGTGCGTGAACGATGTCGCCAGAGTGTTTTCAGTGTGTAAGGGACGAATTTCAGCATGTTTTGAAAGTGATTGATTAACGGGTTGATTAACGGGTTGATTCGCGTGTTTCAGAGAGCATGTCCGGCTGGCAGTTCTTGCCGCCTGTTTGCACCAGCTTTCCGTGATCGAGTCGAAATTGTTTGTGGGCTATTTGAGCCGCTTCAGTATCGTGTGTGACCATCAGCAACGTCACGTTGAGTTGTTCGTTCAGTCGCTTCAATAAGTCCAGAATTTGATCGGAAGTGTCCGGATCAAGGTCACCGGTTGGTTCGTCAGCTACCACAACCTTGGGATGAGCGACGATAGCTCGCGCGATACCAATTCGCTGTTCCTGACCACTCGACATTTGACGTGGATAATGATCGGCACGGTCAATCAGATCGACCGTTTTTAGTGCGATTTCGATTCGCTTACGACGTTCGCCACGGGACATTGGCAACAGCATCAATGGAAGTTCGATGTTTTCATATGCTGTCAGCACGGGGATCAGATTATGCGTTTGAAAGATGTAACCCAAATTGGTGGCTCGCCAATGAGCAAGCTGGGTACGGGACAGACATGTGATATCGGTGCCGCCGATGATGATACTGCCGCTATCGGGCCGGTCGATGCTTGCAATCAGATTGAGAAGTGTGGACTTACCCGTTCCACTGGTTCCCATCAATGAAACAAATTCACCCTGTTCGATAACCAATGATACAGCGTCCAGTGGCGTGATTGTCTCGTCACCTTTGTGATATCGCTTGGTCAAATTGTTAATTTCGATAAGGGCCATTATGGGTTGTCTTCCTCCGGTAGTCGATTCGTCGGATTCGATGCGCTGCTGTCGGGAACGACATGGGTTCCAAGTGAGGTATCCTCGCTTACGACTTGAATCCGGTCGCCATGTTCCAGGCTGTCCCTGCCACCAGAGATGATTCGGCTGGATACAGTGAGGCCGCTGGTGACTTCGACAAGTCCACTGGAGCTGACAGTTCCGATGCCAATGGCCGTTTTAAGGGCCTTTCCATCGGACTGATCGGCGAGCCAGACGAACGAACCATTGTCATCCTCGTGAACGAGTTGTTGAAGAACGTAGAGTTTCACTTCTTGCACTGGCCCGTTGGACTCTTTGAGCTGCTTTGCTGCCAGGAAGGTGACATCAACTAACATCTCTGGCTTAAAGACCGGTGGTGGATCGGGAATCTCGACTTTAACTTGCAGCGTATTTTTCTGAATGTCGGCTTCCGAACTGACAAACAGTACCGTGCCAGTGAGTGGCGATGACAAGGCCGGATTGTCGATCTCGACCGGTTGCTTGAGACGGACTTGCGGGATGTTCTCGAAGCGTACATCAACGCGCACCTGTAACATTTCTGGTCGGTACAACGTAACGACCGTACTGCCGTCGTGACCGGCCATTTGAGTCATCCCACTTCCAATCCGCGTGCCCGGATCAGCAATCAGGCGGAAAACACGGCCATCAATGGGTGAAATAACCGTCATTCGATCGTATTGCAGCTTAGCTTCGGCAACGACAATCCGGGCCTGTGCAAGGCGGGCAGTTGCCGCTTTGACCTGTGCTGCGGCTTCATCCTTTGCCTTGGTTTCGTCGGCCAATAGTTCCAGTTGTGTCTCCAGAGCGTTCCGTCGTTGGACAAGCGCAACCTGTTCGTTTTTGAGTGAGTCGGATCGATCATGCAATTCTTCGACGAGTGCCGCGGATGCCTCGGCCTTGCTTTTGGCAATGTCGATTTCGACACCAGCCACAACTCCTTTTGCAGCCAGCTTGCCGTTGTAGTCTTTCCGCCTCGCCACGTGGTCTGCTTCTGCACGCCGTATCTCGAATGGAAGATTGTTGGATTCGGTTTCGATCTTTGCCAGCGATGCTTCCGCCTCTCCAAGCGCGGCTTCAAGGTGAACGGGTTGTTGGAAACGCGTGATGGCAGCGGTGAGTGCGGCGTTGGCTTGGTCGACTTCGGCGCGACGGAGCTCAAGATCGGCCAAAGCCCGGTCATGGGTGAGCTCTGCATCGTCTTTGATGAGTTCAGCGATCGGTTCGCCCGCTTTGACAGGTTGGTCTTCAACTACCAAGAGCCTGGCAACGACTCCTGGTGCCAGCGCGGCGACTCGAACGGGTGTTGGTCGAGGTTCAATCCAACCTGCTGCTTGGAACAGCGGCGTGCCTTCTTGATGAATTTCTGCCGTTGTCGATAACACGGGCACTACCGTTACCGCTTTTGGGGGAAACAGTAGGTCACGTGATGCCCATACGACGAGCCAAAGGAAGCCAAGAAACAACGCCAACGGCAGCACATATCGAGTCAGGACATGCTGTTGAAGCTGGAGATTCTTTTGGCTGACGCGTCGGTCGTAAGCCAGCTCTTGCAGATCAACGTCATTGCTCATGGTTCAGTCATTTCTTTTTTATGTAAACGCCGTCGGCCAGGACGGTCAGGTTGCCAGCGTCATCTCGTTTTGCTTTCCCTTTGACGATGACCGTAGACAATTCTTTTACCTCAAACAGTTCACGCGCGTCAGTTGTAACAAGGTTTCCCCCCTCATCAACAATCTTTACCAGTGCCGTGGCGTTCGGGAGCTTTGATGTTTCGCAACAGTAATCCCACGGTTGAGGACAGTTGTCGCCTTCGATGTCGCTGCAGGCTTTGAGCGATCCATCAACAATGGAGAAAGCTGCCCGACCCTCAATCCAAGGATTTTCGCTGCCACCGATTCGTCCAACGATCACCACATCATCACCATCGCTGGCATTTTCACGAACCTTGATGATACTTGTGGCGACTTGGGGTTCCATCGAGAGTAGAAACGATGATCGGTTCACGGTGGGCCCTGATATCGGTTTTACTTGTTTTGTGTCCTGCGAGCACCCAATTAACAGGCCAGCCAATACGGAACCTGTGATCACGGCAATGCGTTGTTTCATGATTATCTCTTGTTGTGAGGAGGGCTTATTTGGTGATTGATGCTGTATTCAAACTGCTTTCAACCCATCAACGATGGGCATCCGTAATGCCCGAATGGCCGGGGGAATCGTACCTAAAAAACCAAGCGACAAGCCAACGCCGCATCCGATCAGAACAGCCATGTTATCGATGCGAAGCACAAATGCACCCATAGTGAATCGCACTGCGGCGCCATTAACAAAAACCAAAGCAATCCACGCCGCCAGCAGACTTGCTGTCGCCGCCAGCAATAACCCTTCTTGCAGCAGGCTGACAATGACGGCTCTTCGTACAAAGCCGATGGTCTGCAATGTCGAGAGTTCGGTAATGCGCCCGACCACGGAACCATACATCGTATTCAAAGCGGCAAAAATGCCGGCTGCCGACACGAGCGAGACAACCAGCCATGCCAGCCATCTCACGGGGCCGTAGTCCTTTTGCAACGAGTCGTAGTATTGAGTCTCTTGCATGGTTTGGAGTTCAAGATCGAGCCGCTCTTTACAGAACAAGTCAAGGTTGGCGAAATCGCCGTCGGCAGCCAGCGTCACAGCAACGATGCTGAGATCTTGTCTCTTCATCGCCTGTTGCAGTTCATCGAGGCGACACCAGGCTTCGGACTCGAAGGCCGATCCACCTGCGGAGAATACGCCGCTGATTTGCCATTTGCGTCCTTCGAATGAGATGGATTGACCAATACTCATCTCCGCCTGGGTGGCTCCGAGTTTTGCAGCCGCCAGGCGGCCGATGATAACTTCGCCCGTTCCAGGCCAGTCTCCTTTTTCGATCTCAACCTGACTGCGAACAAGCAAAGCCGCCCGGGTGACACCACGGACAAGACCCATTGAAGCTTCTCTTTGTCCTACGTTGACCTGGGTACCCAGATACAACTCAGGTGAAACATACTTCTGGCCGAAGCGTTCTTGAATGCCTTCGACACTCGCTGGAATGAGATCGCTGGTCCGCATCGGGATTGAGGAGTATTCAAGATTCTCTCCCATGCCGAGCGAAAAAATAAGCGCCGTCTGTGGATTGCCACTGATAGCCAGCGATCGCCCCAGTCCCCGGATAAATCCGACAACGACGAAGACCAGGACGATCACGGTGGTCAGGCCTCCCAGCGTCAGGCACGTTCGCAACGGGCGCCGAAACAAGTTTCGAATTGCGTACTCCCAGGGGAGCAGGCGGAAAAACATGATATCAAGGGATCCTTAGTCAAGTTACCAAGCGTTTCTCCCAATACGGAAAAACGTCACGTATTGAGAACCGGTAGAAAGGAGCGGCAGAGTTCGTTAACAGCTGGGAACTCGTTGCTCAGGACTCATCAGCACAAGAACGATGAGTGCAGCGTGCGCACGAAGCGACCATGATTGGTGGCGCCACTGCCATGATGATCCCTGGCACTGGACGTGCGGAAATGTGCCAACAATGAAACGATAGAGCCGTTGTCATCGACCCATGGTGAAAAGAAATAAGCTTCAAGATTAGCCAATTCACAGGGTTTTTCAAAAACCGCACCACCACAAATTCCCTGACACGATGATTTTTCCGGACACGGACGGGGGTCACGTCCGTTGTGGTCCTGTGCCGTTTCATTGAAACAGCCTTCTATCGTTCGGTGAATAGGACAAGTGGGTGAAGCTTGTTTTCCCAAAAGGCACAGATCAGCAGCGCAGTACTGACCAGCATGACAGGCGCGGTTGCCACAACACATCGGGCAGGCAATGACCGCAAAGATCATTACCAGGGAAACAAGACGATCAAACATGCACCGTTCCTTTATCGCTATATCTCCATGATATACAGTTTTTGCTGGATCAGCAATCTGAACTTACAGCAAATCAGCGACGTTGGGCCAAACTGCCTGTCAAAAGCTGACCTTCAATGATGCTTTCGGCGGCCCGAAATTCTCGTAAGGAAGCCAGATACGACAGATTGACTTGGAGATAGGTTTGTTGAGCAGTCAGTAAGGTCAAATATTCGACCTGTCCCTTTTCGTAGCCGTCGGTCACAAGTTGCAGCGATCGTTTAGCTCGGGGTACCATCCTTTGGCTGTATCGATCCATCTGCTGACGTGCATTGGCGTACCGTCGGTAGGCCACTGCCAACTGATCTTGCAATTCGAGCTCGATCCGTTTGACCTCATTGCGGGCAACGACCCACTCGGCTTTCGCACTGCGAATGTTGCCTTGGTTTTTATTGAAGACAGGGATGGGAATCCCAAGCTGTACATTCGCCACGTCACTGCCGGTAACGTTGTGGTGTCTTAAGCTTACTAAAAGATCAACATTGGGGATCGGCTCTCTCTTGGCCCGACGAATCACGACACTTGCCCGTTGTACTCGTGTTCGGGCCGCATTGAGTTCCGGGTTTTTTTCAAGCACCATGCCATAACAACTGTCCCAATCGAAATTTAACAGTTGGTCGTCAAGTTCACCAGCAAGTGGTGTTGTCCGCATCATTGGCATACCAACAACGGCAGCCAGCCTTCGCCATGTTTCAGTGTGTTCGTTCGTGGCGTTGCCAAGCAAAATGTGGGATTCATCGGCCTTGATCTCGGCTTGCAGCAAATCATTTTCAGTGCCTTGTCGCCCTGCGATCAATGTTTCGGTCGCTTTTACAAGCTCGTTACCGATGCGAGCAAGTTCCTTTGTTAGATCAACTCGACGTTGAGCAACGAGCGCATCATAGAAGCGCACTCGGACATCACTTAGCACCCGTTGTTGCTGAACGTGAAGTTGCAGGTGGGTTTCGTCGATGTCTTTTCCGGCAATCGTCCGATCGAGCTGTAGCTTGCCACCGGTAATGAATCGCTGAGTGACAAACGCGCCTTGTGCCCCGGCCGTCTCCAGATTCCCAATTTCCGTAGCGTGATACCCGATCACTGGATTTGGATACAATCCGGCCTGCAGTTGCCGTCCGCGGGCAACATTGATCCGGGCCGCTGCCGTGGCGAGTGTTGGATTGTTCTGCAAAGCCATGTGCTTCAGATCATCAAGCCCGAGTGACTTTGCGAGTCGCTGTTGTGGCTGTCTAATGGGCAAAGTTTCTTTTGGCTCGAACACAACGTGAGCCACGCCGGATGGGGAATGCCGCTGCGCGTCCTGGCCGATCACCGGAACTGGTGTCGTCATGAGCAGAACGAAGGCAAACAGATTATGCAGCACGATTGAGCATCCCGGCCGGTGAAGTGACAAGCAAGACCTGCTTGGGAAAGGGCACACCACATCGGATCATCACATGATCTGTATCGACTTTACCAGACTGTAAAATCGCCTCGATGCGGCAGAATCGATTTGACCGGTAGAAACGTTACAGTTTAACACCTGGCCCAATGCATTGGATTCTACGGGATTGTATCGCGTTACCAGATCTTGAGGGTGCGTTTTTGGCAGTCTGAATACTTGCCTGAGGCGTGACTGTTGGATTTGGATAATCGGCAACAAGATCTGGTGAGTCAATTGTCGGTGGGGACGGCCAGTGACAGCGAGTCGACGGTACTAATGGCGATAGTTTTTTGCCCTGGTCACCGACAAGCAACCGATCGCCATTACCAGCAGTAACAAGCAGGATGGTTCAGGCACGACGGTGACCGCAGCATTCAGAACTCCGGTGTAGTTCATGATTGCCGCTGTCAGGTCAACCGTATCAACGTCGTCGTCATCGTCTGTATCTCCTGTTAACCAGGTTCCACCGCTTCCTGTTGCCCCCGTGAAGTTCATGATCATTTGCGTCAAATCAACCGTGTCAACGTCCCGGTCACCATCGGTGTCCCCTTCGTTGGCCAATAGAGTTTTAAAAACAACGGCGTCTACAGAATAGGTTATGTTGCGAAACAACCCGCTGCCCTGATGGCTGCGGAAGGAACCATCAGTTTCTAAAAAAGTGGGTGATAATGGAATACTGTCATATTCCACCGTCGTAAAATTTCCGAAAACACTGTCAGCCTCCAAGATCGCGAATTCGTCTGACATTCCGCGCACGGCCGGATCAGCATAGAGTGCGACCGGTTGAAGTGCTAGTAATCCGTCAACCACCGCCGTTTCCGAGACACGCATGACATCATGTTCAGTGGTTGGAATGGTGCCTGCTAATTCAACCTTCCACTGTCCGTTAGAGGCCTGCTCATAACTGATTAGCTTGGTCATTCCGAAGGGTGAACCAATTTCGATCTTACCGTGGTTGAGCACATTGACATCCACGGTCGTACCATTTTGCAGACGTATCTCAGATCCGTTGTTAGCTACTAAGCGTCCCAATCCTTTAAGTGTTGCACCGGCATGAATTTCGGCAGCACCCTCGACTTGCAATTCGTCATCGATCGAATTGTTACCGGAGGCTGTGAAATGAGCGTCTGGGGACCGGAGTGTTGAAACAGCACCGGCTTTAATCAGCAACTGACCGGATTGTTGCAAATTCGCCACTGCGAGAGTACTGCCGTTGATGTTGATGCTGCCTCGGCTGTCGAGTCCGTGTGACGTCATGCGAAATTCGTAGCCGCGATCGATATTCAGTGTTCCCAGGAACTTTGAACTACCTCCTGCCGTGGCAACGTGCACGTTGCCAGAGACGGCATTAATCACACCCGCATTTGCCGTTCCATCTAAATCAGGAATTGTCGTAGTGTTCAGTGTGAGCGTGCCTCCCTCGGCAGAAAGGGTGCCAACGTTATCAAATCCGTCGGTGGTTATATCACCCTGGCCGACCGTTTGACCTCCGTTGGTGATCAGAGCGCCTGTCACCGATCCGCCGTTAAGCTCCAAGCGATCGGCAATATTCGTGTCCCAGGCATTGACGATATTTAACAGACCATCAGCGTCGTGAGTGCCGATTTTTCCCAGTGCGATAAAGGATCCGTCGATGGTCAGCGTACCGTCATCGGCCAACAGCGCCGAACCACTCAAAAAATCGATGCCCGTGGTGATGTTGCCATAGCCGACGAGGCTATGACCTGTTATTGCTCGCAAGCTACTGTCAGTCGGACCGGTGATGGTTCCACCATGAATCGTATTGCTGTCGGTTAAATTTCCACCTGACACGGCCAGCCTTGACGTGTCCGTGAGTAAATTGACAGTGCCTGTGATTTCGACAATGGCGTCAAAACGTGTACCACCATTGATGTCGGCTTTTCCAGAAAGGATAAAGTTCTGACCCGCTACCGATGGAAGAGTCATGATGGTGGAAGTGGAAATCTGGAGGGTTCCATCCATGGTCCAGGGGGTTGCAGTGTTGACGGTCAGTGTGCTGTCGGAATTGTTTAAGTCGATCGTACCGTGAAAGAGATTGTTTGTCGTGCGATCTTCGATGCCCAGCACATTGAGTGTTAAATCTTTGTCGAGATTCCAGTGGGACATTTCGCCTGTTGAACCATCCATATCGAAATAGTCCCCGTTGATCGTGATG
>Ga0310342_100002039_pt1 | contig 12863 bp, 10 predicted proteins | sample S15DNA20500_MG_FD_206155 | JGI IMG/M metagenome (GOLD analysis project Ga0310342, IMG submission 206155) | Marine microbial communities from station ALOHA, North Pacific Subtropical Gyre - S1503-DNA-20-500_MG | ecosystem: Environmental > Aquatic > Marine > Oceanic | place: Pacific Ocean: North... | reverse complement strand
TTTTTTGAAGCGATTTTTGGAATCGAACCTTGACTTTCAGTATGTGCCAATTGATATTTCAACCGCGGCCATGAGCTCGCTGGTGGAATCCCTCAATTCCCAGTTTCCAACACTAAGGAGCTATGGATTGGTTACAGACTACTTCCACGGCCTCAAGTGGTTAAATAATCGATGGAATCGGAAAAATTTAGTGCTGTTCCTAGGGTCATCTATTGGTAATTTTACTCATGACGAATCTTGTTTTTTTCTGAGAAATGTTTGGAATTTTTTGAATCACGACGATCTGGTCCTGATCGGATTTGACATGAAGAAAGATATTGACCTGCTTCTTCGCGCCTATAATGATTCTCAGGGCTTGACACGGGAGTTCAATATTAACCTTCTCCGGCGCATAAATCGTGAGTTAGGGGGCAACTTCGAGATTGCAAAATTTCGTCATTTTGGCACCTACGATGTTTTTTCAGGCGCTATGGAAAGTTACTTGGTCAGTCAGGAGAAGCAATCAGTCTTTATTGAGTTCATCGGTCGATCATTTTTCTTTGAAGCTTGGGAGCCGATTCATACCGAATATGCTTACAAGTACTTGCTCTCCGACATCGAAAAACTAGCTAATGAGGCCGGATTCAAGATCTGCGAGCACTTATTTGACCCAGAAAACTTTTTTACTGACTCAGTATGGGGTGTTGAAAAACCCGAGGCCAATCGGCATCTTGGGGAGCGAGAGAAAGCGCTGCTTCCTTTGAGCTCCGCTGGTCAATTGCTCGGCTGAAAACCTGGAATGTTTTTCTGGATAGGGCCGGAGTAGTTGTAAAGAGAATCATGCATCAAAACAAAACGGTAGTGCTCAAAGATGGTCGTCAGCTGGAACTTACTCTTCTAGTCTATCCTATCGAGTCGCACGAGCGAATGAGACTGATCGAATTTCTGCAGCAAGAATGGGAAAGATCTGATGTGGATTGGTTGCAGTCCATGCGTGGAGCCTATAGCGAAACATTGCAGACACAAGTGGTGTTGGGGTTAGTTGGTGGCCATTTGGTTGGAACTGCTTCGAGTGCATTTCCCTCGGAACGTCCAGAGGTAGGGGTTATTGAAGATGTGATGACCTGCCGAGATTTTCGAGGATTAGGTATTGCCGCTATTCTGACCGACCATCTCGTGCAGATAGCGTGGGCAACTGGATGTCGAGTGGTGTACTTAGGTAATACTCCACGACGGTTTTCGGTTTATGAAAAAATCGGTTTCGAGCGAATTAGCGGTGCTATTATGCGACAACCTAACCCGAGCCAGTTAGATCCGGAGAGAGATTTTTATGTTCTAGGTCAGAAGACAACAATTCGGCCAACCAGCTGGGGTGATATGCCTGGTGTGGCTTGCCTCATGGCCCAGCCCTTGGAAGGCCTCGTGGTTGACTTTAGCCGTGGTCTGATTTCTTCCCGTTATGTTCCACCTGTCCGTTGTGTATCAAACTTCACGGTACTTTGGTATGGTGGCCAGGCCGAAGGTAAAGTGGTATTAACCCTGGCAGGAGACTGTACCCATCGGGTATTGGGCTTTGCCTCAATGACCCCTGGACCGGCCCCTTTGAGGGGGCACAGCGCAGTAATTGATGCCGTCACCCATGACAACTATGCGGATGCGCTATGTTCCCTCTTAGATAAATTGGTGGTAACTGCCCGACAAAGAAAAATCAAACTGCTTCAGGCGTATGTCGCCATGGTTGACCTGCACAAGGAGGAGCACTTCAGGACTGCTGGTTTCTCAACAACGGCCATATTACCAGAAACAATTCAGTTGGACGGTAAGATGTTAGATGTGAGGCTCATGCAGCGTCATTTAAGCTGAAGAGACCAACAGAGAGAAGCGGGGCCTCTCAGTGAATCTAACCTAGATAAATCCCATGGGGAGACATCAAAATATCCCGTTTCAAGAAAGTCAACATTAAAAATTCCGTCAGATCATGAACCTGAACATGTGGACGGGCACAAAACCCCCGATGACACAACCTGTAGTGGACTACTAACAGGAATGCACCCATGCAATGAGTTTGGGAACTATTGTGATTTTAAGTTTGATGACTGCAAGAAACAGACTAGCGATCTAGTCTATCTTGTAGGAAGCAACGAGAATAGCCTGCTATCGCAGGAGGTTGCCGTGTTAAATCAGGAGCTCCGGGCTATTTTACATAGAGGTGTCGTCATACCTGCTCACCCTTTGGCCCTCAATGTTGATCGCAAATTTGACGAACGGCGACAACGGGTCTTGTCACGCTACTATATAGCTGCTGGTTCTGGTGGATTGGCCCTAGGAGTCCATATGACTCAGTTTGGTATTCGTGATCCCAAGCATGGCCTGTTGAGACCTGTTCTTGAATTGGCTAAAGAGGAGATGGACCGAGCGGATGATCAAAGCCATGAACCCATGTTGCGTATTGGAGGACTCTGTGGTTCCACCGCACAAGCCGTGGCAGAAGGTCAGCTCCTCCGTGATTTGGATTATCATGCCGGACTCTTAAATCTAGCAGCTATGCGTGGAACGTCTGAAAATGAGCTGTTGGATCATTGTCGTGAGGTAGCCCAAATCATACCTCTCTTCGGATTTTACCTCCAATCCACTATTGGCGGATTAGAGTTGCCCTATAGTTTTTGGCGACGTTTCGTTGAAATTCCCGAGGTGATTGCGATCAAAATTGCGGCTTTTGACCGTTATCATACTCTCGACGTGCTGCGGGCGGTTGCAGAGTCAGGACGAGGGGATATTGCCCTTTACACTGGCAACGACGACAACATCGTAATGGATCTCATCACTCCACATTGTTTCGAAGTCAACGGGAAAAAGGTCGAGCTCCGCATTGTTGGAGGCCTTCTTGGGCACTGGGCTGTTTGGACTCGGAGGGCCGTCGAGATTTTGGAGGAATGTCACCGTCTGATGGAAGGGCCGAAATCCATCCCGGTGACTACCCTGGCTCTAGCTGTGGAAGTGACCGACTCCAATGCGGCCTTTTTTGATGCAGCTAATCGATTTAGGGGTTGCATCCCAGGTTTGCATGAAGTATTACGACGCCAGGGACTACTTGAAGGTATCTGGTGTTTAGATCCGAACGAGATTTTAGGGCGAGGTCAAAAACAAGAGATTGATCGTGTTTATAAAGTTTATCCTCATCTCAACGATGACAACTTTGTTAGATCGAACCGTGATAATTGGCTCGCTTGAAGTTATTGTTGACTTGTGAATAGGATCAGTTTTAGGTGTATAGCATGGTTTCCTGCATTGATTGGGGTAGATCATATTTACCCAGCTGTAGCAGTGTGGGGGCTATATCCAGGAGGTGTGCTCCGTGGACTTCTTCACGCAACGGGAGGTTAGGGGGCACTGAGAATAAAGGCACCATGCTTGGAGTGATTGCAACCGTCGGGACCTGTATCATTGTCTTGCAGGTATAGTTTCGAGTGACCGACCCCGCAGATTGATCGCCAAGAGAGTCCTCTGAAGTGAACAATGAGGTCGGGTGCCACGTTGCGTACTTTACTATAAACGTGTTCTGGTTTGAACACTTGAGTCTTCATGGGTCTGCCGAGGTTATCGGGAATGGCCTCGAGTTTGCCTTGGACCGCATCACGAAACTTTTCATAGTTTGCTTTGTCCACCACTCCTCTCAGTTCCCGACCTTTAACATTAATAGAGATTGGATCAGAAAAACCCGGAGTCATGATCCAGATCATCATGCGACTGATTTGTTTTGGCGAGCAGTTTGTTGTCAATAATCTACTATCCCTTTTTGGACTAAGGGCATAATACATTAATCTTGGTTGGGTTACAGTATTTTGGAGCAAGTTTAGTGAGGTCCAGCTGGCAAAGTTTTTTTAGCTAAGGAGGTGGTTCTACATTTGCCGCTGTCATAATGTCCCTGAATTTTGACTGATCAACAGCGTCAGGTAAGAACCAATATTCAACTGATGAAAATCCGTAATATGCGAGAGTAAAGGATACTGCAAACCTTAATTACCAAGGCGACACTTGTTTTGGTGATAGTGAAGTTTTTTTTCTGGAGTTAGGGCGCTAACTTATCTCAATTGACTTGAGATTTTATTTTGTGCTCTTCTTGTAAACAACTACCTTTTCCTGTTTCTACTCTTGGGTCAGAAAAAGCTTCGGGTTGAGTTTAGAGAGGAGCTATCTGAGAACTTTTCTTTCTCGGGGATGCTGTATGTTCCCTACTGGGTTTATGCTGGTGTTACTGACACCCTTCGAGGAATGCTCCTTCTGAAGCTCCTCCTAATTTTAACGTTGTCTTAAATGGTCCCCGACACGACAGAATAGTATGAGTACAACCGTGATTGTTGCTCAATGCATAATACTGTTTGCCTTTTTCTTTCGATCCCTTACTGGATTTGGAGGGGCCCTTTTAAGCATTCCCCTACTGGGTATCTTTTTCCCCCTCAAGTTTATTGTACCCATGGAAGCAGTCCTTGAGGTTGCTCTTAGTGCCGGTTTGATATCTAGTGTGATTCGGAGAGTCGACAAAACTCAACTGAGACAGCTACTTCCAGGTGTGCTAATCGGCAGCCTTTTGGGAGTCTACTTTCTCGGATTTTTTGTCGATCAATATCTAAAGCTTATGTTGGGTGTGGTCATTATTGTGGTCGCTCTAAATCTGCTAAGAAAAACTCAGCGGAACCTAACCGCCTTGAGCGGCTGGGGTTTGTCGGCTGGTATTATGGGTGGAGTCCTGGGCGGTTTGTTTGGCACAAGTGGTCCGGCTTATGTTGCCTATCTTTCCAGCCAGACTTTAGAAAAGGAAGTTTTTCGGGCCACATTGATTTTTATTTTTGCCGTCGAGTATTCCTGGCGGCTAGCTTTATACGCTTGGGAGGGATTGCTGGGTTACGATGAGCTGGAGTTTGCTTTCTTTCTGGGACCGGCTCTCATCCTGTCTACGGTCCTCGGACATGTTTTACACATTAGAATCAGCGAGCACTTGTTTCGGCGAGTAGTTGCGATCTTAATGCTCGGTTCAGGTATTATTTGTTTACTGTGAGATTTTATCAGAGACCTGTACCGGAAGTGGGGCCGTCAATTTCTGATAAAATTGGTCAGACTGGTTCCATGTTGTCACCCAGGATGGCCTGATATGACACAGAACTTCAAAGTCCAATCGAAAGTTGCTCAAGTAAAGTTGTTACCTGATGCTTGTGAGGCTTTTATCGGGAGTTTACTTAGGTTAATTTAATTGGTTGAGAAAGTTCTGTGGATCGAGTTACGGCTTCGACAAGCTCCTTTGCTGATACCGCATAGGTGCCCTTCTGAGATACCGAAATCGAGGCTGCGACGTTGGCCAGCCAGGCTGCTTCCTCTAGACTAGCTCCTTGGGCTAGGGTAGCTGCCAGGGTCGACAAGACCGTGTCACCAGCTCCAGTGGTATCCTGTGGCGAGTGGCAAATCGCTTCGAGTTGACTGATTTGCCCAGAGGTTGTAGCGATTAGCATGCCCTGTCGGTCCATCTTTAACACTACGTCACACCGAAGAATTTCACTGAGACTTCGAGCTAGCGTAGCATCTTCTCTGTGAATATCATTGCGGGGTTGAATCAATGAGTGAAGTAAACGTGCTTCTGTGAGATTCGGGGTGATTAGATCCAAAGCCTTCCAGTGAAGGGCATTTCGAGGTTTGAGGTCGGCGAGAACTCTAAGATTCAGCTGGTGCGCTACTCTCTCTATGAATTGCGCGAGTGCGGATGAGACTAGTCCTTTGTCATAGTCAGAAATAACAACTAGATTGACTTGTTGCATCTGATTCTTAATCAACAGCTCTAAGGAATTATTTTCAGTCGGACTCAAACCGAGAGACTGTTCTTCATCTAAACGAAGATAGTAGTGTTCCCCAGCCAGTACCCGCGTCTTGCGAGTAGTGGGTCGACTGGTAGGTAAGGAACAAAACTTTACCCCTGAATCTTCCAAGAGTGATGTTACCTCTGTTGAGTAAATATCGTTGCCCACAACACCCACTAGCTGAGTTGGAACCCCAAGGCAAGCTAGGTTGCGAGCAACGTTGGCTGCCCCACCTAAGGTGTTTGACTGCTCGACAATTTCTAGTAATGGTACGGGGGCTTCGTCAGCTATGTCTATTGCCCGACAACGAAGATAACAATCAAGCATAACATCGCCAATTACTAAGATCTTAGCATGGGAAAATTGTTGAATTAATTCAATACTGCGATTGACTATTAATTCCATGGCAGGATCAGGTTCCTATGCCCGGTGCTCTTTTGAATTTAAAGGAAGCGATAGCATCAATTCCTTTTCGAGTAGCTCACAGATGATATGAACCACAGCCAGATGGGATTCTTGAACTCGAGGAGCATTTTCTGAAGGCACCCGTATGCAGATATCACAGATTCCAGGGAAGCTGCCTGCTGAGGACCCAGTAAAACCAACAGTAGTAGCTCCCTTTTGCCTGGCCAGTTGTAAGGCCCTCAGGACATTTTCCGATTTCCCGCTAGTGGAAAACGCCACGACCAGGTCGCCTTTCTTAACGAAGGTGTCGACTTGACGGGTAAAGGTGTTCTCGTATCCGAAATCATTCGCAATGGAGGTCATTAAGATTTCGTTGGTAGAAAAAGAGAAAGCAGGCAGGCCCTTCCGTTCGATAAGAAAACGGCCCACTAACTCGGTGATGAAGTGGTTGGCATCGGCCGCGCTGCCTCCGTTTCCGAAAGCATATACGGTTTTGTTGTTCCGGTAGGTCTGGATAATGGTCGTCACGACGTTTTCGATGGAAGGTAGTTGCTCACTGATTAATCGCTGTTTCACGGCCACGCTTTCAAGTAGAAGACTGCTGATTTGAGGGTGAAAAAGATTAAGGAGTTCTTCTGGGCGAACGTAGTGAATACCAGGCTTGGACACAACGATAGCAGCGGCCTTGTTAGCCAGGACCGCTGCCTCTTTGAGGCTAGCTCCAGCTGAAAGGCTCAGGGCTAGTACTGCTGTTACGCTCTCACCGGCTCCCGCTCGATCGGCAAGAAGTACTGGATCTGCCGGAATTCTCACCGAAGGCCCTAACGAAGGGAAGAGGGTCATTCCCTCGCCACCTTGAGTCACTATAATGTCTGAATGGAGTTGATCTCGAACCAGCATACCCGCCTCTTCGAGGCTAGACTCAAATTTCCCAAAACGAGCCGCGGCAGTCAGAATTTCTTTGGCATTAAAGGTAAAAAGGTTTGCTTGGGAATACCACGTCAGATGTTCTGGATTGGCATCGATGATGACCGTTAATTGTCTCTCTTTGGCTAGGTCTTCAACTGAAGCAAGCAGACTCTGGGTTACGAAGCCGTAACCCTGATCGTAAACCACTATGGTCTTTAACGGTGTTTGGAGATTTGCTACGAACTCGGATAAAGAAGGCAAGCAATCGGCATAATTGTCGATGGAAGGACGCTCAAGGATCTGGATAAGCTGATGATTAGCTGCAAAGATACGTCTTCGTTCGGGCAATCGAAAAGGAGCTGAGGGTGGTGAGCTCATCACTTGAATGCCGTCATGCTGCAAAGTTTGTAGTATCTCATGGCTGGTGTCATCCCCTTCAAAAAAACCATATAGAAGAGCAGTGCCTCCCAACAGCGAGATATTTCGGGCTACGTTGGCAGCTCCACCAGGAATGTATCGTTTAGAACTAATCTGTAGGATTGGAACAGGACTGTCGGGGGCCAGACGATGCACTTCCCCATAGATCTCTCGGTCAATATGAGTGTCTCCTGTCACTAGGACACATTGACCTTTACAATGATTTACGATTTCTGAGGGTAGCATTTCTTTGCCAGCTCCTAATGAGACTCAAGATCTTTAGGTACAGATCCACCTCAAAGTTATCTGTCAAGCCACGAATTGGGGACAACCACCACCGAAATTATCTCATTATACCCTCACCAGCATCCCATGCAATTCTTGAAGTAATTTTCTGGTAGCCGGAAGGTGTGACATGAGTGCTATCTTATTGGAGCTCTGGCTCAATAGCCGTAGGGCTGATTATTGAGGGCCACGAAGCAATACCCTATGAGAAAACTTCCTAAAGAAAAATGTAAAGCTTTTTAAAGTTTTACCAAAACGATTTTAGGGTCTTGTCTTAAAGAGTGTTGAGAGTAGCTCTTCATGGGTATTATCTTCCTACGTTACTGCCTCCAAGGAATAACTCTCCTAAGAAATTTATTTAATTGTAGGTTGACCTTTGCCGGAGCTTGATTTATTTCTTGTAGAAAATCCCAGATTGTTTTCAAGTATAGATTTATCAAACAAACTAATTCAGCCGAGAGCTCTATTACGATACCGGGTGCTCTTCAACCGTAGAATAATAGACAAGGTAAGAAATGGAAAGTTAGATGCTCAAGAGAGGTTTGTTAATAGTTTTGGTCAATCCCGTTCTAATTTTGGCGTTGGACTTGGGCCAACCCGCTACACTGCAACAGTTCCTTTCCGAAGTAGCTGAGAACGAAAAGAAAAATCGACTCCGTGAGATGTACTATCTCTATGAACTAAGACAGTGTGAAATCACTTTGGACCAGGATGGTCGGGAAAAAAAAAGAAAGTCATCGACCTATGAAGTGATCCCCTTGATGGATGGAGTTTATCGGAAGCTAATCAAGAGAAATGGTAAGCTGCTCTCAAAGGTTGAAGCCCGAAAGCAACAGAAAAAGGCAGACTCCCGATTGGACAAAGGCAAGCACTTTTCTGCAGTTGCACAGTCTAAGCTAGTGCTAAAAAGATCTGAACGCCAGCGTAAGGAGGTCCAGTTTTGGGACGAAGTGATTGGGGCTTTTCATTTTCGTTATTTGGGTTTGGAGACTTATGGAGGGCGGAACGTCGCCATGCTGGAATTGTTGCCCCATGAAGGATATAAACCCTCTGAGAAGGAATTTAGGATTTTAACTAAGCTTAAAGGCCGAGTCTGGGTAGACATACGAGATTTACAGATCACTGAGGTAAAGCTAGAATTCATTAAGGCCTTCAAGATTGGGATGGGGATAGTGGTTAAGGTAAACAAAGGAGCCAGTTTGTGGATACAGCAGCGTAAAGTCCAAGACACGGCCTGGTTTCCCCGTCGTTTCGAGCTTAACCTCAGCGGCCGGGTTTTTCTGCTGAAGAGGTTCAATCGCAGGGTGATTGGTGATTTTACCAACTATCGGCGATACAAGACACGTGTTCGCTTACTCCCTGCTAACCGCGATTCAACCCCGAAAGTCCGGAGACAGAATTGAGGCCTTCTTGCCCTAGACTCAATAACTCCTCTTTTGGAATAGATAGATGAAGTATTCTGCGAGCTAGGTAGACGGTGTATCCACCCACTTCACGAAGTGAAGCCCACAAACGAGATTTTAAATTGGACTCAATGGGGCTATTCTTGGCGGGGGATCCGTAAGCGATAACTTGGTGGTCAAGGAATATTTGTTTAATTCGAAATAGATGGAATCCATCGCTGACAGCAATGACACGATTCATCCCCTGGACCCGCAGAAACTCTAATATTCTTTGAATACTGCCTAAGGTAGTTAGGCCACTAGCTTCGGTATCGATGTTGCTAGCTGGTACGTTTTGTTGGATTAGATAAGATTTGCCCACATCGGCTTCGGTAAATCGAAGATCCACGCCATGACCACCAGTGGTTATGATGCGAGTAGAGATGTTTCTTTGGAACAACTCAGCCGAATGGTCCAAACGGGCTTTGAAGACCGGAGAAGGTCGGCCGTTGTACTGGGCTGCGCCGAAGACAATGATGACATCTGCCTGCTGAGCATCATCTCGATTGGCATCTCGACGAATCAAAGCGTAGACGGTGATGATATAGATGAGAAGAACAGAGGGAATATAACCAAAGAAGATTTTGCAAGCCAACTTCTTCCCTAAAGTTTTCATAATTTTATAGCTAGAGGTAGTCTCCCAGATCCTCTTTGGGAATAGCTCCTTCCCGAAGAAGTCGGGCCGGAGTACAAGTCAGGTCAAGAACCGTTGAGGGGGCCTTCCCTGAAGAATCGCCAGAATCCACCACTAACTCAATCTTACCTCCAAGCTGTTGCAGCACTTCATTAGCGTTGCCACAAGAAGGGTAACCGGATAGATTGGCACTTGTCCCTATAATGGGTAGATGAATCTTGCGAATGACCTGGCGGGTAAAAGGATGGTTTGGGATACGCATACCTACAGTGCCCGTTCCTCCCGTCACTTTCAAGGGGACTCTCCTAGCTGCTGGAAGGACTAAGGTGAGTGGACCGGGCCAGAATCGTTCGGCAACTTCATAGAAAACCGAGGGAATGTTTTCGCTGAGCGCTTCAGCTTGGTATACCGATTCGATCAGTACTAGTAAGGCTTTCCAGTCTGGTCTACCTTTAATCTGGAAAATTCGTTCAACGGCTCTTAAGTTATAGAGATCCGCTACAAGTGCATACAAGGTTTCGGTCGGGAGAGAAATGACGTTACCATCGAGAATTGCTGCCGAGGCTGTCTCCAGGGCTATTTTCTCGGAGGTTTCTCCGTGCAGTCTGATTCTTTCTGTTAACATCAATTTCAAAGCTATCATACAAGGACTAAATGGGTCAACGATGCCTGGTATCAACCGACTGTCGAGACCGAACGATCAGAAAAGTTGCTGTTTCTCAAATTGTTTGCGGTGCGCGTGAGGTAAAAATTTCCAGTGTATGTCCCCAGGGATTAACAGTCCCTTTTAAAATCCAAGAGAAGAGGACCATTAATGACAAATGGGGTAGTTACTTCAGCTGCGAACAGTAAAATTCGTAGACTGAAAACTCTCATGCGTCGCTCCCAGATCGATGGAGCCAACCTAGCTGTAGTGGAGGGGACTAAACTAGTGCGCGAGGTCCTGAACAGTGAACTCGAAGTTGAGGAAATCTTCGTGGCGATAGGCCAGCACCGTCACTTTTCGGTAGCATTATTGCGTGAGGGTGCTGAGGGTAAGTTTGTTTTTGTTTCGGACCGCTTATTCAAGTCGTTGGCAAATACCGTAACGAGCCAGGGCATCCTGGCGACTGTTCGGTTCCCAGCTCCTTTGCTAGATTCTCTTTTGGTCGATGCCCCTTTACTGCTGATAGCGCATCAGTTGCAAGATCCCGGCAACCTGGGAACGATCATTCGTTCAGCGGAAGCCTTTGGGGTGAATGCACTATTGCTGACCCGAGATACCGTCAGTCCACTAAACCAGAAGGCTATCCGGGCATCCGCTGGATCTGTTTTGCGACTTCCTATGGTGGGCAACTTGGACCCTGGGAGTCTGGTTAATAAATTACGCCAGAGAAAAGTTCGACTATTGGCAGCGATGCCTAATGGGAGACTTGATTTTAGAAAAGTGGACTACCGTGGCGGTCTGGCTTTGGTGATCGGAGGTGAAGGCCAGGGAGTTGCCCATGGTTTAGGTGTTTTCGATGCGCAAATACGGGTTCCCACAACTACAGCGGTTGATTCACTCAATGTAGCCTCCGCCACGGCCATCATTCTGTCTGAAGTTGCCAGACAAAGAGGCAGTCTTCCTTGAAATTGAGATTGATGAGTCGGAGAGAGCTTTCTGTCGTGGTTTGTTCTGTTCCAGCTATTTAGAGAAAGCCTATTTAGAGAAAGCTAGGACTTCAGTTGCTGCGTCCTGATGCTGATCCGTCAGGATTCAGAATCGACAGTTTGGGCTTATCCATTGTAGGATTATCAACATGAATTTATTTTCTGACTTGGCTCCACCGCCTTCAACAGTACCAGACAAGAGGGCCCCTTTGGCCGATCGGATGCGCCCCACGCAACTAGAAGACTTTGTGGGCCAGGACCATCTAGTTGCCCCAGGAAAGCCTCTACGAAGGCAGCTGGAAAAGGACCAAATCGTTTCCCTTATCCTATGGGGACCTCCAGGTACAGGTAAGACGACTTTGGCCAGGATCATTGCCCGGAAGACGGAGATGGATTTTATTTCCTTCAGTGCGGTTCTTTCCGGCATAAAAGAAATCAAAACGGTCATGAAAGAGGCTGAGCAGAAGCGTTTTTCAGGACGTCGTACTCTGGTTTTTATCGATGAAATTCATCGCTTCAATAAAGCACAGCAGGATGCTTTCCTGCCCTATGTTGAGACAGGCACGATTGTGTTGATCGGCGCGACCACAGAGAATCCTTCTTTCGAGGTGAATGCAGCCCTGTTATCTCGATGTAAGGTCTACCTTCTAGAACCTTTGTCTCAGGAAGAGTTAGTTGAATTACTCAAACGATCTTTAGCCGATCAGGACCGTGGCTTTGGAGCTATGCCTTCTGAGGTTGATGAGGCCCACTTGTCCCATATAGCCAGCTTTGCCAATGGTGATGCCAGAGTGGCCTATAATACCTTAGAGATTGTCATTCAGATGCTTGTTGCGGAGGAGGGTATTAGCCAGAAGAAAGTTACCGACCAGATGGTGAGAGAAGCAATACAGCGCAGAGTCCTCCTTTATGACAAGTCGGGTGAGGAACACTACAATCTAATTTCCGCACTCCACAAATCCCTTCGGAACAGCGATCCAGATGCCTCTCTTTACTGGCTAGCCAGAATGTTAGAGTCGGGAGAAGATCCACTGTTCATTGCTCGACGGCTCATTCGGTTTGCCTCCGAGGATGTGGGGTTGGCTGATCCTCAAGCACTAAATGTGACCGTTCAGGCCAAGGAGGCCTTCCACTTTGTAGGGAGTCCAGAAGGTAAACTAGCCTTGGCCCAGGCGGCCGTCTATTTGGCAACAGCTCCGAAGTCAAATGCCCTCTATCGAGGCTATAACGCTGCTGTGGAGGACGTAAGAAATAGCATGACCGAGCCAGTTCCTTTGCATTTAAGGAATGCCCCGACCCGTCTCATGAAGTCAC
>Ga0310342_100002037_pt1 | contig 12865 bp, 9 predicted proteins | sample S15DNA20500_MG_FD_206155 | JGI IMG/M metagenome (GOLD analysis project Ga0310342, IMG submission 206155) | Marine microbial communities from station ALOHA, North Pacific Subtropical Gyre - S1503-DNA-20-500_MG | ecosystem: Environmental > Aquatic > Marine > Oceanic | place: Pacific Ocean: North... | reverse complement strand
GTCACGATGGGAAACGCCATGGCTGTGTGCATAGGAGAGTCCGTTAAGGACATCCTTCATGATCTGCAGGGACTCTCCCAGTTTCATGAACGGTCGAAGCCTGACGAAGTCTCGCAGGTTTTGGCCTTCCACGAACTCCATCGCCATGAAATGACGCCCCCGGCTGGAGGCAACCTCGTAGGTAGGCACGATATTCGGATGGCGCAGAGGCATGGCCAGATTGGCCTCGTGCAGGAACTGCTCGGTGGTCTTCATGTCTCCGCTGTAGCGATGGCGAAGGACCTTGATTGCCCGCACCGCTCCGGTCTCGTTGTGGGAGGCACGGTAGACCCGGGAAAATGTACCCGCACCGACCAGGTAGAGAATCTTGTAATCCCCATAGTGGAAACCGTCTCGCTTTCCGTCAACCAGCCGCTCCAGTTGCCAGTTCGTGATCAGTTCCTTGCGCAGTAACATCGACGATAAAACGTCGAGTTCCACATCTTTCTTTCCCAGCGTGCTCCAGACCGCATCCATCTGCTTGGAGTCAACAATGTTGTACTCAAAGCAAAGATGTGCAAGTCGTTCTGCGGTAGGTCTGACCATGGCCCATAGATTTCCACACCAGGAGGGTGCCCCGGAAATCAGCCTTTCCAACGTTCCATTTTCTCTGCCGGGGGCAACTGAACGTCATCGTATTCCAGAACTTCAAACACCGCAACGTCGCCCTTTGTTTGGCAGCAGTGGGGATCTTCCATTGATCTGGTCGAATCCCGAAAACCGTGGTAAAAGCTTGCTTTGCGCCGACAAATCAAGCACCTCTCTTTGCTACCGGATGATCCCTGTGACGCTGCGCTGTTTCTTGCCGATCTTTCTCCTGTTTGGCGTGCCCTGCTTGCCTGCAGCGGCAGATATTGAGGACCGTTTCGACACCGTTCGGACTCGCTGGCAACTACGGCAACAGGATTGCCAGGCCCGGGTTATTGTGCAACGGGTGGATTTCAGCAGGGGCCACGGGGCCCCGGGAAGTGAGCTTGTCCGTATCGTCGCAGGACGGGGCACCCGAGCACACCTCGCCTACGCGGTTGACAGGGTCCCGGTGATTGATGAACTCAATCCGACGTTGTGGATCCGGTCTGACCGTTTTGACTTGCAGTTGATGGCACGAATTGTGCTCCCCCGGGCACGCGACCCACGAACGGGTGCACCGCTTGAGACCCTTGTTCGAGGGGATTTCTATCGACAGGCAGGAAGCTGGCAGCAACTTCGAATCCAGCAGATGCATCGCCTGCTCAAGGCACAGGCACCCAGCCTGAGTGCCGAGCATGGTATCCCGATCGACACCAGGCAGGCGTTTGTTAGTGAGCTGGTACTTAATATCTCTGGTGGCCCCGGGACGACGACCGTCTGGATTGACGACCTGAAGATGACCACCCCACTGGTCAGGACGCCGGAAAAGAATCTTGCTCTCGCGAGACCTTCAGGCGGAGGGAGCGAAGTGAAAAGTGCGTCCTGGGAACGGGGCCGAAACGCGGAGATTCAATTCCAGGGTTCCGTCCTGCTTTCAGGTGGCGAGCCGCTGATGGCACGCATTATCGAATACAACGGTGAGCCGATGGCCTGGCTTCAGCAGATCGGTTTCAACACGCTGGCGATGAAATCCTATCCACCTCTGGCAGTGCGGCTGGAAGCTCAAAAGCTGGGGCTCTGGTTGATCACGCCACCCCCGGGAGAGGGAGAGTTGTCGAGTGATCCGGACGTGGCAGAGCGGGTGCTTGCCTGGGACCTGGGCCAGGGCCTGGACGGTACCCATCTCCAGCAGGTGGCCCGGATTGCCCAGCGGATCCGCAGGATACCAACGGCTGCCCGTCCCCTTGTCTGTGCCCCGACAGATTCTTTTTCTGCTTACCAGCGTCATGTCGACCTGGTGCGGCTTGACTGGCAGCCCTGTTTTTCCAGCCTGTCGATCGCTGATGCGGCATTGCAGCTCCAGGCAGCAATCTCACAGCTCCGGCGCGGCGCACCCTACTGGGTCTCGATCTCGGTCCAGCCGGGGGAAGCCCTTGAGCGGCAATGGCAAGCTCTTGTGCCCGGGATGGCCATGCCAAAGGCAATCTCGCTTTCTCAACTCAGGATCGCCATGCACCGCGCATTGGCATCTGGAAGCCGGGGTATTTACTTTCGCTCCTCCCGGCGGCTGGATGGCCCGACCCTCTCCCAGCAGCAAGAATGTCGTCAGCTGGAACAGCTCAACCTCGAGCTCCGTTTGCTGGAACCATGGATTGCCGGTGCCGACCCTCCTTCCACGGTAACGACCGATGATCCGGCGATCGCGGCAGTATCGATGCGAACGGCCCGGGCTCAGCTCGTCTGGATTTTTCGTCCAGGTTCCGATGACCAGTGCGTCGTTGCAGGTGTTGCTAGCCAGAGCGTGTTGCTGGATCTTCCGGGCATGCCAATCACCTACCGGCCCTACCTTGTTGACCTGTCAGGAACCCGGCAACTTCCATCTACCCGCGGAAGACCCCGGGTCCCCGTGGTCACGCGCGACCCGGTCACCCTGGTTGTGCTGACCGATGATCCACTGGCGGTCGACTATCTGAAACGGACCGAATACGATGTGCAGCATCGCTGGGCCATGCTCAACAAGATGCATGCTCACTCGCTGTTTGAGCAAACCCGGGCCGTGATGGACCTGCTTCCCCTCGACCAGCACCAGCGATCTCTCTGGCACCAGATACGGAATGAGTCGGCTCAAAGGCTGGCCAGGATGGAACAACTGGACGACCAGGATGATCATCCGGCAGTTGCAGGCATGGCACTCGAAGCCTGTCGTGGACTCCAGCAGGCTCGCTGGCGAACCTGGAAGTCCACCAGTGACCTGTTCTCCTCCGTGACCTCCAGTCCGCTCTGCATCAGTTTTGAGACCCTTCCGGAGCACTGGAAACTTGTTCAAAGTTTGCAGCGTCGCGACTGGGGACAAAACCTGCTGGTCGCTGGCAATTGCGAAGACCTGGATGCCATGCGGCAGTCCGGCTGGCGACATTTCCGAGGGGACCAGCAGGAGGTGGAATCACTGGTTGAACTCTCTCCCCAGGATCCGCATGGAGGCCAGTTGTGTGTCAGGATGAAGGCGTGGCCGGTTGGCGCGAATTCTCCGAACGTCCCGCTGACGGCCGCTGCATGGATACAGACTGCGCCGGTCGAGGTTCACCCGGGAGACCAGGTGCGGATTCATGGCTGGGTGAAGACCACCTCGGAGCTTCACGATATCGGTGATGGCCTGTTGATTTACGACTCTGCCGGCGGCACCCCACTTGCTCTCAGGATCCACCAGGCCGACCGCTGGCAGCCCTTCGTGATCTACCGGGGAATCGATCAGTCCCAGGGTCTCACCGTCACCTGTGCCCTTGCCGGCTATGGTGAAATACAGCTGGATGACCTTTCGGTCGAGGTGATTCCGGGAACCGAGATCTCAGGAGTTTCCAGAGGTGGCATGCCACGTTGACTTGTCTCCGCTCCCCCTGCCCGCTTACCATCAGGGGCGGACTCTCTATTTGGCTTTTCCTGGCACGAGGGAGCTTGGATGTCTGAATTATTCCTGAGCCCTGTTTTCTGGTTAGCCGCCGCCGCGGTCCTGCTAGTTCCCTGGCTGCTCCTGCGTCGACATGCCACGCCAGGTGGTGAGAGTGGCCAGGGGGATTCCATCAACATGTCAGAGTTCGTGGTCGGTGGGCCCCCCGAGGGGCCACCGAGCCTGGAATTCTATGGAACCCCGGTACGCCTTCAACTCATCGTGCTCGCCCCCATGGGGCGCCGTAACCAGCTCCCAGCGAACGAGGAGTTACCCCATCTCCTCAACCATTTCCTCTCGGGTTTTACCCACCTCAGTGGCCTGCACCGTCCGGTGCTCTTCCGCTGGCCAGAACAACTCAGTGCCCAGGGATTTTACCAGGCGTTCTTTAACCAGCTTTCCCTGCCCGATCACGGCAGGGGAAGTTGCTGGTCTGCCGTGGCAGGACGTTTCACGGTCTCCGAAACCCAGTACCTGGTGGGGATGGCATTCACAGCAGAGAAAGCAAATGGAATGGGGGAGGTCACGGTGCAGCACGAAGGACAGTGGTTTGATGTGCTGCGGATCAAGGAGTTACCGGAATGAACTCCTCTGCAGCACGATTGAGAGACGATGCACTGGAAATCTGGCATGCGGGAGTCGCTGCCGTCGACAGCCAGCAACTGGTACGGGATGTGGTTCATGTCGATCGGGAGAAAAATGATATCCAGGGAGACAGGCTGTGGCTGGAAATTTCCGGCAGACCGGTCCCCTTCACACCCGGCAGTCGGCTGGTCGTTGTCGGAGCGGGCAAGGCGGGGGCAGGGATGGCGGCGGGCCTGGAAGAAGCGCTTGGCGGGAGCGTGATCGAACAACTCGACCTGGATGGCTGGGTAAATGTGCCGGCCGATTGCGTGCGCCAGCTGAAGAGGATCCATCTCCATGGGGCCAGGCCTGCCGGGATCAATGAACCGAGCGAGGAGGGAGTCGTCGGATCGGGGCGGATCCTGGAAATGGTTGGCGCCCTGGGGGCCGGGGATACCTGTATCTGCTTGCTCTCGGGAGGAGGATCGGCCCTGCTCCCTGCTCCCACCGCCGGGATCTCGCTGGCCGACAAGCAGCAGGTGACAAGGCTATTGAGTGATGCGGGAGCGAATATCCATCAGCTCAACACGGTGAGAAAACAACTCAGCCTGATCAAGGGCGGAGGTCTTGCACGGGCATGCCATGCCGGACTCCTGGTCACGCTGGTCATTTCCGATGTACTTGGGGATCCGCTGGATATGATTGCCTCCGGTCCGACGATCGAGGATCAATCGACGGCCGATGATGCCCTGGCAGTACTGGAGGAATTTGACCCGGATGGCCGGTCGACTCCTGGGGCAATTATCAGCCTTCTCCGTGATGCTTCTGGAACCAGGCCGCTGGAGATGTCCACGGAAAATCAACTGTTTCACCACGTGATTGGAAATAACAAGGCTGCCGTGAAAGCGGCTGGAGAGGAAGCAGTACGGCGCGGCTACGCGGTCGAGCTGGAAGCAAACCAGCAACTGGAGGGAACCGCCGAGGAGGTTGGGATTCGGCTCTCGGGGTGGCTTGGTTCTCTTCCTGCAGATCAGCAGCCCAGGTGCCTGGTGAGTGGTGGAGAGCCGGTAGTGCAACTTGTGGATCCGGAGCATCGTGGCCGGGGAGGCCGGAACCAGCAACTGGTGCTGGCGGCACTGGTGGACCAGCTGGCACAGGGTGCCCGGCTTGAAGATGCCGTGATTCTCTCGGCCGGTACCGATGGTGAGGATGGACCTACTGATGCTGCGGGGGCCTGGATTGACCAGTCGCGGGTCGAGCAGGTCCTGCAGCAGGATCGGGATGCGAGGGATTTCCTGGCACGCAACGATGCCTACACGTTCTTCGATTCAGTTGGAAGCCTGCTGCGCACCGGGCCGACGCATACCAACGTCTGCGACCTGAGAATCGTGCTGAGCGGGGCGCCTGGCTAGGAGAGCCGGATCAGTCCCACCACCAGTGGCCACCCTGTTGCTGGCGAGGATCAACCTGTCGGTGCAGCTGCAGTACGATACCATCGGCATCCGCACGCAGGTTGCTGTCGGAGATTGCCTTGAGGGGCTGGATATTCACGCCACCGCCGATCGGTGTCATCAGGGTATTTCCTTTCCAGATCGCGTTGACCGCGGTTTCGACCTGTACCGGTGCCACGTAACGATCCAGCGGCAACTGTTCTTCATGTGCGAAGCAGCCCATGTCCCAGCCGACCTGGCCATAAAAGTCCTCCTGCTGCATGTAGGCCGCGGCGATCGACATATCAATCAGGTTCCGCAACTGGGCATAGACCGGTGAACGGTCAGCCAGTTCTGCATAGTGTGCCGTGAAGGACTGGGTAAATACCTTGCCGGCCTTGTCGACGGTGCCGCTGGCAACACGCGTGCCGTCATTACGGACCAGCTCATCGGCGCCAATCAACTTGACCCCATCCCCTTCCAGTTGCATGGCCATGCCGTCCTCGCTGGCACGCACGCACTCGTAGTTGGGCGTGAAATACCATCGCTGCAGTGCATTGCGACTGACCGCAGCTGGACTTGCCTTGGAGACGTAGCTGGTGATTTTTGCCGCCGGTCGCTCAAGACCAATCCCGATCAACTTCATCCGGTAATCGGCTTCTACCAGTACCTGTGCAAAGTGGGTTTTCGGCGAGATCCCCTGGATGGTCACCGTCTGAAGACCGAGGGCATTCTGCAAGCCGCGAACCAGTTGTGGGGTCTGGCGAGGGGAGAGTCCCTGGCGCCCGACCTGGGTAAGGAACTGCTGCATTTTCTGGAGCCCCTCCCTGGTGGGATCAATCGAGACGCTGATGACCTGCGCCTTGTTCCCCGCGGGGGCGTAAGAACGGAGTGCGACGAGCAGGTCCTGTAATTCCAGGATCGCACGTCCTGAGACGATTCCGATCGGACGTCCGGAGGGATCAACGGCATATCCTTCGGCCGGTCCGGCAATCACGATATCCCCCGTATCAGGATAGAGAAAGACATTCTGGATACGGGTCATGCCTGCCATGTAGATCATGTCATTGGTCAGTTGCTGACCTGCAGCCAACTGCTTGGCAACTGCTGCTTCCAGCCTGGTAAGCGAGATCTTGCGGAGCTTGCTGGGTCGTGCAACTTCCGGTTCAAGCTGCTCACGGGCTGCTGCAACGCGTTTGAGAGTCAACCGTGGATCGATCATTCGCACCTGGAGTACACCCTCCGGGCTGATGATTACGCCAGCACCGCCGCCGGCACCGCCCTGGCCACCGCCCTGGCCGCCACCGAAACCGCCACCACCCTGGCCACCGCCACCGAAACCGCCACCTCCCTGGCCACCGCCACCAAACTGGGCGTATGCACTGGTTGTCCAGCTTGCCAGGAGAATGACAAGGACTGTGAAAACGGTACGAATTACACGTGGATGCGTCGCCATGGAATTACCTCTTTCCAGTGAGCCCACCTGACTCGGTAGGCAAATCTCTTTCTGTTGTTCTGTTCCTTTTCGGCTTCCCTTGTCCCGGCAGGACAGGAGGCCTCTCGGGGGGTGATGGTCTACTCTGCTTTGATTCTCGCATCGAGAACCACTGTTTACCCATCTATTTCATCGAAAAAACTCCCTCTTTGATATTAATTTGGAGATTTGCACACGGCAAGAAAAACGGGAAAATCTGGTGGCCAATCGTTATCGAAGGAATGACCCGCCATCTAGTTCCTTATAACCGGTACAACCCTTTCCTGTACAAAGGTTTAACAGTCAGGATGCATCCCGAATTCGCACGGATAATGACAGGATTTCAGGAGCGAAAGAAAAAACGTGCGCTCTACTCGACACCCCGGGTGGGAAACTGGTATTTCACTCTTCGTTTTCGGGGAGGCCGACGGGGGCCACTGACATAGCGATTTCCCAGCAGGAAGAAACGGAGATAGCGATCCTGGGCCCGGGTCACGCCAATCCGGGGCGAGCAATAGATCGCCTCGCTCAAACGCATGCCGGGATTCTGTTCAATCCAGAGTCCACGCCCCGAGGTCAGGTTGTGCTTGTTCCTGTCACGGCCAATACCAAGTGCTTCACATAATCGCCCGGGACCTCGTGCCAGGTCCATTTCGGGAACTGCGCCTCGGCGTCGTTTCATCAGCGACTCACCCCTGCACGGTTCGATTGCTCGAACCAGCACGGCACTCGGTTCTCCTTCCGGCTGGGTAACGGCGTTGAAACAGCAGCGGGAGTGAATCGGGTAGACGTAGGCGGTGCCGGGATCGCCGAACATTGCTGCATTTCCAGGGGTCCGTCCCCGGCTGGCATGGCACGCTTTATCTCGCCGTGAAAGGTAGGCTTCGACTTCCACGATGCGTCCGGCAGCCAGCCCCTCGCGGGTCCTGCTTACCAGCAGCTTCCCAAGTAATTCGATAGCGACTTCCACCACGTTGCGATCGTAGAAGGCTGGCGGAAGGACATGGCCCATGGCCTCACTCCCCTGGCGTGTCCGGCTCGTTTTCAGTCCCGGCAATGCGCTCCGCGGCCATTTCCCCGGCATGGATACATGCTGGAATTCCCACTCCATGGTAGGCATTTCCGGCCACTTCCAGGCCAGCAAGGCAACTGACGGATGAATTGATTTGATTAACGAGCTCCAGGTGTCCCAGGTGGTACTGGGGCATTGCCCTGTTCCAGCGGGTAACGTGCGTGAGGACCGGTGTGCCACGGGCACCAATAAGTTGTTCCAGCTGCAAAAGGGTCGTCTCGATCAGCTGGTCATCGGACTGCTCAAGCAGTTCCGGCTGGCAGGCCCCTCCGATGAACACGCGTAATAACACCTGTCCATCCGGGGCACGTCCTGGGAACTTGACACTGGAAAAACTTGCAGCGATCAGGGGTCGTTTTTCCACTAGCGGCACGACAAGTCCAAACCCATCCAGTGGATGCGAGATCTGTTCACGGCGGTAACCGAGTGAAATCACAGCAGCACTGGCAGCGGTAATTTGACCCAGCTGATCTGCCAGGGAGGGGTCAACGTTCTCGGCAAGTCGAGCTGCACCTCGTGCGGATGTTGCCAGGATAACGTTGTCGAAAACCTGCTGCTGGTTTTCACCGCTGGGGCTGGTGACCTCCAGTTGCCAGCGACCCCCGGGAGATTGTGCCAGGCTGGTAACGTGATGCTGGCAGCGGATGCTCTCGGCAGGCAAGCGGGCCACAATGGCATCGACCAGGGAGGAGAGGCCCCTCCTGGGGGTAACAAACTGGCCATAGCGAGCTCCGCTGGCAGCGGCATGCCCCTGTTTCCTGGCAGCTCGCTTGCCACCTCGAATCAAGCTGCCATGATCCCGTTCCATGGCGAGGAATTGTGGCAGCGTCGCAGCCATGCTCAGTTTCTCTGGATCTGCCGTAAAAATGCCTCCCACCAGTGGCTGGATGACCTGCTCGTAAGCTTCTCGCCCCAGCCGCCTGCGGGCGAAAGAAGCGAGGCTTTCATCGCCGCCGGTGCCCCCGGCTGGTTTGAAATAATCCCACGCCACTCGCATCCGGCCCCGCAGGCTAAGCAGCCTGGATGTCATCAGGGAAAATATCGAGGTGGGAGAAAGCAGGGACCAGCCCGTCGGAACAGGATAAAGACGACCTCCACGAACCACGAAAGCTCGCCGGTGTTGCTCGTTGGTAGAGATCAGCTGATCCTGGAAACCGATCCGCTGGCAAAGTTGCATGGCCCAGGGTTCCCGCAGCGTGAACATATCGGAACTCTGCTCGATGAGAAATCCATCCTTCTGGATCGTCTGGAGGATCCCTCCCGGGCGATCCTCCAGCTCGTAGAGCGTGACTTCCATCGAGGGGGCAAGCTCGCTCAGCCGGTGGGCTGCGGCCAGGCCGGTAATGCCACCACCGATAACGGCAACGCGGTTTGTTAAGTGGGAAGAACTCATCGGCAAGGCTGGGAAGGCTGGGAAGGTCAGGCCAAAAAATCGACAGGCATGAAAGCAGCCTGTATCATACCGAAATCATGCAGCATGCGGATCGCGTCACGTGGTTACTCAACCAGGTTCTCCCCTGTTTCCGTAGGAGCCTTATCTGATGGCAGCGAAATACCGGATCGGCGTTATTGGGCACACCGGCCGTGGCAATTATGGCCACGGGGTTGGTGAAGGGTGGCTCCATATCGAGGGAACCGAGATTGTCGGCGTGGCGGACCCGGACGAGGGAGGCCGTGCGGCGGCAGCGGGCAAGCTCAAGGCGCCCAGGGCATTTAAAGATTACCGGAAGATGCTCGACGAGCTGAAACCGGACATTATCAGTATCTGTCCTCGCTGGCTGGATCAACATCATGAGATGGTACTTGCTGCTGCCGAGCGCAAGATCCATGTCTACATGGAAAAGCCGATGTGCCGTACCCTCGAAGAAGCCGACCAGATGATTGCGGCGTGCGAGGAGAACAAGATCAAGCTGGTGATGGCTCACCCGACTCGTTACAGCCCGAAGTTGCCGGTGATTCGTGATCTTATCGAGGACGGGGTGATTGGCCGCGTGCTTGAGCTGCGCGGACGTGGCAAGGAAGATCGACGGGGTGGCGGTGAAGATCTCTGGGTGCTGGGAAGCCACATCATGAACCTGGTGCATTTTTTTGGTGGAGAGGCAAACTGGTGCTTTGCCCATCTGCAGGACAAGAACCAGCCTGTGACGAGCGAGGATGTTGGCGAGGGAGCCGAGGGGATCGGCCTGTTGGCTGGCGACAATATCGCTGCGATGTATGGAATGGATGAGGGAATTACCACCTATTTTGGCTCGCAGCGTGACACGGCCGGTGGACGGTTCGCCCTGCAGATCATGGGGTCACGTGGCATCATCGAAATCGTGACCGGCTTTCTTCCACAGGTCTCGCTGCTTGAGGATCCCAGCTGGTCACCGGGCCGCAGTGGTAAGCAGTGGGTTCCGGTCAGTTCGGCAGGGCCTGGTAAGGAGGAGCCAATCAAGGATCCCCCCGCTCATGCTGGCAATATCGCAGCCTGTCTCGACCTGTTGCTGGCGATCCGTGAGGACAGGCAACCGGAGTGCAGCATGTACGAGGGGCGGACCACCGTGGAGATGATTGCCGCGGTGTTTGAGTCTCACCGGCAGGGCACGCCAGTCGCCATGCCCCTGGAAAACCGCAAGAACCCGCTCTCCCTGCTTTAAGCAGCCCTGCTATTGCAGCTCGATTTCCAGCTGGTCGATCTTGGCGGCCAGGATGAAGTCGTTTTCGCTCAGGCCGCCGATGGCATGGGTCCAGAGCTCGATCGCCACGTTGCGATACCCGGCGATGTGCAGGTCGGGATGATGGCCATCGTCCTCGGCAACCTCGGCGACCCGGTGAAAGAAGTCCATGCCGGCCATGAAATTGGTGACCGTCCATTCCTTGCGGATCCGCTGGTTGTCAGCCGTCAGTTCCCAGCCTGCCAGCTCTTCGAGCTGCTGTTGAGATTCTTCCAGCGAGTAGGGCTCCACGCCCCCTTCGCACGGTTCGCACTTTTTTGCCAGAAGTTGTTCGGTCGCCTGGATTTCCACGATCTGTTTCCCCTCCTGTTTAGGAAGTAGTACCCCTCGTGTCCCCGGATGTGCTGAGTCCGAGTTCATTCTCGATACTCGTCATGGCATCGATCATGAACTGAATATGTTCATTCAATTCCACGCCCAGGTCTTCGGCACCGTTCACGATGTCCTCCCGGTTTACAGCGGCTGCAAAGCTCTTCTGCTTGAGTTTCTTCCGGACGCTCTTTGGTTTCATCCCCTGCATGCCATCGGGACGCACCTTGGCAACGGCGGCAATAAAACCGGCAAGTTCATCGCAGGCATAAAGCGTCTTGTCCATGGGGGAGACACGCGGACAATCCTCAAGGTAGTCGGCGTGTGACTTGATCGCGTAGATCACGTCTTCCGGGTACCCGTGCTCGGCAAGGATCTCGGAACCCTTCAGCGGGTGGTCCGGGGGATCGGGCCAGCGCTCATAATCAAAATCATGGAGCAGTCCCACGATGCCCCATTTTTCCACGTCCTGCTCGCCACGCTTGGCATAATGACGCATGCAGACTTCCACGGCGAGCATGTGCTGGCGGAGGCTCTTGTTGGTTGTGTACTCACACATCAACGAGTAAGCGTCTTCGCGATCCATGGATGCTGAACTTTCGGGCTAGGTTACCGGCTTTTCTTTCTTGACCGGTGGGCCTTCCTCGTCCTCCTTGAGTTCCCTGAAGGGCTTGCCCTTCTTGTAACTCTTGAGTTCGTCCTTGAGCTGATCCTGGATCTCCTCCGGGCTGAGTTCAACCGCCTTACTTGACCACTTGATGGCAGACTCAAAATCGCCTGTTTCGGCGTATGCAGCCGCCAGCGTGCTGAGAATATGTGGTTTCTTGTAGTCCGATAGCTCACAGGCTTTCAGTGCCAGTTCGACCGCACGCTTGCCATCGCGAAGCTCATCGACCGGTGAGGTTGCCAGTACCCAGGCGAAGTTATTGAGAAGCCCCTCGCTGTCTTGTTTCAGTTGCAGTGCCACGTTGTAGTCGGAGATTGCTTCCTTGTGTTTCCCGATGTTCAGCTGGGTGTCACCACGGGAATAGAGGGCAATCCAGCTCTTCTTGTCGATCTCGATGACACGACTGAATTCCTCGATTGCCAGCTGGTGATGGTCACCCATCGAATAGCAGAGTCCAAGCTGGAGTCGCAACTGTGCATTGCCCGGGTTGAGACGAACGAGTCTCCTAAGCTGCAGGGCAGCATCATCGAAGCGTTCCTGGCGCTGGTAGATCATGCCTCGCAGCAGTGCCGCCTGCGGGAGCCCTGGTCGAATCTTCTCGGCGTTTGTCAGGTCAGCCAGGGCCTTGTCGTAGTTCTCGATCGACTCGTAAATGGTGGCCCGGGTGAGGAGTATTTCCAGTGAACGGGGTTCGATTTCCAGTGCCTTGCCCAGGTCTTCAATTGCCCCATCGATGTTTTCTGCCAACAGGTGAACGCGCGAACGCATCTGGTAAGCACGAATATCCTTCGGTTGTCGTTTGACCACCTCGTTTGCAATCTCGAGAGCCTCTTTTGGTTTGTTATTGCGCCCCAGGTATTCCACCAGTGCGGCAGCGACAATGATATTTTTTGGATCTTCCTTGAAGAGCGTGCGAAGGTCCTCCACCGCCTCGTCCATCTTGCCCGACTGAATCAACGAGAAGGCTCGTTGCTGGAGAATCTCGGTGTTATCCGGATCCAGCTCGATGGCCTTGTCCAGGTCAGCCAGGCGGGCCTTGGGATCATTCTGGAGCTGGGAGCGAAGCACGTAGACGCTTG
>Ga0310342_100002036_pt1 | contig 12867 bp, 25 predicted proteins | sample S15DNA20500_MG_FD_206155 | JGI IMG/M metagenome (GOLD analysis project Ga0310342, IMG submission 206155) | Marine microbial communities from station ALOHA, North Pacific Subtropical Gyre - S1503-DNA-20-500_MG | ecosystem: Environmental > Aquatic > Marine > Oceanic | place: Pacific Ocean: North... | reverse complement strand
AACTCCCGCTTCATTGGGGTATCAATTATTAATGATGGTTTGGGTGAGGATGTGCCCGAGGCTCAGATGGACGCATTAGTTGACTTGTGCGCCTTTCTGTGCGACGGACACAAATGGAACCCGGACTGTGCTGTGCTCGGCCACAAGGAATGGACCTCACGGAAGGTTGATCCTTCGTTTTCTATGCCGGAGCTACGCATAATGATCCAACGACGCATGGTCACATCGGTTCCCACAATGATTTTACCTAAAGAACCGCATGATGGAATGGTTCCATTCCCCGGAACACTACGCAAAGGATCACGCAGCCGGGCTGTTGTTCATATTCAACGACAGATAGGAGCGTTAGCAGACGGAATCTTTGGTCGTGGTACACTCGCCAAAGTAAAACAATGGCAACGAGCAAACGGGCTAGTTGCTGATGGCGTGGTCGGTCCTAAAACTTGGGCTGCTATGCAGATACGGAGACAAGAAGTTGTTCAACCAGCGTTTTATTAAAGACTCATTAGAGCGTGGAGTATCCACGTTCGCTCAGGCTTGGGCTGCCGCTATGGCTATCCCCGGCCCTGATTGGGGTGACTCCTTAAAGATTGCGGGAGTTGCTGCCCTTATTGCTATTGCTAAAGCTATTGCTGCCACAAGGGTGGGCGATCCTGAAACGGCGTCGCTGAGCGGCTAGAAAGATGAGGCTGTTCGGTGCCGCTACCTACTGCCAATCCTTACTCAACCAGCGAGGTTGAATATCGAGAGTCAGGGTACGACTACGCCCCACAATATCCGGGCAGCTATAACTACAACCAAAGCGGCATAGTTTATCGAGAAGCGGGCTTTCCATATGTCAAACGGGACGCAATAGTCTCTGCCACAACAATAGGTTGTTCGGCCAGTCTATCGCTCTCGTTTGCATATGTTTATAGACCGTCTTCCGGGCCGCTCATTGATTACACCACGGCAGGTGTTAGTTATTCTCCTGTCGATATCACTGGGTTTACTGTGGCGGCGATTGCGACGCCATCCACAATCGGTGTTACAACGACGTTCTCGGCTACCCCGTCGGTCCCGGCGACAGTTACCCCGGCAACAATAGCTTGCCCAGCAATAATTATTGCTTCAGTAACTGCTACCACAATCACCTTACACGGTGGTATAAGTACTTCAGCTACCCTACCCAGTGCCTCAGCCTCTGCGATCGCTACACCGGACGAGGTGAGTGCTGAGGCGACGATACCAGATGAGTCGCTGTACGTTACAGTTGATGCGAAACCTGATGTCGTGGATGTTGGTGCTACTGTGCCCGCACCTACCGAGGTTTCAGGTAATTACACAGCTACTCCAGCAGTCATCGGAGCGGGATCAACATTCCCTACAGTTACGATGTTCAGGTATCTAGTAATACCCACAACAAATATTGTTCCTTCTGTTGGGTTACGAAACGAACCGACACCAGCAGCGTACTCATTGATGCGCCACTTCGGACCAGGGCTACGAGGCGATAACATATTTATTATTGATGGGACAACGGTCCAAGATTATTTACCGGTTGACAAGTCAACGGTCACACGGTGGATATATGGAGGACATGACAGCCCAACAGATTTAACAGATTCAGAGCAAACCGTGTTGGTATCAGCAGGGTATTCGTTCAGAGTAGGACCAGAATAATGCCAGTTTATGTTTACCGTTGTCTCGATTGTGGATTGTCACATGAGATCCGTCATGGGTTTGATGAAACCTATGACGATAACTGTGATGGATGTGAGGGAGTTGTCCGCAAGTACTTCGGTGAAGTGCATATAGCTGCGTCAACTGCACGAGGTAGACATGATGGTAAAGATATTGATTGGGTCGGGACTAAAGCTAACGAACGATCCAAGGAAGAAGATATGGCGGCCTATAAACGACTCAGATCTGAGGGTCTTCAACCTAAGGGGATTAGCGGTTCTGCCCATGTCGAAAGACACGCAGGTACTCAATGGGAAGTTCAATCAGGAACAGTGCTAACGGGGAATAAGAAAGATATTAAACGTAAAGAGCGTAACCTTAATGACGTTCTTGGGAGCACGTAATGACAACAGCACAAATATGGATCGAAGAGACTAGAGACTTACTGTTGACTAGTTATGTGGAAGAACTCTTGGTGCTTGGTGCATCAGTAGATAGCGGCGATACACAGCTAACCATAACTGACGCTACTGATTCAGGCATCGTACCCGGAGTGATTATCGAAATCGATTCTGAAGCAATGTATGTACAAAAAGTTGGAGGCACAATTGATGTTATCCGAGCTTATGGTGCCTCAGAAGCAGCAGCACATGACAACCTCAGTATCGTCCGTGTCTCTCCCAAGTTCCCTACATACAGAATATTGGAAGCGTTAAACAACGATCTCCGTGATCTCTCTGCCCCAGATAACGGTATCTTCCAAATCAAAATGTTCACTACTACTTACAATGTGGCCAAACAAGGCTACGACTTGACAGAAGATGACGTTTCGTTAACCAACGAAGCAGTCCAATCTATCTACGCTGTGTCCTACACTGACCCAATAACTGTTGAAGCCAGAGAACCGGAGATCAGAAAATGGGGACTGAAACGAAATAGAATAACAACTTCATTCGCTAGTGGGATGGCTCTAGTACTTTACCAACCAGCATTCCCTGGCAAAAAGATAAACGTCAGCTACAAATCACCGTTGACCCTTATCACCGGAGCAGCTTCATCGTTTAACAAATCCTCTACGGGGCTGCAATCTACTGCTTACGATCTCCCACCCTTGGGGGCAGCATTAGCTTTGATGGCTGGCGCTCCGATAAGGCGAGAGTTTATAGATGCCCAAGGCAGTTCTCGTCGGGCTGAGGAAGTACCACCCGGTGCGATCTCAGGCTCAATGCGTGACTTGCGTTTCCGTAGGGAAACAAGAGTCGCTGCTGAAGCTGCTCGATTATCGGCTATGTACCCACAGCAATTGAAAAGTTAACTATGGCTTTTAACCCTGAATACCTGCCGGTTGAGCTAAACGGTGAAACGTATGCCATCGATACTACGATGTATCGACGGACAACGGTTCCTGTTTCGAGGCAGCAGCGTGACAACAGTAGGGAACCGGGTGAAAATACTTTAGATACCACTGGCGCATGGGTGCGTTCGCAAACTGATTGGTCGTATGGTGCGGGACAACTCTATTTAGACAACGAAGATTCCGATAGGCGACGTTTCTATTCGTCATTAGGTGTTGACATTTGGACTAAGGGCGAGATCACATTGTTAAGCGATACAGAAGATACTTCGCCGTCAACAGATCCAGGTACCGGAGATCTCATACTCGAACGGTTTGTTGAAGCAGACGATGAATATATTTACTTAGCCTCAGACTCCACTATGTTTTTTAGTGACGACGGGGGAGACAACTGGACTGAACACAGTACAACTGCGTCGATAGGGAGCATGACCTCGGATGGTTCGTCCGTTTACATAGCTCGAACGGGCACACAGGTACCACAAAAATATGCTCTGGGTGCCACTACCGATCTTACCTTTGGCACCTTGACCCCGAACCTACTGCAAATAGTTGCTGGACGAATTATTGGTATAGAAGGTAACGACATCTACGAACTCGATGCGGCAGGAGCTAAAGCTTCTTCGTCACTCGACTATTCCTTGCCTCTTTCTGCGAGCAATTGGATATCTGTTACTGCTGCTTCGAATGGCATTTATGCTGCGGCCAACACTGACAACACGGGATCTCTTTACTACATCGGCGTGAGTGCTACTGACGGTACTCTAAACGCTCCGACTGTTGCTGCTTCGTTACCAAGAAATGAAACCATTAACGCCATCATGGCTTACGGCGGACTCATAGGGTTAGCAACTTCAGCAGGATTTAGATTAGCTTTAATTAGCTCAGAATCCTCGGGTGTCACACTTGGACCAGCAATCGACACAGGCGGAGAAGCATTCTCCCTTGAAGCTGATGGCAAATTCATGTGGTTCGGATGCGACAATGCACAGGTATACCGGGTAGACCTATCTCGTTTTACAGAGACACTGGTTCCTGCTTATGCAGCAGACTTACGAATGAGTGGGACTGTCGCAGCAGGCGACAAAGTTACATCTCTCGTGCGCCTAAACAACGACGGTGATCCTAAGTTGTTTCTTGCTATAAACAAAGCATCATTAGCAGGTGCTGTCTATAGAGAACATTACAGTGGAAACAAAGTTGCTATCGGTCAACTAATCGCTGGAGAAATTACATGGTCTACTGTCGTTCCGAAGCTCTTACGTTCCGGCATTATCGACCTTGATAGATCTCAATACGAACGAGCCAAAACCGCATACCGTACCACCACTGGCTATACAGCAGCGACACCATACACACTAGGTGGAGTAACAACTACGCCAGTGGGGAAGATACGACTGATCGCTACCAACGGTGCCGGGATAGAAGCACCAATTCCTGATGCCACAGGATCACTAGTCACAGGTGAACCCCAAACATTTTCATTTAGTGACGGTATAAATACTGCTATTTCTTATGACTTAAAAGTGGAACTTGAACGTGCGTCCTCTCCAGCTACAGCTTCTCCGATCTGTCATGACTGGCAACTCACCGCTGTCGCCGTACCTAGACGCATTGACGAAATTATTTTGCCAGTAATGTTTCGGCGTGACGTAACCACTAGTCGAGGCTCCGGTAGACCACGGCCTGCGCTCATGGTTAAAGAAACTTTCGATAACCTTCGTGCTCTGATGGAAGGCGGTACTGCTATCTCCTACAAGGAAGGTAAACGTACAGACAACGTGACCATAGAGCGCCTGGAGATGAGTCCCGAACGCCTATCCGATGACGGGGGCTGGTGGGAAGGTACTCTTATGGTCAGGTTATTAACCGTTCCATCGTAAAGGGAGCTAGTGGCTAAGGTTCTATTCTTTGATATAGAAACTGCACCTAACATGGCTTACGTCTGGGGCCAATGGCAACAAGACGTGATTGAGCACGCACGAGAGTGGTACATCCTGTGCTTCTCATATAGGTGGGCACACCAAAAGTCCACTCATGTTGTTGCTCTCCCAGATTTCAAAAAGTTGTACGGCAACGATCCCGAAAACGATAACCGGGTAGTACATGCTCTTTGGGAATTACTTGAAGAAGCTGACGTAGTTATCGGCCATAACTCTGACGCATTCGATATAAAGAAAGCGAACGCACGATTCGCTTATCACCAGTTCGGTCCCCCTAGTCATTACCAAACTGTTGACACATTAAAACTGGCACGTAGACATTTCAAATTCAACAGTAACCGATTGGGACATTTGGGAAGTCACTTAGGTCTGGGACACAAAGAAGACACCGGAGGATTCAAAACATGGGCAGGTTGTATGAAGGGTGACGTTAAAGCATGGGGCATAATGAAAAAGTATGCCAAACAAGACGTTGACTTATTGATTGACGTGTACGAACGGTTACGTCCGTGGGCTACCACACATCCCAATAGAAACGTGATCGATGCAACTTCACATGCATGTCCCACGTGCGGCAACAACGTGCTGCATAAGCGTGGTACTCGGATGACTCGGACAATGGTCTATCAGCAGTACCAATGTCAGCGTTGTCTGTCTTATTGCAGGGCGAGGTTAGCCGAAAGTTTGCCACGTCCCGCAGTAGTCTAGAAACTATTCCGAGTTGTACCTCGCACGGAATCTTTTTTGTTCTGGATCGTCTTGCAAAATACGTGCTTTGCATTTCTTGCAACGACATTCACCAACCAAATACTTAGCTATCGTGCCATGCTTTTTGAAATCCTTTTTTTCCCACTCAATCCAGCCACGATCATCAACCTTCATCAGTAATCTTCAGGATTTTGTGAATCCTGTTTGATTAACTCAGCCATCCGATCTGCTTCTCTTTTGGTTTTGTACCATTCACGAAGCTCACGGTCACAGATAACCGCATAGCCTTGAATGCTGAGTCCAGCCCCTATTCGTGCTGGCGCAGATTGTACTGAAATTTCCATCGTTATCTCCAATCACGATGTCCCATTTAGTTTACCACGTAAAGTGAGATATAGGGCGGAATGCTAGGGGTAGAAAGGAGAGAAACACCCCCTAACATTCCTTGGCCGGTGCAATTAGTTCCGGCTTGCCCTTAAGTCCTGTCGTAGTTCTCGTAGTCGTTCAACATTTTCTTCTCGGGGAAGATATTCTTTCTGTATTGCTTTGATTTCCATTAGGTCCCGTCGAACTATTGATTGGTAATGTTCTCTGAACTTTGAAATTGCGGGCCAGTATGGCTGATCTTTAATTAACTGGTTGATGCATTTGGTGACAACTGTATGCTGCAAGCTTAGCAACGATGTGTGCCACAGTTTGAGTGTACCATCAGGAATGTTACTTGAATTCCACCACAACTGCGACATCATCAGTAATGTTTCGTCTGCCTCATCCTCAGTCATGCGTCTCTGTTCTGTCGAATAAAGAAACAACATTGTCAGGCACCGTTACACCATTTGTTAAAATGTGTTCAGCTAATTTAGTTTCAAGACGTTCAGCCTGTGCATTAAATGCCTGGGCATATTGTCTCAGGACATGAACAGTGTCATGGACCTCATCAAGTATGTCGTTCATCCTGTCTTTCCTTTCGTAATCGAATAATTCTTTCGGCTGTTTTTCCAAGATGGGTTGAACTCTCATCCTTAACCCGGCGTAATGCCGTTTCAAACGCTCGGTCAGTGAAAGCCCACGTAATTCCCAATGCTTTATAACAGTCATTTAATTCCCATCCTGCATCAATGGCTCGCTGAACTACTTTCTTTATATCCCGTGGAGGTGTCATTGGCTTAGGATTGGTGACTTCCCACCAATCATTCAGCATTGTGCGAACATCACTCCACTCAGTAGAAAGTGACTGTGCCCCCATTCGCATTAGTTCGCTCATCATCTAACCTTTCTTTTATCAGTTGAGCAAATGCATGTAATTCCATAACCGCATACGCACCACCTGTACCAAAATTCCTACGCTTAACTAGAGCCACACCAAACTTAACGTCAGCATTAACTCTTTCTTGCTCTGTCTCACGCATAATTTCAGATAGCGATGACAATGCATCCTTCCTGTTTTTGCATTCGAAAATGAATTCAGGAAAGTTTTCACTCTTGATGTCTCCAACATCGTTAGCTCCCACCAAGGGCAGCCTGTTAAATTTCTTTTTAATGTACGACGTGAGAAACCGAGCACACTCAGTTTCCCACGCCGTCCCCTTCTGTTTTGATTTACTCATGCAACGTCGGGAGGAATCACTTCATCATTGTGGTAGAGATATTCATTGCAAGCATTCTGAATTAGAAATGACATAGCTTGCATCATTTGATTATTCTTATCCATCATTGACCCAGCAGGATGCTGTTCGAAGGCATCGATGATCTTTAACGCATGTAATTCCACCTTACTAATCCATTCCTTAGGTGCAACCACGGTTAAAATCCCTAGCTCTTCATTCAAGATAGGAACTATCACTGATTCTGGTATTTCTTCGTTCATTAGAATGGCCTTGTGTCGTCTTCGAAGCCCCTTTGAACTGTCTCTGCCGCCACTGTATCACTTCGTGGACCACCCTTTTCCCGTGGTTTCCAACGCAATGATGGTCCTGCTTCGTCTGCATATATGCAAAGCTTGGATCGATTCTTACCTGTATCTTTATCTTCCCATTTGTCTTGTTTCATGCGTCCCTTGACAAGAACTCGTTGTCCTTTGGGAAGTTCAGCCATCTGTTCAGCTAGATCCTCAAAGCATTTGACATCAAACCAATGAGTATCCTTTGTGTCATCTCTACCTGTGGTTACGGCTACTGAAAACGACAAGAACGCTTTACCTGACTTGCCGAATCTTAATACGGGATCTGCTCCGAGATTCCCAGCTATTGATATGTCCATTATTTTTCCTTCTCTCTTTCTTCGAGAATGTCTGAAAGGACGTAACTCATTACGTTTCCGTCCTTGTCTTTTGTGTGCCAGAGATGTAGACCTAAGCCCAACCTCATGGCACATCGTTTAAGTCCATCAGACGCACACGTTTTTATACGTGCTCCGTCTGTTTTCCAATTGCCCGGATTTTCGCACTCACCCACCTCTTGTATTGTGGTAGTTCGTCCATCAATATCAACAGTAAGTGTGCAGAGGATGCCAGTAGCAGTACCGTCAGCATCCCGAATAATAGTATCAATACTAAAATCAAATGGCCCTACCATTCCTAATAGAAATTGATTGTAAATCCCATGCGGCACATAATCTGCTGCGAACTTCCCCGGCTTTGTCTTTATAAACTTCTGGGGAAATGGTGTTGCTAACTTAGATAACTGACTCATAATGCTCCTTTATTCCAATAACATCGTCACGTGTTAAAGGACCTTCCGTTGTGCTACTCACACAGATATCAAAGTGTGAACAGTATTTACATTCCCAAGGCAAATCGCCATTCCAATGACGCATAAGCCCTTCAGGTAATACCTCCGTCTCTATAAACTCTTGCGCCATATCCTTATGCTGCTCTAAGAAATATGTTGTGACTACAGAGATAGGTGTTTCACTTTCGTCAATCGAATCATGGATGTTGTACACCCATTCACACATATCTCCAGCCCGAGCCACATCTTTCCATCGAGATGGTGTCGCATCCGTACACACATAAACAAGATGGATGTAATGAATATCTAAGGCGATGGCATAAGCACATGCCTGCATCAGATGTTCTTCCTTTGGACCTTCCTTCCGGGCTTTACGAAATCCATAGTTCCGCATCGTCTTGATTTCAAGTACTAATCGTTCACCTGATTCATTCTTATATACCCCATCAACATGACCTGAAGTCATAGATGTCGGGATACTTACCGGCACTTCAAATTCGAAGTCACGTACATCAGGATGATCAGCAAATGCCTCTTGAATGTATGAGTGCATCATGTTGCCGATCTCTCTAGCAACAAACCCATTCAACGCATCCGGTCCAAGGTTGACAGTAGGTACCTGCATCGCATCAAGTATTTGCTTACGATCACACGTAGTGATACTTGACAGCCTCAGGAATGATCCGTCTGCTGTCGGTTTCAGTTCAGGTACACGTACATATTCACGGAGAGCTAGCTCTGCTAGCCTTGTTTCGCTCATAGTTTTCCCTTTCTAGGTATCAGTTTATCACCCAATCTGCCCGGTCGTGACAGTCCTGACAGATTCGTTGAACATCTTGATAGGTTGTTGAACGAAGCACATAGGCGACAGTGAGAAAGTCCTCAGGTAATTCTTCCGAGCAACGATCACAAAGAATTGGATCGTCCATCTTAGTTCCCTCGGGCCTCATCAATGCGGCGATCCGCATCATCCGATTCAGTAACCTCAGCCATATATTCGCCACAACAATCACACTCCGCTATCGGTTTCTCCATCCAGAAATGATCGTGGTTTATTGTCTCGCAGAATCTACAGATCCAACCATCATCGGGTGGTTCCATTGCATCGTACTGGGCTTGTGCCAGTTCAAAACTCATAGTTTTTTCCATCCTTTGATATTATTGTTGCTTCTCGTTCTTCATTGTCAGCGAACGAGTAATGATCTTCTAACTCGGAAAGCCTAGAAGTTTCAGCATCATGGATCACATCTTGAATGTCATGATCTTCCTCATCGACTTCTATCTCGACCGTCCAATACAATGTTTGTGTTAATTGTAATTGATAAGTGTTCATCCTTCTCCTCCAAATTCTATGTCAGGCACGTATAAAGGCTGCGGAAGAATAGCTTGGATAATTAATCCTTTGCCTTTCAAGATCACATTGGTACGTGCCACCAAACCCCTACGTTTTGCTGCTGTGTACACACACGCACGCATAGAACCCAAAGAACATTTATAATCTGTTCCTTCCAGTAGCTTCCAGACTTTTCCATTAAGCCACTGGTCGTAAGGATATTTTCGTGCGAATCCTCCTCGTCCCGTGAACTCATGGTCATCTAATATTTCAGCCATTACTCTCCTCTTCCTTGTTTAATTTGACGTTCGATTTCATCCCAATACACATCGTCATACACATGTCGTTTAGTCCCAGTCACATAACCCTGAGAAGTACTCCGCCACATATACTGCGGACCAGCATGACGCTCCGGCCTAGCTGACGGTCGAGTCTCCTGCCGATGACACAAGATACAGACAACAGGCTCAATCATGCCTGCTTTCTGCGCCCGTTTCATCAACGAACCAAGAAGGCGACCCTCTCTAAGCTTCACTTGATACATCTCTAACTCTTCATGAACCTCATCAGTTGTCCATTCCGCATTAGGATTAAATTTTTGGTAACAGCGTTCTATTGCTTGTTTCACAACCAGCTTTTGGGATGGTCGGGCACCTAACTCGACCCGAGCCATCCCAATATCACGCTGCTCCTGTCCGCTAAGCCCCGACATAGCTACGAGCCATGTTATATAGAGCCTTAGCTACCGCATTAACGAACGCATCAGAATCAGGGTCAAAAGAATCATTACCCTTGTCCTCCATGTGTTCATCAACTGCATCTACTATCCAACTTTCGGCGTTAAGTGTGTCTCTAACGATGTCGGATACCATGTCGCAGAACTCTCCGTTATTAGCGAATTCTCCTGCCTCTATCTCTACCTCAGCAGTAATGCTGCTCATTTCTTTTCTCCTTTATTGAGATTAGTTAGCTACGAGAATCTTCGCAGCCTTCTCAGTCATCGGCAGCTTGCCAAACATAACTGCTGCTTGATGCTTCTGAGTACGTTGGTCCTGAGACTGACTACCCTTCTGGGATTTATCTTTTTGTTCCCATGCTTGAACAGCCATGAGCGCACCCCACCTAGTCTCATAAACTGGAGCAATATCTTCATCATTCCGATACCGGCGATTCAGATCTCCTCTTGCATTCGTCCAACGAGTCAACTTGTTCTGAAAGCCTTGCGACTTTTTACCAGCAATCCAAAGCGGATGATCCCAAGGACTAAGCGTTGTCTCTTCCGGCTTAGGACCAATCAGTTGCACAACCAACTCATCCCATTCCTGATTAACAAACTCTTGATTAGCCATCTGCTCAATCTGTTTTGCGTACTGAACATTACGTTCATACCCATCACACAAAGCCCGAACAGCTTCCTCCATCATCTCTTGTGGCTGGCCTACCTTACGGAACCTAAAGATTGCATCCTTATCCAAGATGTTTAACTTGAATGTGTTCGCACACACAACAGCATGAGCAGACTGAGTAGCAATCAACGGAATATTCTTGTCATGTCCATTACCGATATTGAACATCGAATCAACATGTGACCAACCTGGAATGTCAATGCCATCCTTGAATTTCAATGAAACATATCCGACAGCACCATTGTCATAGGTACCAACAGATTCGATTGTCTCAACCAACCCAGTATCAAGCAAGATTCCAGTTAGATCATCAATCATGAATCGATGTTGAACTATCTGATATCGATCACTGACTTCAGCGTATGCATACGGATGTCTTTTCATCTTCAAGACCTGTCGGCCTTCAAGTTCGTAGTATTCTCCATACATCGGATGTCCGCCATCCTCTGAATGTTGTACAAAGATTGGGCGTCGTTCGACTTCACACCAATCGAAAGCATTTATAGCTTCGAATGGGTCGATCTCTCCGACAATACCCAACCGATGCCAAGCTTGCTTTGCGTATCTCGCATTCTCAGCATCCAATTTTGTCATACTATGACTCATTTACTTTCTCCTTTTCATTTTCGATAGCAACGAAGAGGTTTTCTAAATCCTCATCTGTTACATCATTGAGATTCATGTTTCCAATACAGAGAAGCCATGTTCCATCGCTATACCGGCTGCACCATACGTGATTTTTACTACCCTCTTGAAAGTATGCGTGGATAGCTTTAGGTTTATCGAAGTGAAGATTTCTATCTTCTCTCCCCACTTCGGTAGTTACTTCAACATGAACAGTTGCTTTTCTCATCATATTTTCCTTTATTATTGAGATCTTCGGGAGAGAGGACGCTGAAAGGAACATCCCCTCTCCCTTTCTTGCGACCTTTCAGTATATTATACCAGCAATAGATACAAAAACTCCTTTGAGCCTGTACCTATGCGGGATTAATCATCCGAAAGATCACGTTCTGCTAAATGATTTAACTCTTCGAAAAACTTACCAAGCTCAGTCAGAAACATTCGAGCATCTGCCTCATCCAAAACTGCATATGCGACAGTATAAATAATTTCTGATATTCCTTCGATAGCAACGTCTAATTGTTTTTCAGTTACTTCCATCTTGTTTCTCCTTTTCGTGCTTCCATTATCTGCTCACGAGTAAACGCATCATGCTCAGGAATCGGCGCATCACGACGCACACCCCTCGGTTTCTTCGGTGCCTTATCGTGCGACTGAGCCATTCGTCTATCCTTCGCATTCTTACGACTATACAAACGATGAGCCTTAGTGCAATCCTCACACCTACACCCACGCTGATAACTCGACTCACTGGCATTACATTTCATAAGAAGGATAACCCCTGTCAATAGATTGACTTATTACCCGATCCTGATACACCTTCGACTGCTCATCAAGCATCTCACTGAGATCAGTATCAATAAGATCACGCCATTGCCGCAACTCATTGATAATAATCCAAAACGCATTATCACCCAACGTCTCAGCCGCCACAGCCCGGTTGTCATCATGACCCCCCAACCAATGGATCGAACCATCAATCAGTTCATTAACCCGATTCCCCAACGCTTGACTCACCACTTCCGCAGTAATCAACGGACGATTAATACAATCTTCAATCATAATTACCTTTCTCGGAGCTATTAGCTCCGCTCCATTTGTTTCTGAT
>Ga0310342_100002034_pt1 | contig 12869 bp, 8 predicted proteins | sample S15DNA20500_MG_FD_206155 | JGI IMG/M metagenome (GOLD analysis project Ga0310342, IMG submission 206155) | Marine microbial communities from station ALOHA, North Pacific Subtropical Gyre - S1503-DNA-20-500_MG | ecosystem: Environmental > Aquatic > Marine > Oceanic | place: Pacific Ocean: North... | reverse complement strand
AAGATATCAAGTAGGAGAATTATCGGAAAATTATCAAAGTAGGGAAGATAATGAGACTATAATTCTTAAGCTATTAAGGCCTTCAAGTATTAATACATTGACACCAATGTGGAAATTAATGATGAAGAATATTTATAACTTGAATTCAAATCAAATTAAAAATGAAGGGTTCAATTTAAGAATTCATTATAGGGATGATGCAACGGGTTTTGACAATCCAAGTATTAATGAGGGAATATTAACTAAAGATAAACCATTGATTGGATTGTTAGGTCTTGATCGTTTAAATAGTAATAATGATCCTCAAAAAGATGGTAATTTTGATTATGTTGAAGGGTATACTATAGACCCAAATACAGGAAATATTATTTTTCCAGTTTTACAACCTTTTGGAAAGACACTGAGTTCTTTTTTTGAACAAAACAATGAAGAAAATCTTAAGGAAAAATACGTTTTCCAAGAATTATATGAATTGACTCAAGCAGATGCAAGAAAAATATTGTCAAAAAATAAATTTCATATAGTAGGAAAATATAGTTCTGGTTCTTCTAATGAAATTAGTTTGCCTGGACTAGATATTGCAGAAAATTCTGTGGTAGTTATGTCTGGAAATATTCAACTTGTTGAGGGAAAAGATTATACTGTTGATTATAATTTAGGAAAAATAAATATAATAAATGTAGGTGCATTAAGTTCTGGTAAAGATATAAGCGTTTCATATGAAAAAGCAGATTTATTCAATTTTCAAACTAAATGGTTATCAGGGACTAGACTTCAATATAAATTTTCTGAAAATATCAATTTGGGTTTCACATTATTACACCTTAACGAAAGGCCTGGAGGTATTAGCAGATATAGTATAGGAACTGAACCAATTAAAAATACAAAATATGGTTTAGATTTTAATTTTTATCAAGAAAGTAAATTAATAACCAAATTGATTGATTTTGTTCCTTTAATAGGAACAAAGGAAAAATCAAATGTAAATTTTAATGCTGAATTTGCACAGCTAATTCCTGGAACATCAAATAAAGTTATTGGAGAAGGGACTACATATCTTGATGACTTCGAAAATGCAATAACACCTTTAAGTTTGGGAAGTTCTTCTCAAGCATGGGAATTAGGGTCAACTCCTGAATTTGATGATAATAAGTTTGATTTGAGTAATCTAACTATTGATAATCTCGGGTTTTCTTATAAGAGAGCAAAAATTGCATGGTATATTATTGATAATATTTTTTATTTAAAAGGAGGATTTTCTTCACCACCAAATCTTACAGCTGATGATTTGAATAATAATTATGTTAAACCCGTTTCTCCTCAAGATATTTTTAGACAACAAGATAGAAAGTTAATTAATACCAACCTATCTACTTTTGATATAGCATATTTTCCTTCAGAAAGAGGTCAATATAACTACAACACTGATTTATATTCATCTGGATTGCTAAAAAATCCAAAATCAAACTATGGAGCAATTACCAGAAGTATTTCAAATGATGTAGATTTCGATAAAACTAATATTCAATATCTTGAATTTTGGTTAATGGATCCTTTCATTGAAGGTGAGAATGGTAGAATAATGGATGGTATTTTTAATAAAAACAATAGTAGTGGAGGAGATTTGTTTTTTAATTTGGGAAATATTTCAGAAGATTTAATGAAAGACGAAGTTCATGCATTTGAAAATGGTCTTTCTAGAGATTATGATTTAAATAGTACAATTGAAAATGAATGGGGAAGGGTAACAACTAAACAATATTTAACTAAGTATTTTGAAAATGATAGTGATGCAAGAGCTAATCAAGATGTTGGATTGGATGGTTTAAAAGATAACGATGAATTAACTTATTTTAAGGAGTCATTTATAGATAAATTATCAGTTTCTGGTCAAACATCTTCTCAAATAAAGTTAGATGTCTCAGCTGATAATTTTCAGTATTATTTGGGTGATAATTATGATTTGGAAGATAAAAAAATAATTGAGAGATATAAAAATTATAACGGGATGGATGGTAACACTCCTCTTTCTTTTACTACCAGTTATGCGGCACAGGGAACCCCTTTTCCTGAAAACGAAGATTTAAATGGTGATAATACCTTGTCAGATCTAGAAAGTTATTATGAATATAAAATATCTTTAAACCCAGGTAATCTCAAAGTTGGACAAAATCATATAGTTGATAAAATAGTTGACAAATCTGGGGAAGCTACATGGTATCAATTTAAAATTCCTATTAGAGATCCTGATAGAGTGCAGGGTAACATATCTGATTTCAAGACTATAAGATTTATTAGGACTTATTTAACAGAGTGGGAAGAACCAGTAGTACTACGATTTTCCAAATTGCAATTTGTTGGAAGCCAATGGCAGAAGTATGAATCCTCTCTAATTCAAAAGGGATTAAATGAAATTCCTGAATTTTCATTCTCCAATTTTGATGTTTCAGTAGTAAATATAGAGGAAAATAGTATTGGCTCTGATGAAAAATCACCTTATGTAATCCCTCCAGGAATTAAGAGGGATATAGATAATACTACAATAGTACAAAGGAGAACCAACGAACAGTCTTTACAATTATGTGTTAATGATTTATATGATGGAGATGCAAGAGCTGTTTTTAAACAAGTAAACTATGATCTTGTTAGTTATGGTAGAATAAAAATGTTTTTACACGCTGAATCAACTAATGGAGATTTAGTTTATGATAATGAAGTTAGCGCATTTATTAGGTTAGGGTCTGATTATAAAGAAAATTATTATGAAATAGAAATACCATTAAAAATAACACAATCAAATTTACTATCTAGTGTTGATAATATATCAAGATTAGTTTGGCCTGAAGAAAATGAAATTGATTTATCTATCAATGAGCTTTTTGCAATTAAATCTCAAAGAAACCGTTTAAATATTGATTACAAAATTCCATATACAAAAACATCTAATGATGGCAAATATAAAATATCCATAGTAGGAAGACCTAATGTAAGTTCAGTATTAAATATTATGTTGGGGGTTAGAAATGTATTTAGTGAAGAAAGAGCTTCAAAGTCTGTATGTATATGGTTCAATGAATTAAGAGCTACTGATTTTGATAAAAAGAAAGGATGGGCTGCAAATGCTTCATTGAATATGCAAATTGCTGATTTTGCTGATGTTAGTACTTCTGCAAGATATACATCTGTAGGATTTGGATCTATTCAACAAAGAATTTTTGAACGTACAAGAGAAGAAAGTTTTCAATATGATGCAGCTGCAAATGTTAATTTAGATAAGTTTCTCCCTTCTAAGTCAGGAATTAAAATCCCATTATATATTTCAACAGAAAAAAGTAAAATAACTCCATACTATGATCCGTTAGATAAAGATATTCCATTGGAAGCTTCTCTATCTACTTTCAAGTCAAAAAATGAGAGAGAAACTTATAAAAGTATTGTAGAAGAAAGCAGAGAGAGCAAATCTATAAGTTTAAACAATGTAAGAAAAGAAAGAGTAAAACAAGATTCAAGAATAGATTTTTGGGATATAGAAAATATATCAACCAGTTTTTCATATAATGAGGTTAAGAGTAGTAATATTAATTTAGCTACTTTAGAATCAAAACGACATAGAGGTAATTTAACCTATAATTTCAGTCCAAAAGAAATTAATATTGAACCATTTAAGAACATCAAGTGGTTAGGTTCAAAATATTTAAAATTAATCAAAGATTTTAATTTTAATCCAATGCCTTCCAATATTACTATTTTTGGAGATTTAAACAGGAATTATACAAAAACTCAATATAGAAATTCTGAGTTAACAATTGAAAATGTTGATCCTATATATGAGAAATACTTTACTTTCAATAGATCTTATAGTATTCGTTGGAATTTATTCAAAAATTTTAATATTGATTATAATTCTATTACAAATGCTATTGTTGATGAACCTGAAGGTGAGTTAGATTCTCAAGAAAAAAGAGATTCATTGTGGTACAATTTAAAAAAGTTGGGAAGAACTAAAAATTTTCAACAAAATATTACTTTAAGTTACAAATTACCATTAAATAAATTCCCATTAACTGACTGGATTACTTCCCAAGGAAGATTAAATATAAAATATGCTTGGATTGGAGGTTCAGTTCAACAATCAGATACATTGGGAAATGTAATACGAAATAATAGAGATTATCTTTTTACTGGAAAGTTTGATTTAGTCAAGTTTTATAATAAAATTCCATTTTTGAAAAAATTTAATAAAAAATCTAATTTAATTTCTCAAGATTCAATAAAAAGTATTTATGATAGTAAATTTCTTAAGACTGTTATGAGATTAATAATGTCAGCAAGATCTTTTAATTTTAATTATTCAGTTAATGAAGGTATCACGTTGGCTGGTTTTCAGCATTCACCAAATTTTTTTGGAATGAATACTGGCTTCAAATCTCCTGGATGGAATTTTGTATTAGGATCACAAAACCCAAATATTAGATTTAATGCTTCAGAGAATAATTGGTTATCAAGAAGTACTTCTTTATCTTCTCCTTTTCTACAAACAAAATCTGAAGACATTTCTTTAAGAGGAAGCTTGCAACCATTTGAATTTTTAAGAATTCAGATAGATGCCAAAAGATCTCATTCTGAAAATTTTCAAGAAATTTTTAGATATAATGATTTGAATGATTCCTATGTTTCTTTAACTCCTTCTAGAGGGGGAGATTTCTCTATATCTTATATTTTAATAAAAACTGCTTTTGTTAAGGATGATAATAAAAATAATTCAAAAGTTTTTGAAAATTTTGAAGAAAATAGAGAAATAATTAGGAGTAGATTAAATGCCATTAATTCATTAGGAGAATACAATCTTAATTCACAGGATGTTTTAATTCCTGCATTTATTTCTGCTTATTCAGATGCAGATCCTAATGAGATCTCGTTAAATCCTTTTGTTAAAATACCCTTACCAAATTGGAGGATAGATTTTTCTGGTTTATCCAAAATAAAATTTTTGAGTGACATTTTTTCTTCAATTAATATAAGTCATTCTTATCAATCTTTATATTCAATAGGAAACTATATAAATTCTTTATATTATGACAGTGATTTAGATTTTTCAAATTCTTTTTCTGATTATCCTCTTGCTTCTAAACAATCTAACAATGGCTTGATTCCATTTTATATAATTGGTCAGGTTAATATTCTTGAAAGGTTTTCACCTCTTATTGGGATAAATATAAGAACAAAAACAAATTTAAACGCTAGGGTAGAATATAGAATAGAAAGGAATCTTACTTTGAATCTATCTAATTCTCAAATATCAGAGATAAAAAATTCAGATATTTCTTTTGATTTTGCATTTTCTAAATCAAAGCTTAAGTTGCCATTGAAGTTTAGAGGAGAAACTATAATTTTAGATAATGATTTGCAGTTTAGAATGAATCTCATTTTAAGAGATACTAAGACTATACAAAGAAAAATTGGAGGTGAAAATATTTTAACTAATGGTAACTATAACTTTCAGTTTAGGCCAAATATCAATTATTCTGTAAATGACAAATTAAATGTAATGGTCTATTATGAAAATACTATTAATAAGCCAAGTGTAGCAAATTCTTTTCCTAGGTATGCTTCTTCATTTGGCGCTAAACTAAGAGTAAATTTATCTCAGTAAATATATTATTTTTAAAAAAAGATATTATTTTTGGAAATTCAATTTTTATATGAATCCTAATAATTTAAAATATTCGCGCGATCATGAGTGGATTAAAGTTGATGGAAAAACAGCTCTCGTTGGGATTACCCATTTTGCCCAAAAAAAACTTGGAGACATTGTATATGTAGAAATAGAAACTCTCAATAAGATTCTGAAGGGCGGACAAATATTTGGAGCAATTGAAGCTGTAAAAACTGTTTCTGATTTGTTTATGCCAATTACTGGGAAAATAATTGAAATCAATGAAAATATTGTTGAAAATCCTGAATTAGTCAATACTGATCCATATGGAGAAGGATGGATGATTAAACTTGAAATTTCTAATGCTAGTGAAATTAATAATCTACTAGATTCTCATTCTTATGAAGAGATTACTGGATAGTTTTTACTTTAATTTATTTCTAAGTATTTTGTGGATGATATTTACGATTTATATTATGTTGTTTGATATAAATATGTTGTTTGATATAAATAAAATTCCTTACAATTTCTTTTTTTATATTCCCTTTCAAGATAAGATATTTCATTTTATTGATTTTTTTGTTTTATCTTATTTGATTTTAAAGACATTAGAAAAATCAGTCCTAGATTTTAATTTAAATACTAAAATTATTACGGTAGCTTTAATGATACTATTTAGTATAATAATTGAATATCAACAATCTTTAATTTCATATAGAAATTTTGAAATTATGGATATAATTTTTAATACTATTGGTATAACTGTTGGTTTATTAATTAAATTAAGATATTAACTAAAAATAAATAAAGTGAAATATTATATTATATTTGAACTAGTTTAATTTTACAGACGTTATGGAATTAAAGAAAAATCCCGAAGCTGATTTAGAAAAGAAATCAGGATTGTTTTTAAACATAGGTTTATGTGTAAGTTTGTTATTGGTTATTACAGCTTTTGAATGGCGATTTTATGATAGAGGTTCTGCTATGGATTTGGGTAATGTTGATGATGATTTTGAAGATTTACTCGAAATACCACCAACCGAACAACCACCACCACCACCACCAGTCATTCAACAACCTGAAATAATTGAAGTACCAGATGAAGAAGAAATAGAAGAAGAAATAGAGATAGAAATAGATGTCGAAATTACTGAAGAAACCGTTATTGAAGAAATTGTATTTGAAGAAGCTCCAGAAGAAGAAGTAGTAGATGAAATATTTACAATTGTAGAGGATCAACCAGAACCTCCAGGTGGGATGAATGCATTTTATAAATATGTTGCTACAAATTTGAAATACCCCGCTCAAGCCAGAAGAATGGGAATTGAAGGAAAAGTTTTTGTCCAATTTGTTGTTGGTAAAGATGGAGGCTTGACGGATGTACAAGCAATCAAAGGTATTGGTGCAGGCTGTGATGAAGAAGCAGTGAGGGTAATAATTAGAGCTAAGAAGTGGAAACCTGGTAAGCAAAGAGGAAGACCTGTTAGAGTAAGAATGATTCTTCCAATCACTTTTAAGTTAGGTGGATAGTTTGTTTTTAGAAAATATTAAATAAATGCTTTTTTATTTTTCCCAGATCATTTTTCATTTTAATGGTCCTATTGATTTTAACATCAATACTCTTAAATCCACAATCAGCCATAGATAATATCATAACTTATTTTAAAAACTATATCCTATAGCAAAATGTAATTTTGGCTTTCCAACTTTATAATCTTCAATTGGTTTAGCAAAGTCAATTTTTACATAATAATCCATAATTAATGATCTTAATCCCCATCCAAAACTGGAAAGCCATGGATTTTTGGAATTTTGAATTTCAGCTTCAAATACAGATCCTGGTTCATTAATAATCCACACGTTTATATTATTTCCTGTACTAAAAGGGGATTTCCCAGTCCATGATGATCCAATATCAAAAAAACTAATTAATTGTAGATTCTCAAGAAATGATGAAGAAATTGGCCTATTAAATAAGTATTTAATTATAGGTATTCGTAATTCAGAGGAAACAGCCAGAACTTCATTACCATGAAATTTATTAAAATTATATCCCCTTAAATTAACAAATTCTGTAAAAAGTATGTTGGAATTATCATATCCATTGAAAATTTTTAATGGATCATTACTTCCTTTTTCTTCTTTTTTACTAAACAAAGAATTTTTTAATCCGCCTAGTAAATAATTTTTTGGATTATTCCCAAAAAAATTACCATAATAAAGTCTTGTTGCAAAGGTAATTTCTTTGCTTATTTTTTGATAATGTCTAAAGTCAACTGAAAAATTATTGAAATTATTTTTTTTATTATTTGTTGAATGGAAATTGTTAATTTGAAGTTTAAATTTTGTTCCTTGTTCAAGATTCATTCCTATTTTTTTTGTATTATCAAAAGTGAAATTGCTTTTAAATCCTAAATAATTGTTTTTGCTTTCTATTACATATGGCAGTGGTGTTGAATTAATCACTCGATAATCAAGATCATTAAAAGATGAATTTAAGTAAAATGGAGATATTTCTATTTTTGAATATCTTGAGATTGGGTAAGATGAAATAGAAAAAATAGAATTATATTCATATTTATGGTACAAATATTCCTCATCATCTTCTAATACTATTATTTTTCTCTTGTATCCAATTTTATGATCTATCCTGTGCTTTAAGAAGCTATACTCAACAAATATATCACCACTTTTTAAGTGAGAAAAAGGAAGAAAAGCTCTACCGTATAGTCTGTGATTTTCAAATATATCAATTATATCTGTTTCGATTTGTGTACCAAATCCTTTAATAGGATCAACAGCTATGAAACTATTAAAATTATTTTTTATAAATGAATATTTGTAATCGTTTAAACTAAAAGAATTAGATTTTTTTTGAAATTTTTTATAATTCGAAATTACAGATGAAATATTTTTATTTTTCTCATCTTTAAAAATAAAATTTTCTGTTTCTTCATAATCTTTTTGACCGGATTTTTTATTTATTTCATAATCTATGTCTTTGGATATTATTTTATTTTTTAAATTTTTTTTAATAAGAAATTTTTTTCTAAACGTTTCTTCTGTGAATATGTTATTTTCAAGGTTATACTCTTTGTAGTAGTAATTTTTAATTATTCCTTCATTTACCATTGATACGATAAGTGACTTATTATATATATTGACATCATAACTTAAAATATCAGAATAGAAGTTGCTTACTTGACTAAAAGTTTCATTCTCTATATTATATTTAAATAAGTTAATGATTCCTTTTATATCACTTAGATAATAAATTTCATTTTTATTTTTTGCTAAAAGTTTAAAATCTCTACTTACTGTTTTTGTTATTTGTTTTAATTCAGTATCAGTTGTATCTAAATGGAACAAAAAAATATTATAATTGCTACCAATATTATTTACACTATAGTCTCTATTATCTAAGTAGATATTATTTCTATTTGAGCTAAATAAAATAATATCTTCATCAGGAATAAATATTGGATCTATATCATCCCAATCATCACTCGTTAATTTTTTTACATAATTTTTATAAGTGCTTAGAAGATATAAATTTGTTGATCCCTGTTCTACGGCACTAATCACTAAAAGATTAGATGTGGAATTAAAATCTATTTCATTAACATGATCAAATTGGTTAAGATTCTTTGTTTCGCTTGTTTTTCTAAGCAAATCATATATATACAACATATTTTTCCCATTTCTAAATATGATGTATGCTATCTTCTCATTATTTATCCATTTGAGTATGGGATAGCTATTTTTGGAACTCCTTAAATCTCCAGACGTTATTTTTTCAATTTTATTACTTATAAGGTCTTTAACATAGATTTTATATTTTTCGAATTCTTTAATGGAGTATAATAACTTATTGTTATTTGGACTTAATTTTGTTTGAATAGAATTAATATTTTTTCTTTTATGAGTTATCTCTTTCTCCTCTTTAGGTAAATTATACTGATTAATTAATTTTCGTGAACTCTCTACATAATAATTTTGCCATTTCTTCATTAAATCATCAAAATTTATACCTAATGTGCTTTCAATACTTCTGCTTGTACCCCTGATAATTTTTGTCAAATTAAGAATATTAGATATGCTTGATTTTCCATATGTAATAACAATATAGTTCCATATACTTTGACCAACTATAGGAGCTTGGTTTTCTGTAATTTTTGCAATTTTTTTAAAATCAGAGATTAGAAAATAATCTCTAATATAATTATCCATTTTCTGATCCCAACCATTTGCAATGTATTTAGATACTCCTTTTGTAAACCATGAGGGTAGTAATACAAAAGATGATTTTCCAAACTTTTGAGTAAAACCTAATCCTCCTTTCATCATATCATCAATCAATGAATTTGAAAATTCATATACTAAGTTTGACTTAAATTGTTCAACTGTTCCAGGAAAATATGTTGTGAATTGTAATTTTTTATTATTCTGGCTATTTGAAGTTAGATAAACCTCTCTTTCATTAATCCCGATATTGCTTTGATTTAGATCAAAAATTGAATTATAAATAAAGATCTTTGTTTTGTTGTTTGGATAATGTCCTATGAGATTGGTAATTGAATTAAAATTGCTTTCTAGATATTTGACACCTATTTCCGCATATTTTTTTCCGTCATCATTAAAATAGATATCGAAATTTTCTGAAGATAATATTTTCCATTTAAACGTTTTATTCTGTATTCTATTTTTTCCAAATTCACTATAAAATGATGATTGAGAAAAGATATCTACTTTTATAAATAAGAATAAAAATAGAAACAAAAATATGAACATAAACCTCATAATAGTATTATGAATATAACGAAATATATCTTTTTATGTTTATTTCTTTATTAATCATTTTTTTTTCTAAGATATTATTAAGTAAGTTTTTAGTACAATATGGAGTAAGACTTACTCCTTTAGATCCTAATCCGTTTAATATTCCTATTTTATTATACTTTGCATGTAAACCCACAAAGGGCCTTTTGTTTCTTGATGCAGGCCTAATGCCAAATTTTTTTTCTTTGATCTTATACTTACAATTAATAATTGAATCAAGTTTATTTCTTATTTTATTAATTCCAAATCTAGTGTTTTTGTGTGTAAGGTTTTCCCACTCATAGGTGGAGCCAACTGTATATTCATTTTTATTTTGAGGAACAATTATAATAGATTTTTGAATTATTTTATTTAATTCCAGATTCATTTCAATATTTATAATTTCTCCCTTATTTAAATTGAATGGCAACCAAGAAAAAAATCTACTCTGAATCTGATGTGCTCCAATGCAAAAAATTAGATATTTTGTTCTCCATCCCCCTACTTTAAGATGTTTTTTTCCAACTAAGATGTTATCAGATTTTAAATTATATTCTTTATAGTTTCCTCTAGATATTAAGTATTTTCTAGTTTCAATAATAAATTTATTTACATCCAAATAACCACTTTTATTAGTTATTACACCTCCTAAATTATCATTCATTTTATGATATATAGATTTTAAATTTAATTTTTCTATATATTTTTTGTAGTCTTTTAATTCTGATTTAATCTGTCAATCATTAATAATTCTATTGTCATTGAATAGTCTGTAGATATTTTTTTTGCTTTCCATGTTTTAGCAATTCTTTTTCCAGTAATAGGATTATATACTCCCAATGCTGTAGAAGAAGCAGAAAGCTTGGTGGAATCATTTATTATTAAAAAATTTAATTTTTTTTCTAAAAGATACCAGCTTAGAACAGAACCTGCAATTCCCTGACCAATAATTATAAAATCATAATTTTTGTTCACAAATTATAATTTAAACTTTTTTAAAAACAAATTTGTATACATATCTACTAAAATGTTAAAAATTCAATCTTTTACATTTAATCCTTATCAAGAGAATACGTATATTCTTTATGATGAATCTAAAGAAGGGATTATAGTTGATCCTGGAAATTATGAAAAACATGAAAATAAATTAATTTCTTCTTTTATTGAAAAACATAGTTTGAAAATTGCTAAAATAATAATGACCCATTGTCATATTGATCATGTTTTGGGTAATAGGTTTTTGTTTGAGAAATATGGAGCAGAAATATTTATTCCTTTTATTGAAAAAGACATGTACAGCAATATGAAAAATTTTGCTCCAGTTTTTGGATTCACTAATTATTCTCATCAATCTGAGCATCATTATTTAAGTGAATTTGACAAAATAAAATTTGGAAATATAGAGTTAGAAGTTCTATTGCTCCCTGGTCATAGTCCTGGTCATTTGGCATTTATTAACAAACAAGAAAATATTTGTGTTAGTGGAGATGTTCTTTTTTTAAATAGTATAGGAAGAACAGATCTTCCTGGTGGTGATTTTAATACTTTAATAGATAGTATAAAAAATAAATTATTTTTGTTAGATGAAAATACAATTATTTATCCAGGTCATGGGCCTGAGACAATATTAAAAAATGAAATAATGAATAATCCATTTTTAATATGAAAAAAATTATTCCTAGTATTTTTACAATTTTAAACTTATTATCTGGTTTTTTTGGCATATCTTTTTTATTAACTAATAATTATAATCTAATTGAGTACTGTATCTATCTCTCTTTATTTTTTGATTTTTTAGATGGTTATTTTGCAAGAAAATTAAATGCTGTATCTGATTTTGGTAAACAACTTGATTCTTTTTCAGATATAGTATCATTTGGATTATTACCAACCTTGATTTTGTATGACTGGTTCATTAATAATTCTTCGAATAACCTGTTTAGATATTTTTCTATTCTAATTTTAATTTTTTCGGCAATTAGATTATCCAAATTCAACTTAGATAATAGAAAAGATTCGGTATTTTATGGGCTTCCAACACCAGTTGTTGCTCTATTTTTTAATTCATTAATATTTAGTTCAGACTATATCTCTCAATTTGTAAGTCAAGAATTATTATTAGTTCTAATTATTTTATTTTCATTAATGATGGTCGTCAATATTCCATTTTTCTCATTAAAGTTTGAAAATTATTCTTGGAAAAGTAATACTAATAGGTATACCCTTTTGTTAATTTCTATTATTTTATTTTTAATGTTTGATTTTTGATCATTTCCAATTATTGTATTTGTATATCTTTTTATGTCATTTTCTGCATTTTTTCTTAAAAGCTTTTCTTTAAAAAAATAATATAATTACAATTTATTTTAAGATAAGATGTTATAATAGAAAA
>Ga0310342_100002032_pt1 | contig 12878 bp, 15 predicted proteins | sample S15DNA20500_MG_FD_206155 | JGI IMG/M metagenome (GOLD analysis project Ga0310342, IMG submission 206155) | Marine microbial communities from station ALOHA, North Pacific Subtropical Gyre - S1503-DNA-20-500_MG | ecosystem: Environmental > Aquatic > Marine > Oceanic | place: Pacific Ocean: North... | reverse complement strand
GGAGAAGCAAAGCTCTTCACCGCGGATTTACCCCGATTCGGGCCGTTTCTTCTAAGGGCGTCTGACATGATCTTAAAAACTAACCGCTAATGGTTGCGAGCTTCTTCTCGATATTGGGTTTTGGGTGCGCACCGGACATTCTGTCGACAACTTCTCCGTCTTTGAAGAAGAGCAGGGTGGGTACGCCCTGGATGGCAAATTTGATCGCCAGATCAGGGGCCTGATCGATATCAACCTTACCGACCTTGACACCTTTCTCAGAGAATTCTTCTGCGAGCTGTTCGACAATCGGTTCAATCGTCTTACAGGGACCACACCAGGTGGCGTAGAAGTCAAGCATCGCAACGCCGCCGGAGCCGATCTCTGATTGAAAGTTATTGTCGTTGATGAACAGTACATTGCTCGCCATGAGTTCTCCTAATTCAAACGGAGGGTACCAATTATTCGGCACTGCCTCGTTACCTTCACTCCACTGTATCTTCTTCGTTGTTTTCTACCGGCTGGTCAGCAGCGAGCTCGGAGGGGCCCTGGACAGTCAGGGAAACGCCCGGTAGGGGAAATCGTTCTCCAGGTTCGCCGTCGACGGGGCGCCAGGCATGGATAGATTCCTCACCTGGTTGCCATGAGAACCAAGCGATGCACCCATCCACCTCTCCCAGGAACTCCAGGGTGGCGGACGAGGTCCGCGCGATGGTCCCACCCAGGTTCTGTACTTCCTCACGTAATTCCGTGAGGCGATTAGCGAGACCTCTCAGTTCTTGTTTGAGAGCTGCAACGGGAGAGGGATTTTCTTTATCGCGTCCACGTCCAGGTTTTTTGCACTGGGCTACGATCTGTTCCTTGCGCTCCATGACTTTGATGAGGTCGTTACCAATTCGCTCAAGAAGAGGGATTCGCGCCACGACTTCAGGCAATTCCATGATGGGAGGACTATCGGTGGAAAGGTCGGACATCGTCACATTCTCGATTCTCTAGCTGGCCCTGCAGGGCAACACCGCGACGTGCTGAGAGGCTCCTGGTTGGGAGCAACTCTCCTTCCCGTTCATGGTAGTCATCCGCCTATCAAGGTGCAACGAGGAGGAGACTTTTCACGGCCTCGATGTGATAGTCTGTCGTCAAAAAACAGGCAAAATATACTTGCAAGATGGGAGATCAGATGGAAGAGCCGATAGTCCTCGGGCGTTGGGTTACGCGAGCTATCGAATGTGGAGGGTTGCATCTGGACGGTGGAGCGATGTTCGGATCGGTGCCCAGAGTAGTTTGGGAAAGATGTATCGAACCTGACCTCGAACATCGGATTCCGCTAGCTACTCGTCTGCTACTCCTTGAAGACACCGAGTCTGATCGAGTTGTTATTGTCGATGCTGGAGTGGGAGACAAAGAAGACGTTTCTTTCAGGGAGCGCTTTGCAGTATGGCTGCCAGAAGGGAGTGACGAACCGCCTCTTCGCAGAGCCATCCGCAAGGCAGGAGTAGATCCGGATCGAGTAACCGATCTGATCATCACTCACCTTCACTTTGACCATGTTGGAGGAGCCACCACATTGGATGCTGCAGGCCATCCGTGCATGGTTTTTCCCTCTGCGACCCACTGGATTCAGGAGGCCAATTGGAATAGCGCCATCGATCCGAATCCTCGAGAGAAGGCCTCCTATCTTCGCCAGAACATCGAGCCGCTAGAGGGAACTCAACTGAAAAAAATCGATGGAGATGGAGAGATTCTGTCCGGGATCACCGTCGAAAGAGTGGATGGGCACACGCTGGGTATGCAGACGGTGAGAGTGGAGGGGGGAGGCCAGGTATTGCGATATCTCGCAGATTTGGCTCCAACAAGACACCATCTCAGACCAGCCTGGACGATGGGCTATGACATCAGTGCCATCACCGCGGTCGAGGAGAAATCTCGGATTTTGGCACAGGCGTTAGAGGAGCAAGCGGTGCTGGTTTTAGAGCATGATCCCGAGTCAGCCACGGCAAAGATCGAACTGAAGAATGGAAACATTGTCCCGGTGCTGAAATGAAACAATCGTGGAATGTCTTTGGTCGCTAGAGGCCGAGTCGGGAGGCCCCGCTGTAGCAATTGAGTCCTGTTTTGCCTGCGAATCCACAGAGGATCATCCCGGCTTCGCGAGCTGTTTCCACTGCAAGACTTGATGGAGCACCGACGGCGACAAGGGCTTCGAACCCGGCGACTGCGGCCTTCTGGATCAGTTCAAAACTGGCTCTTCCACTGACGGCACAAACCAATCCAGTGGCAGGAATTTTTTCACGAGAGGCGATGGATCCTATTAGCTTGTCGAGAGCGTTGTGTCGGCCCACATCTTCTCGCACCGTGATGAGTTGCCCTCCAGCAGTCCAGGCACCCGCAGCATGAACTCCTCCCGTAGTCTCGAACAATCCCTGGGCGGCTCGCAATTGATCGGGGAGGGTAGCCAACCAAGCTGGATCCAGGTCCTGCTTGTCGGAGACCTTGGGAATCCGGGCGATGACATCTTCGATCTGAGTTCGACCGCAGATCCCACAAGCGCTGGTGCCGAATCCAACACGTTTTACCGAAGAGATGTCAGGAATCGACCCACTTCGAAGCGTTGCCGTGACGACGTTGAGAGGTTCTTCTGCCGTTCCGTCGGTGCAGTGGGAGATCCCCGCCGGCATCTCTCCTGCAGACAGAAGCCCTTCTGCTACCAGAAAACCGACAGCGAGGTCAAAATCGTCCCCGGGGGTACGCATCGTTGTTGTTATTAGTTCATCATGGGAGCCGGCATCGTCGTCCCAGCGCAGACGGATCTCGAGAGGTTCTTCGACGGCGATTTCATCGAGACCACGAGGTGAGCGACCAGGCCGGGTTCTGCGGACCGGGAGACGAACCGAGGGCCTATGAGTCGATTGACTGGAGTCCTGCTCGTGTTCGGTCATCAGCCGAGATCCCTCCGAGGTACCAGGGTTGCACTGGCATTCTCGAAGGATACCGGTCTCCGGCTCAAGAACCTACTGAACTCCTGGTAGTAGCGATTCTCCTTCTTCCCACACGAGACGGTCAATGCCGACCGCCTGGGGGAAGAGATCCCTGAGGGCGCTGGAGTTGAGCAGGTCTTCATCAAAGTACCAATTCCGCTTGGGAGGCTTGTAGACGCCCGATTTTCCCCAGCGTTCGGTCGCGACACGACTCTGGAACAGGTTGATGAAAGCTCCATTGATGTTGGCCGCTTTACTTCCGCCCCACCTTTCGTGGAAGCGTGGCAAGTTTTCGAGTCCACCCGAGTAGTCTCCTCCGCCATCGGGAGTGCGGACATTTCCAGTGACGATGGCCATGTTGTAGGTGGTTTCGGAAGCGGAATCAAAGTCGTTGTAGTCATCCCCGGGTTCGCGATCGTCATCCCAGTTGTTGGAGAGCAGGTTCACGGCATCGCTGATCACTGCAGATGTCTTTTTGTTGTTTGTGTTGAAGTCGCCCTGAACGTAGATCGGATCCTCGCTGACGAACAGTAGATCAGCAGGCAGTTTGGATCCGTTGGTGAGACGAATTCCTTCGAACCAGTTGTTTGCCACACCTGGATCCCAGCTTCCGGGTTCCGGATCAGGCGAACGATAGGCATATACCTGGTGAATGTCGTTATTTGGATTGCTGTCGGAGTTTGCACTGGTGACGTAACTCTGGAAGTTACTGTCGGAGAGATCGATCTCAGTCAGAGGTACGTAAGTCTCCTCACGCGCATCGTACATGTCGTCATCGCTCTCGCTGATGACTCCAGGTATCTGGCTGGTGATGTCGAGTTCGACTCCATCTACCACGTGATAGACACGATCATTGTGGAACACCAGATCTGCAGTATTTCGGTAGTGCCCATTGTTGGCGATGGAACCGATGTCGGGAGCATTCTGGGTCAAGACACCATGGCTTCCGGTCTGGACCGTCCCGCCCCAGCGATCGTCAGCGAAGTCAACCCAGTCTTGTGGGTCGTTAAACGCCTCGAAGTCCTGGTTGCTAGCCATACTTCTGAAATCTCCGTCAGCATTTTTGATCTTGACGTTACCTCCGGTGGTGGAACCATTGTTCTTGCGTTCACGAAAGATCTCACCAGTGCAACGGAAGTAGTCTGAATCGATGGTCAGGGTTTTAGAACCTCCAACGCCGACGTAAATGTCTCCGTTGGCGTGAACTTTTCCCTCAAAGGTCATGCTGGGTCCAGGCAGTAGTTCGAGATCGTCATCATAGAAGATGGCAAAATCGAATAACGGATTGCGTTGGACCTCGATGGTGCGTTTCAGGTGACTTTTCGCGATGCCGATCTCCACTCCCGAGTCCGGTGCAATCCCGGGATAGAGTTGAACCACTCTGGTATAAATGGTTTGGGTTGGGCCACCAGTGTCTGTGGAGTCGTAGAGTACTTCTATCGATCTCCAACCATTCTCATCCAGATTGCCCGGGTAGACGGAGGGCGTCAGGTCTTCAGCGTTCCAGGCGTAACTGGTACCGCCAACGTTGACGGTTCCGGTGGCGATGGTGGCGTTTGCGAAAGGATCGTCGAAATTCGCTGTACGCACTAGAATCTGTTTCTGTGCAGCATCTAGTATCGCCTCGGCGAGTGATCTGGCATGCAGCCTGTCGAGCTGGAATCGTGAGTCTTTGCTACGGGTCAATGTGGTGGCAACGGTAGCTGCGGAGATCAATCCCAATACCAGGGTCATGAAGACGGTGACGAAAAGAGCGGTTCCCCGCTGGCTTTTCAGATTTTGTTGAGGATCAACAGGCTTATGGGAATTCATCGAGGTGGCTCCTGTAGGTGAGTGTAAGGGTAGAATTGATTTTATTGAGTTCATGACTTTGGAAAGCACTTCACTGTGCGTCCTCGAGGAAGTTCCTGCGCTTGACACGACTTCGTATCGAGTAGGGGATTTCTTCGGGGTCTCTCTGCAGGTTCAACTCGACAACGATTGCCTGCCCCTGATTATCGAAGGAGAGTCCCGGCAGTCTGTCAGAGCTGGACTCATCCATCTGGTGGGTTCCGATACCGGCGGCCAGCAACCAGGAAGTGGAGTGGCCCAGTTCATCGGAAATGGAACAACTGACGTTGCCGAAGTGGTAATCCTCACTCTGTGGGTCACTGGAGAGCCGATCCCAGCGAACAGTACAGGTTGCTACCGGTATTTCGAAACCGGAGCTGTCAACGAAGAAATATTCTCCAACTGTCAGATCGTATTCTCTACGCCAGGTTGCAGGGTCGATTCGATCCCATTGCGTTGATTGCTGATTCCAAGAATATCCGAGAACCTCGACCTCGAGTGCATCTCCATCATCGAGGATCACGGGAACGGTCCAGCCATGCCTCAGCACCGATTCGATACGAGAAAAGGCACGGTGTGCATCCAGCTGTGCGGAGGAATCCGCATCTGCTTCTCCTCCGAAACGGGAGAAGAAAGAGGCCAGAGCGAGGCTCAAGGCGATGACCACCACAAATACGATGGTTGCGATGAGAACCTCGAGCAGGGTTGATCCCTCATCCTTACGGCCGAGGACCTTCTCCATGAAGACTCCTAGCGGGTTCGTACTACCCAGAATTGTTGTTCAGTGAGATCGCTGGAATCCCGACCTAGCCATGAAACGGTGACCAGAATTTCCAGTGGATCAGAATCGAGATCATCGATGTCTACATCGATGGTGGGGATGGCAGGATCAGCCATTTCTACCAGCGTCAGTACTTCATCGAAGACCTGGTCACCCTTCTTCGGCCAGTTTTCTTCGAGCAGGTATCCGGTCGAATCGTTGGTGAGATCTTCCAGAGTCCGTGAATACAGTTCCTCAAGCACCGCACGTGCATATCCGGTGGCGCTGGTGACCTCACGAGAGTTGTTCTGCTCCTCCAGGATCGGTATCAGTAGCATGGATGCCCCAAGACTCACCACACCCAGGAGTGCGATGGCCAGCATCACCTCCAGGAGAGTGAAACCCTCCTGACGATGTCGAGGAGCGAGGCTCGAGTTCATTGCAGATGTTCTCCTTCAAGGGGAGGCCCGTGTTGGGTTGAGGCAGAAAAGGCCCTACCGGGACCCACAGAAGATTACGACGAGGGTGCCTGCAGGCGCAAACAGGGACGAAACGCGTGGTTGTTGCAGAGCTCGGTAGAGGAACTAAATCCCGGAAAGGGATACCGGATAGGGCTATCCACCGATCTCGAATAGAAGACGGATGCTGGTCGCATCGTCACCGTCGAAAGCAGAGATTTGTCGCTCTGTGACGGTACTGGTGCCTTCCAGGAGCCATCTGAACCAGGAGGTGGAGCGTGAGGAGACCCCGACACGTAGTACCTGAACCCCTCCAGCATCGGTTCCGGCCGTCATCAGCCCTTGCTGAGCCAGTTGATCGCCGAGATCGGCCTTTTCATAACGAACCAGCACCTCAAGATCATTGTGATCAAATGGAGATAAGTCGTCGAATGGCCCAGGAGGGAGATCAGGCCCGGTTCGGGTGGTGAGAGATTCGTTTGATGAGAGCAGGAAGCGGATCCCCAATTGCCACCCGTCGATTTCGCCCGGGAAATCGGAGGAAGTACCCGCATTTTCTACTCCGAAAAAACCGGTGCGGCTCCATTCGTTTTCCAGGTGGAGCCAGTCGAATATGGGCCAGCGCCAGCCGGCACGAACCCAGCGCGCACTGTCCATCTGGAGATTTTGCGATCGATACAGCATCGATTCGCCTGGCGATTCGATCTGGAAATGGCCATCGGCTTCGTGGTCCAAGCGACCGGATATGAAAACAGAAAAGTTGTTTTCCGCCGAGTCGATAGCAGTAGGTCCGCCGAACAGTAAAGGTGCGAAGGGGTGCAGGGCGAGTCTACCTGAGAATCCCTGACCACCGAAAAAGTCACCGCGTAGATCCGCAGCTCCACCCAGACGTGTATTTAGATCGAGGGTGATGGCGTCCTCAAGCCACCGCCCTCCTGCGCGAAGAGCCCAGCTGGAACCCTCATCGATCCAGTCGAGCACACCGTGGGAGATAGTGAGTCGGTCCTCTGGCGGCAGGCCTCCCTGCAGACCGAGGGCATTCGGCACTCGACCGAGGGTCAGATGAATACCGTTACGGACTTTTCGATCAATCCAGGCCTCGGAGAAGATGCCGGGAGAACGGACTCCATCTAGATCGACACGGAACCGGAAGTGATTGTTTTCCAGCGCACTGCCTTCGATGCGAAGATCACTATTCTGAAATCGGAATCTGTTTGGCGGATCTTCTTGCTCGGTTACACCCAGCAGTCCCAATCGAAAGGTCCCGATCAGACGGAGATGGGGTACTTGATCGGGTCCGATCACGGTGATCCGACCATGGCTATCGATGGAAATGGAACTGCGAACTTGGGTCTCTCTTTCGGAGTTCGTTGTCGAATCGGAAAAAGGAAGACCGAACGGATCATCGTCGGATTCTCTGACGAGGGTGTCGAAAGGATCGTCGAGGGAATTTTGTCCTGAGATATCCGTGAGAGGGAACAAGGCCTGTAGAAAGATGATGGAGAAGATGATGACGGAGTGTAGCCGACTCGTCACAAGCTCCAGGATCCGGCGATGACTCGGATCGGCAACGCCACCCATTGAGGACAATCCCCCCCCCTTCGAGGTAAGATCATCGCGAACTCTCGAATCTGAACAAGGGGATTCTAGGGTCTCTCAAGCCGAATATCGTCGACCATGATGAGCGAGTCCTTGCCATTGGTGTGTATCAGGCGCAGAGCCTCGATCATGTCCCACTCAACTTCACCTTTGCGGGTAAATTTCTTGAAGTCGATACGGAGATCCTGCCAGCGTCCTTGCACTGTCACGGAAGTCTGGTAGCCATCCCGCTGGAAGGCTCGCATCGCTCCGCGTCTTCCCCCGCCGCGTCCCATACGGGGTTGCCCTCCATCGACATCGAACAGCACCAGCAGTTGAGGCTTTGACCGCGGATCCTCGCAGCGCAGAGAGATTCTCAGGTAACGAAATTCTGTCAGATCTGTTTCTTCAGTGATTTTGCCCAGGTCGAGCCAGCTCAGGTTATCGCCGGTTTGCCAGTGCATCGCGAACTGGCCGGTACGGACATCACCATCCTCGCGGCTTCCACCGATGACCTTGGAATTGCCACCGCCGCCACGATCACCACGGCCTTGGCCCGGTCCTTCGCCTTCGTTGTCTTCTTCTTCGTCCTCTTGTGGCTTGGTCTTGCTGTCTTTCTTTTCGTAATCGGCGAGAACCAGGTAGACGGCATCAAAGACTTCTTCACGTAACTGGGTCAGTTCTTCTCCGGTGAGACTACCCTCGAAGGAGTCGCCGCTCGGATCTTCTTTCTCGATGTACGAAAGAGCTTGTTTCATCTTGTCCTTGTCGGCGTACTTGCGGGCCTTCTCCAGGACCACGCCTCCCTCAGCTTCCTTCATGCAACGATCAATGACTTCGGCGATGTTTTGTGCTGGTTTACGGACCTTGCTCTTGAGTCGCTTGATCACCGAGAAGGCACGGGAGTAATCCTTTTCCCCGATGAGCTCCAGGAATCTGCCGTAATCGGTGTTGAGGGCTTCGTCACCAAGGTCGACTGTGGGAATGGGACCGATTTCCGATTCCGATGCGCTCTCCTGTGCTGGATCGGTCTCATCGACCTGAGAAAGTCCAGGAGATGTGAAGCCGAGGCAGCAAATGGTCAGCAATGTGGTCAATGAGATCAGAGACCGAGTCATCGAAAAATCTTTCATCAGTTTCTCCTTGGGCAAAGCATACGATCCTCGCTGGAAGAAGATCTTCACGCCGAGGATACCTCTCCAGTCACGAGTATCTCCAGGGTATTTCAGGTGAGAGCCCTTTCTTCCGACTACCGGCACACATTATACGAAGGAATTCGTAGGCGGCAAGGTTCAGCAGCTTCAGTTGAGTCCTTGCTCAGGGACGAACAAGAGGAGTGGCTCCGTCCTGCTAAAAAAACCCACAACGCCATCACTCCAACCCCGAAACTGGCCGATTGATTCCTGTTTCATCCGCCAAAATTGTGTTCGGATTCGAGGAAATCGACATCGATTCAGGCGATAATCGCCCGAGCCTCGGGTTGTCCCCAGGGGTTTGAAAAGGCAGAGCGTTGCCGGGTGCAGCACCTGCGGTAAGCAGTAGCGAAATGAGGAAGATCGATGGTTCGGGAAGTTGTGATCATAGGATCGGGGCCTGCAGGATACACCGCTGCCGTTTACACAAGCAGGGCCCAGCTCGATCCGCTGGTTTTTGCCGGTTCGCTGAGTGGTGGACAGTTGATGCTCACAACTGACGTCGAGAACTATCCGGGATTCCCGGAAGGGGTCATGGGACCAGACCTGATGGAAAGCTTCAGGAAGCAGGCGGAAAGATTCGGTGCCGAGGTCGTCTATGAGGATGTGATCGAGGTCGATTTTTCGAGTCACCCCTACAAGGTGAAGAGCACTGCACAGGAGGTCGAAGCCAAGACCGTCATCATCTCGACAGGTGCCAGTGCCAAGTTACTTGGTTTGGAAGCAGAAAGTCGCTTGATGGGCCATGGGGTCAGTACCTGCGCGACCTGTGACGGTTTCTTCTTCCGCGGACAGGAGATCGCCATCGTCGGAGGAGGAGATTCCGCGATGGAAGAGGCGACTTTCCTGACCCGGTTTGCAGACAAGGTCACGGTGATTCACCGCAGAGATAGCTTACGAGCTTCCAAGATCATGCAGCAGAAAGCTTTCGATAATCCGAAGATCGAGTTCTTGTGGGATTCTGCAATTACTGAGGTTCTGGAGAAGGACGGAAAGGTCAGCGGGCTCGAAGTCGAGAACTTGAAAACACACGAGAAGAGTACGTTGGAGTTGACGGGATTGTTCGTGGCGATCGGCCATACTCCCAACACTCAGCTATTCGAGGGCCAGCTGGATCTACACGAGAACGGTTATATGAAGACTCATGATGGCGTGAAAACCACCGTCGAGGGCGTCTTCGCTTGCGGGGACGTTCAGGACTTTACCTATCGCCAGGCGGTCACTGCTGCTGGCACTGGCTGTATGGCAGCGATAGACGCAGAACGTTGGTTAGAGCATCAACAGTCCTGACGGAGTTGGATTCGGGCTAGCTGGGCGAAACGGAACAGATTTCTCGGTCTCCGATCACATTGGATCACTTTCCAAGTACTGAACTCATCCAGTACCATGCAGGATCATTCCCGGGCGGTGGACACGCTCCCGGAGGAAAGGCTACCGTAATGAGGATCTTTGACCCCCATTGCCACATGATTTCTCGAATCACCGATGATTATGAGCGTATGGCTGTGGCTGGTGTCGTGGCCATCACCGAACCGTCTTTCTGGCTCGGCGAACCGCGAAAATACGCCGGAACCTTCTACGATTACTTCGATCACATCACTGGATTCGAACGGGAGCGAGCCGCCCAGTATGGCATCCAGCATTTCTGTACCATCGGAGTGAACCCCCGGGAAGCCAACGACATAGATCTGGCCAACGAGGTCCTGACCAGGATTGATCAATGGTTTGAACATCCATCCGTGGTTGCGGTAGGCGAATTGGGATTCGACCTGATTACCGATGAGGAAGAGACAATCCTGCGCAGGCAACTGGAGCTGGCTTTCGACGCCGGACTACCTGTGATGATCCATACTCCTCACCGTAACAAGCTCGAAGGTACGCTACGCACCATTCAGGTGATCCAGGACATGGGTTTGGATCCAACCCGGATCCTGATGGATCACAACACAGAGGAAACCATCGATGCGAGTCTTGATAATGGTTTCTGGTGCGGGCACACCGTTTATCCGGTGACCAAGCTGAGCCCTGAACGGGCTGCTGCCATCTTCGAGAAGCACGGTCCGGAACGGATGATGGTCAATTCCTCCTGTGACTGGGGTCCCTCTGATCCTCTGAGTGTACCGAGAACAGTGTGGAGGATGAGAAGAGAAGGATTTCCAGAGGATGTGATTCGCAAGATCGTCTGGGATAACCCGATTGCTTTCTATTCTCTATCTGGCCGGATTGACCTCCAGCCCGGCTGGGAGTGATCTTTTGGACGTACCCGAGAAGTTTGACGCAGAAAAGGTTCGAGAAGGGGTTCGAATGATCCTCGAAGGAGTGGGGGAAGATCCCCATCGTGAGGGATTGTTGACCACTCCTGATCGGGTAGTCCGGATGTATGAAGAGATCTTCGGCGGCATGCACGAAGCCAGCTCGGAAGTTCTCAGTGCGGTCTTCCACGAGGACTATGACGAGATCGTCTTGCTCAAAGAGATTCCCTTCTTTTCCTTGTGTGAGCATCACCTGATGCCTTTCACCGGGAAAGCCCATGTTGCCTACCTGCCCGACGGTAAAATTGTTGGACTCTCGAAACTTGCGCGTACAGTTGAGCACTTCGCCAGAAGACCTCAAATTCAGGAGCGATTGACCGCACAGATCGCTGATCTCATCAGTCACAAACTGGAGCCCAGAGGCGTTGCTGTGGTTCTTGAAGCGACCCACACATGCATGACGATGAGAGGTGTGAAGAAGCCGGGCAGTATCATGACGACTTCCGCCATGCGCGGAGTGATGAGGGAAAATCAGGCAACCCGGAACGAGGTTCTGAACCTGATATACGGAAAAGGGTGATCGATGTCGAATCGACCCGATAGGCTTTTCGAAGTGGAGTGCCCCGACTGCAAGACGACGCTCACCATCGATCCTCGTACCAGGAAGATCTTTCACAGCGTGTCAAAAGATGAAGATGGCAACACCAGATCTTTTGAAGACGCCGTGAAGGATGCCACTGCTGGGCCGCAGAAGGCTGAGAAGGTATTCGAGGAGGGACTTGCCGCCGAGGAGGGTAAGGACGAGCGTCTCGACGAACTGTTCGATGAGGGCCTCAAGAAAGCCGAGGAAGACCCCAACAAGAAGCCTCCTTCCATCTTTGATTTCGATTAGAGGACCCTTGATCCACTGGATCGTCGATGGCAACAACCTCATCCATTCTGATCCTCAGTTTCGTCAAAGAATGAAGGAAACTGGTTTCGAAGCTGCACGTCAGCTTCTGGAGCATGAGTTGTCCCGCCTTCGGAGTTCCGATGAAACTTTCGATGTCGTGTATGACGGTGGTTCAGCGCTACCTGGTCGAACTGGAGTCGAGAGTTCCATCGCCAGGAGAGGGGAAAGCGCCGATGATCGCGTGCTTGCTCTGGCGCGGAAAAAAGGCGGATCGGGTACCGTGCGTGTCGTCACCGATGATCGATCTGACATCGGATCGCGTTTGGACGGTTCAGGTGTCGAGTGGGTTTCCTGTGCCGATTTTCGAAAGCTGGTTCTCAAGGGGGGAGCCGGCCGAAATTCGAAACCGGGTAAGGTGTCAGGCAAACCGGCAGCTCCGAGGAGCAAGAAGCAGGTCGATTTCTGGCTCCAGGAATTCGGCGTCAACGCGGAAGAGGAATGATCACTGATCTATTTTCCAGTATTGAGAACCATCATCTTTTCTCAACATGTATTTTCTAGAGATCAGTTCTCGCCTCAAAAGAGCAATGTCGGCAAATGAATGGTGCTGATTGATAATTTCATTTACTTCGCTTTCGGAATACTTTTTATCAAAGTCAAATTTTGTAGATAGCCATTGAACTACGGTCTCTTTGTCTGATCGCTTTTTAGGCCAACGAAGAATCCCATCGAACTCATCTATCAATTTACTCATGATAAATAATTACTCGTCTTCGACCGGTTTCCAGGGAACGTCATCGATGCCATCGGCACGATTTGCTGCCCTGGCCTGAAGGAAGAGAAGGTCAGAGATCCGGTTGAGGAACACGATGGCGTGTTGCCCCTCTCCAGAAGACCTGGAGAACTCAACGGTTCTTCGCTCCGCTCTTCGGCAAGTGGTGCGTGCGCGGTGGAGACGGGC
>Ga0310342_100002031_pt1 | contig 12879 bp, 3 predicted proteins | sample S15DNA20500_MG_FD_206155 | JGI IMG/M metagenome (GOLD analysis project Ga0310342, IMG submission 206155) | Marine microbial communities from station ALOHA, North Pacific Subtropical Gyre - S1503-DNA-20-500_MG | ecosystem: Environmental > Aquatic > Marine > Oceanic | place: Pacific Ocean: North... | reverse complement strand
TTGAAATCATAAGAAACGCCAGTGCAACCATCCTGAGAGTTGAAAGTTGTCTTGATTTCTCAAACAGGAAAGTGTCATGGTTCATGTCTATTGCTCCAACCGAGATTTCTCAGCGGGCTTTCGCCCAGCGTTGTTATCGATGGTTCGGTTCATTTTCATCATCCCGGTAACCCACCAGAGATGTGACATCGAACGTGTTCATGCGGGTCACTGCGCGTATCTTTTTGCAGGAACCGACCATCCCTTCTGTACTTTCGCCAGATCCGGACGACGCCATGCTACGTACCCTGCAGCCTCGATTCACAGACCGGCAAGTCGCGTGTTGGCGTCACCGAAGTGATCAAGCTTAACACCCATGCGGTCCATGAGGGAGAGGTACATGCTACAGAGCTTGCGGTTATCGTCGCCTTGCTCAGTGTAGTCCAGGACACGGCCCGTTTCCAGCGTGCCTCCCAAGCCACCAACTAGCAGCACGGGTACTTTGCTGGAGTCGTGTTGGCTCCCTGACCACATGCTCGAAATGAAGAGCAAGCAAGAATTGTCAAGCACGGTGCCCTCGCCCTCAGGCGTTGCGTTGAGACGGGCGGCAAGATAGGCGAGCTGACTACAGTAGTAGCGCGTTACTCGCTCATAGGTATCGGACTCGTCGTCGTGCGAGGCAGGGTGATGCGCCGTACGAACGTCCAAAAATGGATAGAAAAGGCCGGACAGGTCTCGGCAGAGCAGCAGGGTGGCAACGCGCGTCTTATCCGTCTGAAAGGCGATTGCGATCATGTCGCACATGAGTCGCATGTGGTCGCGGATGTCCTCCGGTAGTCCGTTTTCGGGACGATCCATGGTGATCGTTGGTCGGCCCCGGTCTCGGGCGTGCTCTCCCGCTCGGTCTTTTATGGTTCGCATCCGCTCGATCCGTTTCTCTATCTCACGGACACTGGTCAAAAATTCGTCAAGTTTACCCCGATCGCTGTGACTGACCTGGCGATTCAGGTGCGCGGCATGTTCTTTGACACGGTCAAGAATACTCTGGGTTCGCCGACTGCCCTGGTTATCAAAGAGACTGTCGAAGGCCAGTGAGGGATAGACCTCCATTGGCACCGGTGCGGTTGGGTATTGCCAGGAAATGTGTGAGCTGTAGGCCATTGAGAAATTCGATTCGTGGTAGCCGGTGAGGGGTTGCTCGCAACCGAGCACCATGCTGGGGTGGATCGTTTGGTTGCCCAGGTGCCTGGCGAGCATCTGGTCCATACTCACTCCACCGCTCAACACAGCACCTCTTTGTAGCGATGCCCCGGAAAGAATGTTTCCGGTCTGGCCTGGATGGATGTGGGCGCCGGTGGCGTTTTTGTTGAATAAACCAGTAATGAAATTCATCTTGGTTTTCAGTGGGGCCATGGGATTGAGGCACTTACCCAGTTGCATCTCAGTTCCAGATCCTTTTGCCCACCAGTGCTTCGGGTTGATGCCATTGCCCATAAACAGGGCGGCGAAGCGCTTGGGAAAAGTGTCCGACGTCGCGTCCGTTTTAGGCTCGCTGCCCCTGACCGGGAAAGACTCGAGCCAGGGGAGGGACATGGTCACGCCGACGCCTTGGAGGAATGTTCGTCGACGGGGTAGAGAATGATTGGCTGCCATGAATTTTTCTCGGAGTTTCAATGACTGTCTTAGGCTAGGCCGGACAATTCCAGCCTATGGTTTCCTTTAATCACAGAGTTTTAAAGTCTCACAACTTTCAAAAGACGTAGGGAATGTCGCGGATCACAGACGCCCAGTCATTGTAACAAATGTCTTGCAGATATCGATGATAATTTTGGTTTCAACGGTTCTCGGTGTGATCGCGCCCTCGTTTGTTGAGGAACTGAGGGCTGGTGACGATCGTTTCCACCAGGCTGCCGAAGCGATGGTCATCATCAGCGAGTTGGTCACGCATGTATTGAATCGTCGTCTCATCTGAGAGCTGCAGGCTGCGTCCGAGGGCGTAGACGAGCAACTTGCGGCAGAGATTGTCGACAAATTCCTCTTGACGGTGTTCCCGCAGGTAGTTGCGCAAGCCGTCGAGTCCAGTCCCCTCGTGGCCGTTGGGAAATGTTGCCTGAGTGTCGACCAGCCGGCCACCAAGGTCTTTGTCTCGCCGTTGTCCGATCGGGTCGTAGCCTTCAAAGACGAGACCGATGGAGTCGAAATGCTCGTGGCAGCCGGCACAACTTTTGACTTCGCGGTGCCTGGCCATCAGCTGTCGCAGCGTGAGGTCACCCAACTTTGCCTCGTCTTCGGGAAGCTCTGGGACTTCCGGCGGTGGTGGCGGGATGTGTTCGCCAAGTACCCGGCGGACAACCCAGTAGCCTCGCTTTACCGGACTGGTGCGCCGGCCTGGAGAGTTTTTGGTCAAGAAGACCGACATCGCCAGGAGTCCGCCGCGTCCGAGCTGGTGGGCATCATCAACCCGCACCCAATCGTCTGGCCTGATGTTGCGAATGGGCATGCCGTAGTGTTTGGCCAAGACTGGGTTGACGAAAGTGTGCTCGGCATCGAGGAAGTCAATCACCGAGCCATCGCGGTGAACGAGGTCGACGAAGAAGCGGATAGGTTCCTCGTACATCGACTGTCGAAGTCGGTTGGTGAAGCTTTTGAAAAGTTCTCGGTCAACGCTGTTGTGTTGTTCGAAGTGGCGGAAGTCCAGCCAGTTGCCGCCGAATTCGACGGCCAGGCCTTGGATGCGGCGATCCCGAAGCATGCGCTTGGTTTGAGATAGGAGTATCTCACTCCTGTGCAGATTGCCGGCGGCGGCGTGGTCCAACAGTTCCGCGTCAGGCATGCTGGACCAGAGGAAGTAACTCAGGCGACTGGCCAAAGCGTAGTCCGACAGGGGGCCAGCGGCCTCTCCGGCCTGGGGGAGATCGACCCGATAGCAGAAGTAGGGAGATATCAATACACTGACCACGGTATCTCGGATGGCGTCTTCGTGGCTCAGACCTTCCTTTCGCAGGGAGCGATAGAAGGCGAGCAGCTCGCCACGCTCTGTCTCAAGCAGTGGACGGCGGTAGGCTCGCTGGGCGAAGTTCTCGAGTGTCTCGAGGTGACTGGGCTGGGCTGTCAGGCGGGTTTGCTCAACCCAGCGGATTGCGGCAGAAATGTTCGTAAAGTAGGCCTCGATAGCCTGGAGGGCCAGGTGCCGGCTGCCTTGTTTGCCGGAATCCAAACTGTGTGGTTGGCTGGAGACCTGCGAGTCGGGTGTCTCGTGTGCCTTGGCCAGGTAGACCTCGGCGAGTCGTTGGATCATTGCCTCGGTGGTGACGTTCTTGTCTTCCGCTCGTACGAAGTCAAACTTGGCCTCCTGCATAAACCAGATGGGTTCGGCGCGCTCAAAGAAGATGAAGTCTTTGTATTGCCGGTTGGGAGCAAAAGTTATGAAATCGAGTTCCTGCCAGAGAGTATCCAGCTGGTGTTGCCCCTGTTCGTCGAGGATCAGCTTGTAAAGAGGCTCGTCGTCACGGAAGTAGCCCACCATCAGGTGGAAGCCGGCACTCAGCAGTCGTCCCTCCTTTCGATTCGAGGGGTTGATGACACCGTCACGTTGCGAGACGAAAAAAGAGTCGGGAAAAATTTCGGAAAACCGTGAGCAGGCCCTCTCGCGGCGTGCAGCTGCAGGATCATCGTTTGGAGTTGTGCTGGGTTTGTTGTAACGCATGCGATTTTCAGCAAGCTGACGATTTTTCCAAAGGACCAGGGGCTGAGATCCCATGGAGATCCCGTACACTCCCACACCGCGCTCGGGGACTGCAAATTGTTCCCGCTTGCGAATGACGACATTGCGCATCTCCTCACAACCGAGACGGACCGTGTCGTGGTGGTGCTTCACGTCGAGTGTCGGAAGTTCTCGCCACATCGTCTGCAGGGTGGCGAGGGGCCCCAACTCGTACTGAGTCTGGGTCAGGATCGACCAAATGGTGGTGAGATACTTGGAGCTGATCCCTGCCTCGGCTGCGAAGTCGGCCAGCGTGGCCGCCGGTTTGCCGAGGCCATCGCGGTGCCTAAAGCGCCAGGCGGCGAGGAAATAGTCGGCGTAGTCGATCCGCTGACGATGGTAAAAGTCAATGATGCGACGGACGCAGTACTTATCGCGATCCGTTTCTGTGACGACCGGATGTGGGGCGAAGACGAAGCCCTTCGGTTTCAGCACAATGTGGTCGGCAACGTACCGCGCCGCGGCCAGGTACTTCGTCAGTAAAGCCGGCGACATCGCCAAGGACTCGCCCGAATTGTCGAAGCCAGCCTTGTTGGTGGGATCAAGGGGGAATTCCCGTGTCGGCCGGATATCGACGCCTGTCAAATCGCGGATCGTGTAATCGTACTCGGCGTTGCTCAGCCGGCGCACGGGAACCGGTCCGGGATCACCGGCCTGTCGCCGTGCTTGGTGCTCACGAAGCGCTCGAATCGAGTTGATCACTGCCTGGCGCTCATCAGGCGTTGGCTGCCGACTCGCTTCCTCAGGCGGCATCTCTTCCGACTCGAGTTTTTCGAGCACGAGTTCCCAGAGGTGATGGTCCTTGGCAACTGCCGCCATCGTCGAATAGGTACTCAGGTCCAGCATACCCTTCTGCTTCTTTTTGTCGTGGCAAGCCAGGCAGTGGGTCTGTAAGAAGGGTCGCAAGGTGTTTGTGAAGAGACGTTGTATTTCACAATCGGTTGGTTGAGATGCAATTGTTATGGCAGGAATAAATTCGAGGAGCAGGACGATTGCCGTAAAAATTAAATTTTGAAATTGCATCGGATTCGGTCGATGGTATTATGTTCTGGTTCAGAGAGGCTTTTGAAATGAGATGGTAAAAAAGGCAAATTGAGCCAGTTGACAGTCTCCTCAAATAATGCATCGGGCCGGTGATTTTTGTCAATACCCTGATCGCGGGCTCTCAAAAATCTTCCCCGTTCTGCAAACCGCTTGCAAGAGCGGTGGTGACGTGCGAGTGTGGTAATGATGGATTCGATGCGAGTGTACCGTTGGGCGATCTTCGTCAGGCGGTCGGAGTCAGCGCTTACCCGACGAGTCGGTTCGGTCGGTTGTTGATTCACGGCGCTGGACGACGAGCGGGAGATATCGGCGTGATGAGGTTCGATGACGGAGTGTTGAATCCCGTGCACCGTTTGAGCACGCAGCGATGAAACCTGGTGAGCGGCGCCGGTAAAATGGATAATGGCTGTCGTTAAATCGTGGGTGTCCACATCTTCATCGCCGTCGGTATCTCCGTCGCTCCAGGTCATTCCCGAGCCTTCCGCGCCGGTGAAGTGAATGATGGTCCGGGTGAGGTCGCCGGTGTCTACGTCTCCATCCAGGTCAGTGTCCCCCAGTCGATCGGGCTCTCCCGGTCCAGGTGTTCCGGCGGTCCAATGAGTTGCATGGTTGCCCAAGACGGTTGGTGGTGTTAGGTGGAGCGAGCCGCCCCCACCGTCGGCCAGCACCGGCCAGGGAGTAGAATCGTCATACGTGATTCGATGAATAACCGCGTTAGTCGGGTCAAGTATCTCAATCTCCTCCCCGCCATTGTCCAGGCTGCCGGTGTATTGGCCGGCAATGCGTTCGTTGAATCCGCTGTAACGTTCTGCGAAGGCCCCTTGGTCGGCTACGATCAGCACAATCTCGCCCGGACCAAGGGACGTGACATTGCTGCCGTCAAAGTTAAACACGCTGCTGGGTCCCTTGGTAATCCGAACATCGGTCAGATCGAGCGAGGTATCTTTGCTCGTGTTCAACAGCTCGATAAATTCGAATTGACCATCATCGGTGAATCCTGCCGCTAACTCTGACAAGGTCGGATCGGTTGGATGATAGTGGATCTCACTAATTCGCAAGAAGTCGAGATAAGGATGACTCACCGTGCTGGTGACGGCAATCGAATCGGAGCCGATCTGCGTCCCTTGGAAATTGTAGGCTTCCAGCACCATGGAGTTTGCCCCGAAGGTAACCGGAATCGCGACTTGCCAACTGTCCTGATCTGTCCAGATGACTTCCAGGGGCAGCTGGCTGCCGGCCAGCCGGATTTCATGTACATCGATCCAGCCGTCACCCTCGATGGTCACGATGGTGTTACTAGCCTCGAAATCCTCACCGTTGTTGGTTGTGATCTCAAATGGAATCTGTGGCGCGACGTTGTCAAGTTCTGAAAGAACAAAGTCTACACGATTGTTGATGTAGTTGTTAAAGAACGTTTCCAATGTTTCGAATTTAGTCAACCGTGTGTAGTTTTCGATAAACGGGGCCAGCACAGTCGTATTGTACGAGGTGTTGATCAAATCGAGTAAATGACCGTAAAACATCCGCCGATTGTGAGGCAAGTCGATGATCTTCGACAAATTGGTCGTAGCGAGTGATCCCAGCAGGGGCGAGGTCGACAAGTGATAGAACGCGTGGTCGTTATCCCAGGGAAATACCAATACCTTGTTATCTTCAGGGTGGACATAGAGCTGGAGATTGTGGGGCAGGTTCATGTTGTAAACATCGGCAACTCCGGCGAGCGAGATCATAGCCATCGTTCGCATCCACTGATCGACATCGATCACTTCACGAGTGGCGGCATCCAGTTGTAGTTCCGATTGGCTGAACGCCTTGCCCATGTCGATGATCCGCTGAAAATCGTCACGATCGCGATTGTTTCCCAGGATGAAGTTGAATCGGTAAGCCTCCTTATCGTCACCAAGGTCCTTAATGTCAATTCCCAGAACCGCATTGGGAGATCCTTTGAGGCTTTGGGGGCTACTCGATTTGTTATAGTACACAAGTTCGTATTTAAAGAGGGAGCCATCACTTCCCCGTGTGAACTGCGAGTCGAGATAGTCATTGCCGTAACGGGCCATTTTGAGTGCTCCCAGGCCCGAATTCGCTGCGCGAGGCGCATCGAGGAATACCACGTCGTTATACATGGCTGGGATACCACCGGCGCGGTTCGAGATCTGATCGATCAACAACTCGTGCGGGCTGGCGCCTGGTACGCCCTGCACGCCGTGGCCGCTGGAGATTACGACACCACGGTCAACAACAATTGTACGGTGTACTCCGCGAAACATTTGATCGGCATGGAAGCGGATATTGAACCCCACACGAGCACCAGTGCGTCCGTAACCACTCGCTCGCAGCCGGACACCCACGTCGTAAAAGACGCTTCCGTCGTCGGAGATGACTGTGGCGCCGAGCCGATCGTTGCTCATCACGTTCGTGTTGCGATGCATTAAGTAGGAATCGGTGTTCGTCATGATCAGGTGCAACAGTCCAACGTCGTCGTTACCGACCGGTCCGGAGGCCACACGGTACAGGGCGCGCGAATCGGCACCTTCGGCAGGAAACATCGAAATGCCGTCCAGGCTGTCTTTGCCTGCGACGTAGAACTGCACGACGCGGCCACTGTCGAATGGGGGAATCGTTGCACTGTAGCCCCCGTCGGTCTCGAGCATCATCGGCAACTCAAAGAAACTGCTGCCGTTCACCGAGTAGAACATTGACATCGAGCTGATGCCGTCCGGGTCGTCGGCGCGTACTGAAATGGTTACCGGATCGGCCGCTGAAGGTACCAATGGAAAATGGCCGAAATGTGAATAGGTTGGCCCGATGTTGTCCTCCAGCTGGCTGTTCGGCGCTCCTGGTGTACCCAGCAGCTGGGGAACTTCGATGATCGTTGTGTGGGTCAGCTTGTTGAAATAGAGTCGGGTGTTGACTTGATTGGACCCGCTGATCCATTTGGCTCTGAACGAGATTTCATACTCTTGTCCCGGAACGATCGTCGCGCCGACGAAGGTCGTCTCGGCGTGATTATGCATGTGTTCGGTGGATCCAATCGCTGTCAGCCGAAGTACCTGATTGTCCCCATCGACCGGATCGACAATCACCTCGCTATGGTGGTTGCCAATAATTTGCCAGGCGTTGGGAGGTGCCCCGAGAACATCCGACTCGAACATGCCGTTGGGTAACCGTTCTACTGCTGCACCATCGGGATCTTCAATCACATGGAGGTCATCTAGTAGGATTTCGCCGGCGTCGAGTAGGCCCAGCACGAATTCATTGTAAAGGGTCGGGTTATTTGACCCGGGTGGCTCCAAAGCAGTACCGCGATACGTGTAGGATCTCCAAAGAGAATCGTCACTTTCGATACTCGCCGCCCAAGACTCAGAACGGAAATTGTCGGCAAACGGATCACGTAACTCGAGACTTGATCCGCCACTATCGGCTGCCATCGGCCATCGGCCATCGTCGTAGTAGTGAACTTCGTCAGCCGGATTCTGGGCCGCATCCATGAGCTCAATCCGGTCATCGCGATTCGAAAGTCCTCCGGAATAATTACCGACGATGTGATTTGCAATGGACGGATTAGTCTCAACGAGGGCTGCGGCGTCTTGGGCAACAACCAAGAATTCTCCGGGTTGGATCATGGTGCCGGCAGGAAAATTGAAGGTGATTCCGTCGTCCAAATGCCACCCGGTCAAATCGACGACGCTGCTGCTGCGGTTGTATAATTCCAGCCATTCATGCTGCCTTTGCGACTGTGGCCGCTGTGTGACTGAAAGTTCAGGAAGGATCAGAAAGTCCCCGTCAGTCGTTTCGGTGGTCAAACCGTGAATGGCCAGGACATTGTTACCGTCACGGAGCAGGCCGGACGGGTTTGAAATTTGGAAAGACTCGGGTTGTAAGGCATCAGCGTCAGGCCGGTCCGAATCGGCTGGCGAATTCCATTGAGGTGTACCGGTCACGTTGTTGCGAGCGACCTCGGTACCGTTAATGTAGGCGACGAACGCGTCATCATAGTTCATATCCAGATTGAGTGAGAGGACCGAGTCCGGGTCGTCGACTTCGAAAGGGAGACGGATGTAGGCTGAAGTGCCCTGGTCGTGAAGTTGGTTCTCAACGTCGGTGCCGATGAGTTGTGTAAAGTTCAGTGGTAACAAGGGCCGGGCACCGGTGAACAACGCCGACACGTGCTCTGCATCGAGCCCTTCGTCCCATACTGCCACATCGTCGATGAGACCCTCGAAGTCACCCATCGAGTTGAAGCCCGGCCGCGCCAGTCCAATTGTAAAAGGTGATGTTCCGCTGTCGGTGACAAGTCCTCCATAGTTACTGTTCTCACTGATCAAGGAACCATCGACGAACAATTTGAGTTCATTGACATCGTTACTGTCGTAGCTTACCACCAAGTGATGCCAGTGGTCGTTCTGCAGGGATGCGGGTTGGCTCACGGGCGGGATTGGCCCACCTAACTCGGCAGTGTCCAGGTAGACCTCCACGGCGTCGCCTTCGGTTCCAATTTCCAGATTATCGTTGGAACTGCTGGAGGACTGCGCGATCAGGATGTTATTGACAGAATTAGTCGTGTCGTTGGTAACACCCATATGATCCATCGCACGGCGGAACCACAGCGAGACGGAAAAGGCTGAGGGACTGACGAGTTCCGAGATCACACCGGGTTGCACATAATCATTATTTCCGTCGAACGACAGCGCCTCACCGAACTTTCCTTGTCCGCCTAGGGTTGGCGTGGCTCCCCTGACGATGCTGTCGTAAAAGCCGCGTTCGTCGGGAGCCGTCTTGCCATTGTCGGTAAACACGTCGAACGTCCAATAGGCGATGGGAACCGGTAGCGCGGGACCCGTGAAAGCCGTGTCGAACCCGACGCCAGTCGGGCCATCGATCCACGTCGAATCGTCAAACGGCTCGTTCTCACCGGTCCACGTTGCGCCCAAGCTACCATCGGCGGGTATCAAGATCGAAACGTCTGCCCCGCTGGCGATTTCTTTCACAGTAGATTCGGTAAAATCGTGGTGAAATTCAATTGGATGATAATTGATTTCGTTAATGACAATCTCATCGTGAAAGCTGAAACTGTTGGCCGTTTGGGGTGTGGCCATATCCGGATACAACCAACGGCCATCATGGTCTGCTGAGCGTCCTCGTAAACGATTGGTGATTTTTCGCGCATCGGACAACTGCATACGACCCGGTTGGAACAGAAACAGATTCTCACCCACCTCGGGTGTGAATCCCAGCTCTGCGCTGGTTACTGATAAATGTCCACCGACGGAGAGGTTGTGACTTGGCAGCACGTATTCTGCGCCGGAGGAGGTAGCGATCACGTGGCCATCCACTGACTGACTGGTAGAGGAATCGTTGGTGATCTCCAAAAAGAATCCGGCTGCTGTGCCAGGGGCCATTTCATTGATCGCTAGCTCCGATTCATTGGGCGGACCGACCAGCACACTCAGCTGTGGAAGAACCAGAAACCGGTCGTCACCTACCTCGGCGTTGAGTCCGTGCACGGCCAACAGGTTGGTGCCTGTTTGCAAGGCCGAAATGTCGGTTGTCAAGTCAATGACCTCCGTGGAAAATCCTCCCACACTGTCCAACGCCGCGGCGTTCCAGGGGCGAGCTGCCGGTGCATGGCGACTGGCCACCTCTTGGCCGTTGATGTAGGCGACAAAACCGTCGTTGTACTGCATGTCCAGCATCATTGTCTGGATTCGGGACGTGTTGGATACGGTGAACGGGATTCTTACATAGGCGGTCGTATTGACCAGGTGCATTTGAGACTTGATGTCGGTGATGATTTCATTGCCAGTAGCGCCCAGGTTGAACTCAAAGGTGCCAGCGCTGTAATAGTTCGCGCTACTATTTCCTACCTGTGTGGGAAACGATCCTGGACTGGTTCCCAGCCGGCTGTCAGTAAAGGAAATAGCGCCCTGGCCATCGTTGAGCGTCTTGAACTGGGGCCCCGGCCCTCCATACCCTTGATGACCGGCTGGCTCACCTGAACCAAACCCGTGGGCCACAATCGTGTAATCACCCGGCGAAAGCACCAGCGGCGGGTCCAACGCCTTGAACCGGTTACTCTCTACCAGGTTACCTGGTTGGTCCGACGTGAATTCGAGCTCGGCTAACTTTACAGGATTGTTGCCGTTGCGCGACCAAAGCTCGGCAGTCAACGTCCGCGACAGTCCATCGGCACCGCTGTCAAAAACTCCCAGCTGGGTGACCGTGATTGTCGAGTTGGCAGTGAAATCGTGACCGTAGGAGAAGCCATATGTGGAGTATCCCTCAGCACCTGGAAGATTCCCATAGGCTACCACGCTTTCTGATCCCAGCTCGTAACCCACACCGGTCGGCCCGCTTGTCCAACCGCTGTCGTCGAACGTGTCCTGTGTCCAGGACAGGCCAAGACTGTCGTCACCGGGTACCAGGACCCGTGCCGAGCTACCTGGAGGGATCAGGACTTCGGTGACCTGTTCTTCGGGTGGCAAGAAGTTCACAGCGCCAGGCGTGCCACCCTGTTGGACACTGGTGGTCCAATTCTCCGGCAGGTGGCTGGCTGCCATCGAATTTCGCTTGGCCAGAGTAAAGCCTGATCCATCAGGCCCCACCGCCCAGTCCCCGTCATCTCCGTAATCGACAACATTCATTAGCCGTCCATTTCGGTTGACTAACCTCAGCTCTTCTCCGCCATTGGATAGCTGTCCGAGAAAGGGACCCAAAGATCCGGTTTTTCCCGTGGCTGCCTCGAAGAGTACTGGGTCACGGGCCACCACGAGATAGCCGTGTCCGGAGAGAGTGGTTCCCGTAGGAAATTGGTATTGGATGCCACCCTCGGCTGACCATTTGGAGAGGTCCATATCGACGGCCATCTGATTGTGCAACTCGATCCATTCCAAGGTTTCATCCGTGCCGGCGGGATGGTACATGATTTCATTGAAGACCACCGTGCTGTCCAATACCAACCGCGGTTCCAGTGGCTCGACGCGCAGCCGTCGTCCACAGACCCTGGCTTTGTTTCGGTGGATTTCTCGCATGGGGATTTCACAGCCGTGAGACGTCGAGATTCTATTACGCGGATTGTAAAAAAATTCAGGACCATTTGCTTTCAACCGCGAACTTTTATTATACCAGTGCGCGCAGAATTTATCCAACAATGTGAGGAAAAGAAGTGTTCAACCACCTTTACGACTTGTGGCGATCTTGTGCATCAGCAGTATCGAATCCACTGCCAACTGTCAGAAGTGACCGTATCTACGGTGTCGAGATCAGATTCACGGTCACACGATCGAGGACAGGATAGCGATCGCCGTTGTCGGACTGGAAGGTGACCCGGTATTGCAGATACCGTGCGGTCGCTTGAAGAGTGAAACGATTGGATGTTAATTCCTGCCAATTGGCTTGGACGATTTGGTTTTGATTGTCAGCGGTGCGGACTTCGAACCGCAGCCGGGTTCCCTCTGGCTCGTAGGCTTTGTAAGCAATCTGGCCATTAGAAATGGCCGTGTCCCACTGGTGTACCGACGACTCATAAGTCTGTTCCCACTTGCGATGATAAATGTGGCCCATGTCCTGCACGTACATCCAATGTGTCCCGTGCGTCGGCAGGTAATCAATCTGGGGATGCGCGAAACGGTTTCCATCGTTGTAGAAGATTCGCGAGTTTGTATGATGGTCTCCGTCGCGGGTGTGACACGAGACGGCCAGATCGAGACGGCCGTCGCGGTCGAAGTCTGCCGCGATACCATCATGGGCGGAATCGCAGATCAGGATGGTCTTGTTTCGCGGCGTAAATCCTGCGGCGCTGCCCCAATACAAATAGCAGGGCAATGCTTCACGTGTTAATTCGGAATGATAATGTGGCGAAAACAAGTCAAGAAAACCGTCGGCGTCAAAATCGGCCACGACGTAACCAATTGGGGTCATCCCGGGCAGCCACTGGGCATTCCAGTTTAGAAACCCCTGATCACTACCCCAAAAAATAAACGTTCCCGTATCGTGGTGTTTGTCGATCGCATCGGTATAGGAACCACCAATGAGGTCGAGATATCCGTCTGCATTAAGGTCGGCTGCTTCTAATCCGATGGGACTGGGTATGT